>ERZ870052.391-NODE-391-length-17423-cov-10.669549_pt1 | contig 17423 bp, 6 predicted proteins | sample MGYA00520889_ERZ870052 | MGnify/ENA primary metagenome ERZ870052 (study PRJEB32232, sample SAMN07284988) | human gut metagenome | biome: human-associated habitat; material: feces | host: Homo sapiens | place: Tanzania | collected 2014-08-14 ...
GTAGCCAGATATTCGTTCGATTTCTCCAGTTTCGCCTGATCCTTATCGGCAAGCATGTCGCTCCGGAGGTCGATGGTAACATCGCCTCTCACGGTTCCCGTCTTGTAGCAGCCGCCATAAACGCAACCGCCTTGGTAGGCATCCTCTACCACTGCAGGTTCAAACTTGTTTTTGATGGTCAGTTTGATGAATGGTTTCTCTGAATGAGCCGTTCCCAGCAGATAACCGCCCTCGTGGGTAACCTCTCCCTTATAGTCGTAGTTGGCATTGTTGCAGCCACCCACAATCTTGCTGGTGATGGTGAGACCTTCAGGGAATTCGTAAGCCACCACCTTACCATTTGCATCCGGATAGATATTCATGTTACCACGGTTTCCACCGCAATAGAAAGAACCGATGGTGCAGTTGGTAAGATTCTCTGCCCATTGCAAAGTTCCCTGGATATTCATTTCCACCGGCTGGAAATAGAGGTCGAGAAGATGAGGATAGATGAGTGGGCGCTGGGCATTTTCTGTTGGCAGATACAGGGTATTGATACCCTTGTTGGAAGGGTCGTTCTCCCAGTCGATGGAATCTGCGAAGTCCAGTTCCCTGCTGGTGTCATAGTAGTCGCCATTCAGTTTTTGGAACTTGTTCATGAAGTTGTTGTCTTCGGATGCCGTGAAGAGTGCATCACCGTTGCAACCCATGAATACGCTTCGGATGTTGACGTAACTGCCAATCTTGATATTCACGCTACCCACGGTTTCGGTGGTTTGGGCAACGGTTTGGGTACCTGATTGTGAGCTACCTTGGTCATTGCTTTCATCATTTACCTGCGCACTTGCCTGCGCATTGGCTTTCTGTGCCTTGAGCACGGTGGCAGAGTTTCCGCCACCGTATACATCGCCCTTGATAAGCACGTGATCCTCGCCGCTGTTACCCATGATATTGATATTCACCTTGTTGGTCATCGGTCTCCACGAGTTGATGTTCACCATTTTGGCTGCATCGCTGGCTGCCTTGTGAGAAGGCATGTTCTCTCTCATCGGTACGGTGAATACCAATGGAGTGGTTTCCGAATTAGGGTCGTTCGGGTTGAGAGGATAGTTTTCGTTCACGGTAATCTGCGTATTGCCCATTCTGTCTAAGGCATAGAGGTAGTCACCGTTGCCGGCACCATATACGTCGCCGTCAATCTTACCGCCATATATATTAATATTTGTACCCGATCCTTTATTATCCGTGAAGTTGCCATTCTTCTCAACTACGTTTACATAGCCCGATACGTCGTTACCGCCGTATACATTGCCATGGATGAAGATGTCCTTGTTGCTGAAAGTGTTTTCAGATGATGTGGCAGAAGGATTCTGGGTTCCGATATTTACCGTGGTACTCTTTTCCACGTCACCCATCATACCGCCGCCGAAAATGTCACGGCAGTCCATCGCATGGATATCCACATGGGTAGCCTTGACGGAGTTGTAGAATCCGCCACCGAAGAGTCGGCGACAGAAGGCACCACCATCTCCTGTTACGTAGGTTTCACCTTCTACCTTACCTGAGTAGCCGCCACCCACGAAGTCCATCACGGAATATCCGCTCCAGAAGTGCTTGTATTCTTCGCCTTTCTTCAAATCGATGGATGGGTCAATCTTGCTTCCTCTTCCAGTCATGGCGATGTTCACATGGGTGTCTCCCTTGATGATGGTATGTTCGCCATAGCCGCCACCGAATACGCAGAAGTGAGGGGATCCCACCTTATTATATATTTCCTTCCATGCCATGGTTTCGAAGAACTTCACATTCACTCCATAAACCACCTGGGTATTATCATGCAGCAATCCCTTTTCCATGGTGAGATGGGCATCTTTGCCTACCACGCATGCTATGTTTCCACCGGCATAGATGTTGTGGTTGATCTTGAACTTCAATGCCTGGTGGTTGTACTGTGGAGAGTAGGTGATACCATCAATGATGCTTGCCGGTTCCCAGGAACGGGTATCTGCCAGCCAGTAGGAGGTGAGCATCGCCTGTCCACCCTTGATATACACATGGGTGTTACCCTTTACGTCAGCCGAGGTGATGGCAAGAGAATCCTGTCCATTAACGATGATGCTGTCGCAGCTGCCCAAGCCTCCACCATAGATGCCATGACCTATTCTTCCATCGTAAACGGTGACAGAAGTGTTACCATATACCGTTCCGTTCTGGCAACCACCATAGATTTTTTCCATCAGCAATGGCAGCATGTTTACATTGGTGGTGTCGGCAGGATGCGCCATGTTTTCAGGTGAAGAAGGATCTTCGAAACCGCCATCTTTTGTCCAGTATGGATAGGTGATGCCTGGTCGGTCTATCAGCAATCTGGTATTGCCGTGGATGGCACCCAACTGCTTGGCATCGGCACATTGGGTGACAAGACGGCCCTTGCCTCCGGCGAATACCTGTGAATAGATGCCGGCACCACGGATGTTGACAAGGGTAGAGTCTAAGACGTTTGCCACATCGCCTCCGCCATATACGCTTCCGATAATCAGGGTACGGTCTATCTCAATATTATTGGTATTTTTCAATGTCAGTTTTCTACCATAGATATGTACCTCTGTTTCCTTTACGCTTGCCATGTTAGGGAAGTCGATGAATTGTCCATCCTTCTTTACAGACTCTACTCCGGCACCACCGCCATATACGTTCTGACCGATGAAACCCGATTTGATGAAAATCTTAGAGTTGCCATCTACCTTTCCGAAGTAATAGTCTTCGCCCTTGGTATAATTTCCGAAAGGTACAGCGCCGAGACCTGCACCATAGATGTTCTCGCAGAAAAGCTGGCAGTCGGTTTCTACGTAGGTACTGTCTGTTACATCTCCTGAGAAACCACCGCCATGAATGGCCTGGAAAGAGAAGCCCGGTACACCGAGCGTCCATGCCAGTCGGCTTACGCGATAGCGACGGAAGGTTGCCGGGTCGCTGTCAGTACCATCCACACTACCATAATAGAGTATCTTGTCTTCCTTGGAAACTTTCTGGAAATCTTTATAGAGGCTTGTCTCGAAAACGGCGTATGTCTTTAAGTCATTAATCTGACTGAGATAACGGAATTTCGCCCCGTCGACATCGATGACTCCATTGTCATCTATATGGCTTCCCGGCTGTGCATATACTTTCGCCTTAGCCACCTTGGTGTTGGCACCAAATCCGGCACCGAAAACAGAGAACTGAGGGTCGGCAACATTCTTGGCGCTGATATACCAGCAGAGACCCGGCAGAGTGGTAAAGTCGAACATGCTGAGCGATTCACCGTTCTTGTCGGTGATATTATCAAGAGGGGAGTGGTTGATGACCACTTTTGCCTCACCGGTTCCATCTTTTACCTTTGTTTTATCTTTATCGGTATAGGTTCCTACCAGACAGGCACGGTTGCCACCACCATAGATATTATTGTTCTTCTTGAAACTTCCAGAGAGAATCTTATCATTGGTAAAGCTGAAGAATTCCTGGGTATCCTTATCTGTCAGAATTCTATTGATGGCAGTCTTTGCTTTACCTTCTGGGAGGTCTTTGATAGTTTCTGCCTTCAGAATATCATCTGTTATCTTCTTGAATTCTGTAATGGAGTTACATATCTTCTGACTATTTCCTTGTGCTGCCAGCCAGGTGGTGATATTGCCGTTGATATCAGCATTCTGGTTCCATATCCAGGTACCGCCATCCATCTGAACCTTGGTGTTGCCGAGGATGTTGGCATAGGTAGCCTTATTGTTTGTATCCTTTTCTCCGAGCACTTCCTGGGTATCCTGATTTTCTTCAGAAATTGCTATATCTCCGTAGCCGCCACCGAAGATATCACGGCCCAGCATACCGCCCTCGATATGAACCAGAGTGTTGCCATCTACCGTACCATAGGCACAACCGCCATAGATGTTGTACCAGATGGATGGCACGGTATTACCATAATAATCGAGTGCGATGGAATTGATAGTGGAAGCTGCTGTATTGGCAACGTGAACGAGGGTGTTGCCGTTGATGCGACCCACCTTTTCGTATTTTGGAGCTTGATTTTTAGGCAGACCCTTGCCACCGCCAAATACGGAACCGAAGATGTCGCCACCGATGATGTCAACACGCGAACTGTAATCATTTGCCTGATAGCCCAAACTGGTATCTATCTTACCAGTGCCTGGGTCAATGCCTGTAATACTTGTCGGTTTCTTTGTATAATCAGGTGTATAATCTTCATCTTCTTTACCAACATTTGCAATGTCTCCACCACCATAAACCTTGCCATAGATTTTTGCATCATCGGAAATCTGCACAAAGGTTGTTCCTTTGACACGGGCTACATTGGTGAAGTAAACGTATTCTTCTTGCTCTGTTTTCTTTGGTGCTACGCCAGCACCACCGCCAAATACATCGCCATAGATATTTCCGCCTTGCACATAAACTTCTGAATGTGAGCTTTCTGAGCCTTTACCAACTTGTCCTGTTGCGTTATCCTTACTCTGATAAGGATCACCGAATCCTCCACCATATACACGGTGAAGGAAGGTTTGACCATCTACGGTTACCTTGGTACTTTGGGTTACGGTGCCGGCATATCCGCCACCCAATACACCCAGAATGGTGAAGTTAGGAATACCCTTGGAGTTATCGAAGACAGGGATGGTTGTTGTTTGTTTTGCATTTTTGCGGTTGCGGGGACGTGCCATCTGTTCGGTATCGTCATCCACCTCAGCATCATAGTTGTCATATTCTCCTTCCACATTCACCGTCACATCGGTATTAGCTACGGTGGTGTATTCACCATATCCTCCACCGAATACCGAGAAGTGAGGGTATTTATTGTCGTTATACGAATCCTTCCATTCTTCTGTTTTCAGAAGGTCGAATGGAGTCATACCCTTCAGAACCTCTACTACGGCAGTGCCGCCTACGTTGCAGGCAAGATTACCGCCACCATAGATATTATGCGGATTCAGGAAATGCTCCTTGTTGCTGTCTACCACATCGCTGGCAAAGAATAATAAACGGTTCGGTTCAGTTCCTGTTCCCTTTGGATTCCATTCTAAGATTTTTTTATTTGTAGCATCCCATATCTTGTTCCAGATGACATTGATGGAGAAACTGTCCTTTGGCTTTCCGTCGTCGCCTTCTTTCTGTTCGCCGAAGTCGTGTGCCAGGTTTACGTAGGTATCGCCTGTAACATTGGCAAAGGTGAATTGCGATGGGTCGGTGAGGGCTTTTCCATCCTTATCTGTGATATTACCCTTTCCACCACCGAAAATCTGTCCGGCAAAGTGAGCGGCATAGATGATGACATTGGTGCTGCCCTGTACCTGTGCCAGGTTGCCGCCGCCATAGATATCGCCATAGATATAAGGAGCCTGCTGGGTGCTTCCGGTGAAGTTGACGTTTGTGTTACCGATTACCTTACCTACCAAATCCGGCGACTTAGTGTTTTCTACCTTTGAATCAAAGGTCTCTCCGGTTAAGCGTCTTGTTCGTCCGTTACCTCCGGCGAAGACAGAACCACGGATGTCGGCATCTCCGCCGATTGTGATGTTGGTGGCATCTTCTTTTCCGTTTTCTACTACCGCCATATCGCCGCCGCCATAGATGTTCTGATAGAAGGTGCCACCATTGATGGTGACGTTGGACTTGCCGTAGATGCGAGCCATATTCCAGAGGGTAGTGATGGTATTGGTATCTTTTAATTTTGCATCAGCTACACCATATCCGCCACCGAAGATAGGGCAATGGAAGATTCCGCCATTGATATTGAGTTCTACATTGCCATAGGTCTGACCAAGGGCAGTATAGTCGCTGGCTTTACCACCATAAGGATTGCTGGAATAATACTTGTCGGTTCCACGTCCACCGGCAAAGATACCGTTCTTGCAATAGAATTCTCCGCCTTTGATGGTCAGCGAAACAGCTGCATCTTTGGTGTTGCCATATACATTACCACCCGTTTTACTAGGAGTGCCGGATTTACTAGGAGTGCCGGAATTGATCCACAATCCTGGACTCATATATCCGCTACCTCCGGCATAGATACCGTCAATCTTCTCTGCTTCAGAACCGAAGACACCACCATTGATGATAATCTTGGTGTTGGTATCTCTTGGATCCACAACTTCATCTTTATGCTCGTCGGTGTTATAGCATGTATAGCTTATCAAGTTGTCCTTTGCCTTATCATACGGACCGTAAAGCATCACTTCTTTGCTGGTGTTCCAATATGCGATTCTATCATCAGGAGTATGGTGAGTATCAGTTCCGATACCATTCATACCACCTGCTCCTGCACCAAAGATGCCGCAGAGGATATTGCTCTTTTGGGTATTGTCTTCTGGAAGAATCATGAAGGTTCCGCCGTTGATGGTGATGGTGCTGTAGCCATAGAATGGGTTGTTGATTTTTACAGCGCTCGTATGACCACGACCCATACTACCGCCATAAAGTTCGGTAACAATCACGCGGCGGTTTATGATAGTATCATTATTGTTTTCAGAATGTGCTGGGTCGAGGGTGATGTTGGCTCTACCCATGAATGTATTCAATGGAACATTATATTCCTCGCCTTCGTAGTTCAGGGTGAATTCGCTTTGTGCTCCCAGGGTTCCGTTGACGATACGAGCCACCTTACCACTCCTGATGATGATATCCACATCGGCATACATCGCACCTTCGTGGTTTCCGGCTAGGATGATACCGGCATCATAGTCGTTGGTTCTTTCTACACCACCAATGGTTCTCTTCTCGTTGTTGGCATCGTCATCGTTCCATTTTCTGTCGATATCCATCGTGATGGTACATTTGATAGGCTGGGTTGGAGTTCCCATCACACCATTCAGTTGTACTCCGTTATCTTGGGTGATAGTTTGGCGACCGCCCACACAGATAGCAGAATAGAAGCCCGACTTGATGGTGATGCTGAAACCTTCTTTACCATGCGGCATGGAATGGTTGAAGGCAGCAATGCTGTCTTTATTGTTCAGAGGATAGAAGCGACCGTCGTTGCTGAAACCGCCGAATATCTGCACAGGGGTGGTTACGGCACCGTCGATGGTACCATATTTGGTAGAATTCTCCTTGAAGCCCGTCATCCTGATGCTATCGCCCATTTCCAGGTTGTTGTATTGGCAGAAGATATTCTTGTATGCTTCGCCTCCTCCGTTGTTGAAGGTGACATGCTCAAAGCGGGTATCCCCCCAGAGAGGTAAACCTTTGTCAAGACTGGTTATCTCGATGCAGGCATCTTTATATTTCGTCTGATTATCCTTTCCGGTAATGGTAACGTTTTTGAAAAGTGGAGATTTCTGAGCTTCGCTCCACATCTTTCCTGTAAGAATTTGCTTACCGATGTTATTTTGGGTGATGTTGAAGCCGTAAGTCTGGTCGTTGGTTACTTCCTTGCTACTCTTGCCCATCAGCACGATAACGTTCTCATCCCATGAAGCCTTGTCTGAGAGCTTGCTGTAGGCTCCCTTCCAGGTAAGCATAGGCTTATTTTCAGAATACCCCCATTCGGTATCTTTGATATGTTCGTCTTCCAGATTTTTTATCTCAACAGATTCTGATATTGTTTTATCAGATGCTATTTGGGCTGGTTTCAGATAAACCACGGTTGTGGCACTTACCCATTTGCTGAATGTATAATCAGAAGATAAGATTACTGTGACGTAGCATCTGAATTTATCGTTGTGGGTGGCTTCTGTAGGACGGGTATAGATGGCTTTTGTTTCTCCAGCTAGCGCACTTTCGCCCTTATACCACTGGTATGTAATCTTCAGTCCCAATTTATCATTATCGTATTTCTCCTCAGTATCATTGGTTACATTCACGGTATAGGTAATGCCGTTGGCAGAATTTTTAGAAGTAGAAAGAGATGCCTCTACATGAATCGCCTTTACCAAAACTGTATTGGTTCGTGATTTTCCATCGCTGGCATAGACATACTGGTCGTATAGCTGGCGTGGAAGGGAATAGGTACTGCTGGCTGTTTTCACTGGTTCCCAATTGATATTGTCGGTAGAAACATACCAATCGTACAGGGCTGTAGAAGGTTCAGTGTTCTCTCCTTCATAAACCTTCAGCATATCTTCTGTTCCTCTGTCCAGCTTGAGGTTGATCGAACTGAAAGCAAACTTTCCGTCAGTATAGGTCCATGTTTTCTTGTCGAGTTTGTTTTCGTTGATCCAATCATTGTTCAGTTTCACAAAGGCAGTTCCGTTTTCAGAAATGTCTTTCTTTACGCCATAGTTATAGCTGTTGGTTCCACTTACCTCGTTAGCAGAAGTGTAGAACCATGTATTCTTGACGTCATTAGAAAACTGATTTGGATTGTTTTTGTCGGCAAAGACAAAGAGACTTCCTCTGGATATCTTAGTTGAAGTGGTCTTGGTCTGGATTTGCGGACCATGGAAATAAAGATGAGTTGGCAGAATATCCGTAGAATAGGTTCCATAGATACTTGAATAGCCAATGCCACCCGCTATGGTCATCTGACCGCCGAAAGATGAGTTTTCCTTGTGCATGTTCAACTTCGTATCGGCAGAGATATTGAAGATTCTGAAGTGACCTCCGTTGTCTGCATATCCTACGATACCACCTACACGGAAATTGCCTTTATATGCATATTTCTCTCCGTTGTCAGTAATCTTGGAATTTCGGATGATGATATTGCTGATTTCTGCAAATTGCGTCAGGTCGGAGACTAGCATACCGATTTTGATGACAGAAGTTCCTTGCGGGATATATCCCTTCTTCTTTTCAACCAGCGCATCTTCAATCACCAGGTTAGTAACTGTAGCATATTCTTCCGGTTTCGGACTTTTGATGTTCTCTGGATCGCCGTAAAGTCTTGAAAACAAGCCCCATGAAGCCTCTTTTCCCGTTTCGTTATCCCATTCTATATGCATATTTTTAATGGCATGTCCATCGCCATCAAAGATTCCGGAAAAGTATCTGTTGAGGTTCTTATTAGTAACACATTTTGTGGAACCGATTGGTGTCCAGATTCCATGCTTCAAATCGATATCCTTGGTCAGTTTGAAGTATTCGCCTGATTTCATTAGCCACTTGCTGCCCGTGTTCACATCTCGTGCCAGCTTCGCCAGTTCAAGGTCGCTGCTAATCAGATAAGGATCTTCTTTTGTACCCGATCCTACAAAATCTTCTTCAGCATAGAATTTCTTGCCGTTGTATTCCTTACCGTAAACCTTCGGCTCCACTTCGAAGATGAGGGTTTGGGATGTCTGGCTAGCATCGGTATAGGTTACCTCTACCGTGTCGGTCTTCTGACTCATCTCCAGAGTTAGGGTTCTTGTTTCGTTTGTGATATCTTTGGTTATCTCTTTACCGCCCACTTTCCAGGTACAGTTGCTGTTTCCATCTGGTAGGGTAAACGAGATGGTTCCTGTTACGAAGTCACAATCTTCTGTTATGTCTTTCTTTTCCAAGGCTTGTGCCCAAGTTGTGTGTATGCTCATTACCAGAAGAGTAAGGAGCAGTATCATGTTTTTGCGTATTTGTCGTATCTTAGTTGTTTTCATCTTTCTTTTCTTACAAATCTTACTTGTCTTTTCTTACTATTCTACTTGTCAACCAATAAAAATCCACTCCAGGCATCCTGATCTGCCAGCACATAGAGAAAGCGGGGCTGGATAAGAATGTTGATTGGATATATGGTTGCCGTACTCTCGGGTTTGAGGGTACTGAAATATTGCTGGTTAAGGATAATGGTTGATGTCACGTCCTTTCGGGTTGTTATCTCCTTTTTGTTCTCATCTTCCATCGTTACATCATAGGTAACGGCTATTGTCGGTACGAATAATGTGGTAGATGGAGCATAGAAGGTGGCACCCCAACGGCGAATTTTAGTATCATTGAGGTTGAGAGTGTCGTTGGAAGTCGGCGATGCTGGATTTTTTGCATCTTTATCTTTAGCAAGTGCTATCCCGGTAGAAGCATCAAAATTTGTTGTCTGCAGGTCAGTCCATTTGATGGCTTCTGCCGTCCAGCTGTTTCCATTGTAGGTATAGCTGCGGGAAAGGGTTCCTCCGGTTGGCAATGTACCATATAGCTTTACGCCTTTGATGCGGAAGTGGCGGAGTTTGTTCATTCTGGTATCCAATTGGAAGTTGAGATAATAGCCCGTCATGGTCTGGTCGAACTTCATCTCTACCACTCGCTCAAAAGTCTTTTCTGTTCCTGCGGCTGTGGTTCCTTCCTTATGTTCGGGCTGGGCACAGATGATGGGTGCCTGCTTTAGGTCGAAGAGGATAGGAGAAGGGTTGTCGTTGAGCTGTATGGTATAAGGGATGCTGAGCACATAGGTGCTTTCTGAAGTTGATGACTTCGTCAGACTGGCTTGCGCATTCTGCGGCATATATCCGAAGAAATCGAAGTTGTTGTTCTTATAGTCATCCCATTTTCTTTCAGGATTCGTCTTCCAGTTACCACTTGTTTCATCATAATTTACGGTTTCGTTGTTGAAGATGGCATGGCTCGTGCCTTCTGCCGATGTGAAATTATGATCAGGCAGGTTATAATAACCGAAAACGCCCAGTGTATGAGGATGTCTGTTAGCATCATATCCTTCATATTCCTGGGCACGTGTTTGGGCCTTTTGCGTTTTTACGGCAAAAGTGATATAGTCATAACTGTCGGCATGTTGTATCGGCAAGTCGCTGCTCTCACAGGCGTTCAAGCCTATGAGAACCGTTGTCAGGAGTGTAATGTATTGTTTTTTCTTCATATTCGGTTTGCGCTACCATCCTCCGGTACCGCCTGAATTCTGTATAGGAGTCGATTCAGTCCACTTCTCCACCTGCAAATTGCTGAAGGAGATGACCGTACCGGCCTCTGTTATTTTAAAAATGTATGTATATTGGTAGCCTGCCTTCCATTGCATATATTCTGCTGGAATGGTGGCTGTAGATTTCTTTCCATCGATGGTGGCGGTGATGATGTAAGCGCCCTGTGGTGTGTTACTGTCTCCCAATGGTGGAACGTAATACCATTTCTTTCTTTCTGTAGTCTGATGATTCAAATCTGCTTCTTCCTCGTAAGGAATGGTGAATTTGATGAGCTCAGTTCCTGTTCCTGTTTCTGGAGTTTCCCATTTATAAGAAGCTTTGGTTCCTGTTCCTGTAATAGGGTAGCTGACGATGATATTTCCCTTAGTAGGTGAATGAGCATCGTTTATATTTTTGAAAACAATATCGGTGATAGAGATTTTGGTATCTTTCAGATAATTGAATTTGAATCTTACCTTTGCGATAATTGGGGCAAAGGTGAGTCTTACGCATTCCCCATATTTTCTGTTTTCGAAGTTCTGGTTGTCTGACAGCCAGAGGTCTGAGATATATGGGGTGGTAACTGCGGTGGCATCCTTATTGTAAGTGAATGGGATAGAGAAGGATGCATATTTTGCTGTGGAACCTTCTATCGATGTAGGTTCCTGGAAAGATGGGGCTGAACTGTTATCGGCTGCTGTTGGGATGCTATAAGCAAAGAAGCGATAGCTGGTAGCGGAATAGTCCCAGTATTTGATAGTTTGATTAGTGATACCCACGTATTCCCAATCGGCAGTATTGCTGGAGGTAGTATTGGCGGTTTGTTGCGTCCAGTTGACGAGATATCCATCCATTACGTTTTGTGAATCAGTAAATCCGCCCGTATTATTTCCCCCTGTAGTTTTATATCCCCATACTTTGAAGGATTTGGCAATGGTTTCCAGTCCTGTTTCTTTATTAGCACGGGTAGTAGGTGCATCTTGCCATGTTCCGCTATTTCCTCCGAAAGAGATACTTACTCCCTTCGGTTCTTCCGGTTGAGTAGGCACATCCGGTTCTTCCTGCCCAGATCCAGCGCAGGAAAAAAGACATAGAGCCATGAATGGTATGGTCAGGATGCGATATAATTTCATTTTCTTCTTGCTTTTTATCATAGGAGCCGGGCAGGGAACATTCAACCCCGTCCGGCCTTAATAGTATTGTTTTGCTCCCAGGTTTGGGGGCAAAAAGTTCTGTATTCTTCTGTTATTTTGTAGCAGGTGCTGCTACTACCTTTACAACCTTATAGGTGTATACGGCAGGAGTTGTGCCTTCTTTTGCTTTTGCTAAGTATTGGATTACGTACCAACCTGCTTTTTCTGGGGTGAATGTAACTTTATTGCTATTAGCAGTACAATTTACCGCTGTTCCACTGTTTGGACCCAAAATTTGCATTTCAGCTTCGGTTATATCTTTAGTGAACATATAAATAGAAACGTTACCTTCCGATGTTCCGCCTGTTGACAAATTCTTTATAGTTCCACTTGTACTTTCTGTAACAGTAACTTCAATGTCTTTGTTTGCTACGTACTTGATGCCATCATCTGTTACTGAATTTGCCTGGTATGTTGTAATTGAAGGAGTTGTGAAGGTTGTTATAGTTCCCTGCATACCAAACTGTGGTGCTTCAACAGCAGCATCGAAAGTGATAGGGTAGAGACCTGTTTTGTCTGCTTCTGTACCAGTATAACCATTCGTGTTCTCAGAAATCTTGAAGATATATGTATAGAGTGTGTTAGTATTCCATTTGCTATATGCAGCAGGAATAGCTGCTGTAGCACCCTTAACCTTAATAGTCTCTTCAGAACCATCATCAGATTTGAGAGTATAGTCACACTTAATCAAGATTGACTTTATTTCTGTTTCTGATGGAGTTGGCAATACGGTGAAATAACCTTGTGATTCCATTTCTGCATCTGTACCATAGAGTTTCGTTTTATCAGTTTCAGTTGAGATTTTAGCAGGAATACCATTAGCAAACTTACCTCCATACCAGTTTTTGCTTTCCGTTAAACCTGTTGCTTCATATTCGAAAGTATATTCAGGTGTAGCTTTGCTCCAAACGTAATTGATTTTGCCAGAAACACTACTACCACCTTTAAAATAACCTGTAGTTGCTGATGTTAAGATAATATTATTGTCATTATCTACTGAAAGCTCATTTGCACCATCGGCATACTTATAGAATTTGATGTTTGTGACAGAATATCCAGGAATTGTCTCGTAAATACCTACACGAACCTTTGTTTGATGACGAACAAAGTTAAATGTTACAGGCTTTTTGTAATCATTAGAATGGACGACAACTGGGTTTGCTACATAAACTGGGTTTGGTTCTTTTGCATCTTCAGTGCCTTCTTCTTTTTCTGTTGCTGTAATGTGACCTCGAAGGTTTTTTATTGTTGCAGACTCGATATCTCCTGTTTCTGTCTTTATATTATAAGTAAATGCGCTAATAGGAGAACCTGCAACGAAGTGATAATCTTCAGATGCATAGTCCCAATACTTGATGGTTTGTTTTTTGCTCAATTCAATGTTTGTTTTTGTTGCTGTTTCACCTGTAGAAATTGTTCCTTTATCAGCAACATACTCCCAATCATTTGTATTAGAAGCAGTTTTTGTGGTATTCCACCAAATATTATAATCCTCGAATACCTTTGAATATTTGTTATCATCAACCTTCTTTACACCATAAATCTTAAACTGATAATCAAGTTTACCTTGAGTTGTAGGATCTGTATTCGAAGTCGCACGAGAAATCTTGCCAGCATTACCATCGAATTTAATGGCAGAATTGGCTGAGGTAGGAGTACTTCCTGGGGTATCACCGAGGAAATCATCGCTTGAGCAGCTTGCAAGGGTCAATGCAGAAGCTGCTAAAAAAATATATTTTTTCATATACATATAAGTTTGTAAATTGATAATGTTAAATACTAATTCTTTAATTCTAATGTTTCTTTTTTCTTGTTTATTATATTATTTGATTAATAATCATCACTTACATATCAAACTCCCATTGCTTCTCTTCGAAATCCTTGACTACGGCATCAAAACCGGAGCCGCCGGGACGAACAGGAACTGGGACTTTCGTCATGTCTAGATCAATCGTGATAACACCACCTCGGAAAAGACGACGAACCTGATCGGTTACATCAAAGACCAATGTGGAGTCCTTACCATTATAAAACTGCATCTTTACATCCAAGTAATGTCGGTTGTTAAGGTCGGCATCTCTTACTTTTGATAAAGATTCAATATATGAACGGGTGTCTAAACGGCTGGGATTCAACTTCGGCATACCGAAGGTCAAGACCCTGCCACCAATGATATCCACCTTCTCACCATCCTTCATTTGCTGGTCAAACTTCATTCGCATGTTGTAGTTTACCGTGATGGCATCCCCACCGGTAACACCGGTATTCAGATTCACGCTGCGTGCCATGCCACTCAGGTTGCCGCTACCATCAATACCCGTCACGATGCGGGTATGCTGACGGTTGTTGTGGAGGATAATCTGCGTAAGATAAATATAGGTAACTGGCTGAATCGTCATTTCCAGGTTCCTTACCCAGCAGTTGCGGTCCTCATCAAATACAAACCCGTCAAGGTTATTGTTGATTTCAATACCCTTTTCATATCCCGCAAACAGTTCTTCCGGTTGATAGAAGGAGTTGCTGAATTGGGGAGCATTGTATTTTGAGGGAAACATCGTCTGTCCCGTATTTGCTGTTACATATTCGTAGGTGGAAGATTCATCAATGCGGACACTCTGAATACCATCCGCTGTCTGGATGTCGTTCCACGCCAGGATATCCCAGAAGCCGAAGTCATAGTTGGCTGTCAGCTGGTTCGACTGGAGCAGGTTCTTGTAGGGTGCTTCGTGCGCACCATATTGCACATCCTGTGTGTAGTATCTTCTTATCTCGAAAACAGATGGCTCGGTGTATCCGATTTTTCCGAAGAGTTTGTTGTCATCATCATCCCATCCGTATTTCCATTCCGCCTCCCAGTCGTATACCACATCATATTTGAATTCATAATCCCAGAGCACTTTCAGCTCCAGGTCTATCTTCGGCAGATCCATTGTCGTTTCCTTACCGCCCTGATGCAGATAGAGATTCGGTTCACGTTCGCAGCCAGCAAGCAGCAGAACTGATGAAATGAAAAAGATAGCAGTAACCGTTCTGCAAACTCTGTGGCTTACAGAATCCTTGAGGAGATATGTTAACTGCTGAAACTGAATCATTATTTACTTTCTATTACTTTTTCGGTAGAGGATATCGTAACTCAAACTCACCTCCAGTCGGGTTGGTCCCAACCACGTATAACGGTGCTGTCGCTTTTTGAAATCCTTGGCATCACCATACCATTTATAAAAATATACCTGTTTGTCTTTATCTCCATCCACAGGGCATCGCCACTGGTATGGGTCGTAGTCGGTATTGAGGAATCCCGCCTGCAATCCGATGTCGAGTCGCCAGTGCTTGGAGCGGTCCAGCGGTATCGCCCAACCCAGCCCCAGTCCGGCTCCCCATCCTTCACCTTCCCATCCCCGTTTTTCGCCGAAGCATATATTATATAGGAACGCGTGCGCGTAGGCACTTACGAAGAAACCCCTGAAACCCGTTTCACCGCTTTGCAGATAATATCGGGTATGCAACTGGTAGTTGCGCAACTGGAAATATTTATGTTCTTTGTAGTTCCGCCACCAGGGACCCTCGAAACTGGCACCGTATGTGAAATGTCCGGATAGCGGATAATACTCGATAGCCACGTTGGGGATAGGGCAGAAGCGGTCGTAGCCCGGCATATAGGCGAAGTCGTAGAGCAGATTGGTCTTGATGCTCAGCAATTCGCGGCGTTTCCTGCCTGTTTCAGCCGGTTCCGCTTCCGGTTGCGGTATTTCCACATAGATGTTGGGCTCTGGAAACGGCAATTCTGTATGGATGGGTTTTGCCTCAGGCAGTTGGTTGGTATTTACAAGCCGTTCGTCTATCGGCATGATTCTGACGGCACGCAGCTGCGGGAAATATTTCTTGAGCAGATGACTCCAGATTTTTCCTTCTTCCTGCCGTTTCAGTTCCGCCTTCAGCTGGTCACCTTTTCCGTCATGTTTTCTGATAATGGCTTTTACTGTAGTCAGGTATTTGTCGTGCTCCATCTGCATCAGCGAGAGGAGGAGCTGATAATCTTCTGGCACCACATCATATCTGATGCGCTTGGTGTTGATGCCGTAACTGCCGAGCAGGGCATCCATGGAAGCCTTTCGGCTCCGGGCAAGTCGCACGTTGTTGGGAGTAGATCCTTCTGGTGACGCCGTAGCACGGCCAAGGATGATGCCCCTGTCTCCAAGTGCTTCCAGTTTGGGAATCAGATAATTGCTAATCCAGTCTTTGTCATTTTCGCTGATGTCAATTTTGTTCACGACAAAGACAATAGGGCGCGAGTTATTTATGAACGTACTGTCCGTTGTTTTCGCCTGGGCAGATACCTTCATCGTTGCGCATACCAAAAATGAGATTAAAACAATCTTTCCTTGCACTTTTAACTTTTAACTAATTTCAGTTTTTGTCTTATTCTATAATATATTCCAGGAAGGCTGTAGGTAGATAAGCAGTAGCCATGGTAAAGCCGCCTTCGACGATGATGGCAACGCGCTGCTGCCCCTGATACCGTGCCACTCTTCCTGTCAGTCCCTTAAACTTACCGTCTATCACCCTGACCATCTGTCCCTCCTTGAATTTCTGTACCTCTTCAGGCACATAGAGGATATCATCAGCTTCTGATTCACAGATAATCTTCAGTCCCTCAATCTGTTTCTGGGGAACAATCAGAGGAGATTTCGTAATCCTTGCCCCTTCATGCATGTGTCGGTAATAGAAGCGGAGAAATGGCAGATTCACATTATCATACACATAACTCTTGATTTCCTCTTCGGTACCGAAAGCAAAAAAGATGTTGGGCAGTCGGGATTCCGTAACAACCTTACGTTGACCTCTTATTTCTTTCATCACCTTGATGGTAGGGTAGAAAGCAGAAACGCCTTTTGCTACGAGGTAGTCGTAGGCTTTCTTCTCTCTTCCGTAGGTAGTTCTGAGAGCATACCAGTTCTGTTGTTCTTTAGAATTTTTCGTGATAGATCCTGTTTTCGCAGGCATACAATGGGTGGACACCCCTGTATCTGAGCTATCCGCAAGAATCTTGTTTTTAGCTTCGGGGAGGGCGCTGGAGGTAAGTCCAACGCAAGAACCTTTATCTGCATGCTGAGTGCAGTTATCCTTCTTCATTGTTATTGCAAATGCTTTTATATATCAACCTATTCTAGACAGAACCCGGTTAGCGGATGCAAAGATACATATTTTTCCTGTTATAATCTCTTAAACCTTGGAAATATTCAATAGCTGCATTCTTTTTAACGTATTTTGGGTAAAAAATCCTACTATTCTGTTCCTTTCTACTACAAAATATTCAAGTTTCGCAAGTGAGGGAATTGAATGAAGTTAAAGAAGTTATCACTCCCTATGGTCGTTCGGGAAGTTAAGAGACAATAGTCTTCTAGCTTAAAATGTAGGACATTTGTCCCTTAACTTCCCTCTAACT
>ERZ870052.392-NODE-392-length-17411-cov-7.264163_pt1 | contig 17411 bp, 15 predicted proteins | sample MGYA00520889_ERZ870052 | MGnify/ENA primary metagenome ERZ870052 (study PRJEB32232, sample SAMN07284988) | human gut metagenome | biome: human-associated habitat; material: feces | host: Homo sapiens | place: Tanzania | collected 2014-08-14 ...
AATATGTCAAGGAGCGCAGCTTCTGGGTGGACTGGAAGATCATTTTTAAGACCTTTAAGGTGTGCCTTTTGGGGTATGGGGCGTAATGAATAACTATTGCTGAAGTTACTTGAAAACCAATAATAGGCTCGAAAGGAATATAATTTATGGATATTAAAAAAGAATACGAACGCTGGCTGGCAAACGCCACCGCAGATGCCGATGTAGTGGCAGAGCTGAAAACGCTGGACGATGCCAAAATCGAGGACGCATTCTATCGTGACCTTGCTTTTGGTACCGGTGGTCTGCGCGGCGTCATCGGCGCAGGCACCAACCGAATGAACGTCTACACCGTGGCAAAGGCTTCTCAGGGATTGGCTGATTATCTGAAAAAGAACTTCACAGAGCCATCTGTGGCAATCGGTTATGACAGCCGCATCAAGAGCGATGTGTTTGCAAAAGTCGCCGCCGGGGTGTTTGCGGCTAATGGGGTCAAGGTGAATATCTGGCCTGTCCTGATGCCGGTTCCTACCGTGTCTTTTGCAACCCGCTATCTGCATACTTCTGCCGGTGTCATGGTGACGGCTTCCCACAATCCCAGCAAGTACAACGGCTACAAGGTCTACGGCGCGGATGGCTGCCAGATTACCACTGAGGCCGCAGCGGAGATTCTTGCTGAGATCGAGAAGCTGGATATTTTTACAGACGTCAAGACCAGTGATTTTGAAGCAGGTGTGGTAAACGGCAGCATCCAGTACATTCCAGACGAGGTCTACACCGCATTCGTGGAGCAGGTTAAGAGCCAGTCGGTTCTGTTTGGCGAAGAGGTCAACAAGAACGTGGCCATTGTGTACAGCCCGCTGAACGGCACCGGTCTGAAGCCTGTGACCCGCACTCTGAAGGAGATGGGCTACACCAACATCACCGTGGTCAAGGAGCAGGAGCAGCCGGATGGAAACTTCCCGACCTGTCCGTATCCCAACCCGGAGATCAAGGAAGCAATGGCGCTGGGCATGGAGTATGCCAAGAAGTGCAACGCCGATCTGCTGCTTGCAACCGACCCCGACTGTGACCGTGTGGGTATTGCCGTCAAGAACAAGGCAGGAGAGTACGAGTTGCTGACCGGTAATCAGACCGGTATGTTGCTGTTGGACTACATTTGCAGCCAGCGAGTAAAGCACGAAAAGATGCCTGCTGATCCTGTTATGGTCAAGACCATCGTAACGATGGACATGGGCGAACAGATTGCCACTCATTATGGCCTGCGCACCATCAACGTGCTGACTGGTTTTAAATTCATTGGTGAGCAGATCGGCAAGCTGGAAAAGCAGGGCAAGGCAGACAGCTATGTGTTCGGCTTTGAGGAGAGCTATGGTTATCTGACCGGCTCCTACGTCCGCGATAAGGATGGTGTAGACGGTGCGTACATGATCTGCGAGATGTTCAGCTACTATGCAACCAAGGGCATCAGCCTGCTGGACAAGCTGGACGAGCTGTACAAGACCTATGGCTACTGCCTGAACACCCTGCACAGCTACGAGTTCGACGGCAGCGCCGGTTTTGCCAAGATGCAGAGCATTATGCAGGCATTCCGGGGCGACATCAAGGCGTTCGGCGGCAAGAAGGTCATCAAGCTGCTGGACTATGCGCCGGGTCTGGACGGTCTGCCCAAGTCCGATGTGCTCAAGTTCCTGCTGGAAGATAACTGTTCCATCGTGGTGCGCCCCTCTGGCACCGAGCCGAAGCTCAAGACCTATATTTCTGTCAGCGCAGAGAATAAGGAAGCCGCCGAGAAGGTGGAAGCAGAGATCTGCAAGAGTGCTGAAGAGTATTTAAAGTAAAAAATCTATAGACGGATGTATGAGGAGAAAAAATATGAATGTCATTTTACTTTCTGGCGGTTCTGGTAAGCGTCTCTGGCCTCTTTCTAATGATGTGCGCAGCAAGCAGTTTATTAAGCTGTTTAAGAACAATGATGAGTATGAGTCTATGGTGCAGCGTGTCTATCGTCAGATCACCACGGTAGATGCAGATGCCAGGATTACCATTGCAACCAGCAAATCGCAGGCAAGTGCTATTAAGAATCAGCTGGGCGAAAAGGCCTCTATTTGTGTAGAACCTTGTCGTCGTGATACGTTTCCTGCCATCGCACTGGCTACAGCCTATCTCCACGATGAGCTGGGCGTTGATGAGAATGAAGCTGTTGTTGTCTGCCCGGTTGACCCTTATGTAGATAATACCTATTACGAAGCTGTTAAGACTCTGCAGGAACTGGCAGAACAGGGTGGCGCAAATCTGACGCTGATGGGCATTGAGCCGACCTATCCCAGCGAGAAATATGGTTACATTATCCCCGAAAGCGGCGAAAACGTCAGCAAGGTCAAAGAATTCAAGGAAAAGCCGGATGTGGAAACTGCTAAGAAGTATCTGGCACAGAGCGCATTGTGGAATGCAGGCATTTTTGCATTCAAACTTGGCTATCTACTGGACAAAGCACACAGCATGATCAACTTTGAGGATTACCGTGACCTGTTCAATAAGTACGATACATTGACTAAAATCAGCTTTGACTATGCAGTAGTCGAGCAAGAATCTAGCATTCAGGTTCTGCGGTATAGCGGTGACTGGAAGGATGTTGGCACATGGAACATGATGGCTGAGGTCATGGCAGACAAGACCAAGGGCAAGGCTGTTCTGGATGAAACCTGCGAAAATACCAATGTGGTGAACGAACTGAATATCCCGATCCTTTGCATGGGCTGCAAGGACATGATTATTGCGGCTAGCGGTGATGGTATTTTGATTGCTGATAAAGAGCGCAGCGGTTACATGAAGCCCTATGTAGAAAAAATCGAGACCGAGGCAATGTATGCTGAGAAGTCTTGGGGTAGTTATACGGTAATCGATGTGCAGCCCGGCTCTATGACAGTCAAGATTTCCATGAGAGCAGGTGAGCATATGACTTATCATATGCACAACTACCGTGAGGAAGTTTGGACAGTCGTTTCTGGTAAGGGTAGGGCAATCGTTGACGGCATGGAGCAGGTACTCCGCACCGGAGATGTGATCACCATCGCAGCAGGCTGCAAGCACACGGTTGAGGCTATCACTGCATTGGATATGATTGAAGTTCAGCTTGGTGAAGAAATCAGCGTCACAGATAAGATTAAATTTCCGATGGAATAAAAAGCAGTGGGAGACAGAGTAATGGAAATCATGAAATTGATTCCGACGGGTAAAGATTATTTGTGGGGTGGTACTCGACTTCGGGAAGAATACGGAAAGAAAATTGATTTGACCCCGTTGGCGGAGACATGGGAATGCTCTGTACATCCAGATGGTCCTAGCTATGTGGCGAATGGAATCTATAAGGGACAAACGCTGGCAGAGGTGCTGAGTGCTCACCCAGAATATCTTGGCACAAAGGTGGAAAACGGAGAACTGCCTATACTGGTGAAATTCATTGATGCCAAGAAGGATCTGTCTGTTCAGGTTCATCCCGATGATGCATATGCACGAGAGCACGAAGGCGACAACGGTAAGACCGAGATGTGGTACGTCGTGGATGCTGACGAAGGAGCTAGCTTGATCTACGGCTTTCAGCACAAGGTGACCGAGGAAATTCTTCGGAAAGCTGTTGAAACCGGAACATTGGATAAGCATCTGCAAAAAGTTGAGGTTCACAAGGGTGATACCTACTTTGTCCCGGCAGGAACAGTGCATGGCATTGGTAAGGGCATTCTGGTGGCAGAAATCCAGGAAAGCTCTAATGTGACCTACCGTGTCTACGATTATGACCGCGTGGATAAGAACGGTAAAAAGCGTGAGTTGCATTTTGATAAAGCTGTGCAGGTCATGAATATGAAAGTTGCACCGGATGTGAGCCAGAAACCGAGAATTGTAAAGTATTATTCCGGCTGCTCTCGTGAGTTGCTCTGCCGCTGCAAATATTTTGAAACGGAACGGATTCAAGTCACAAAGGGCTTTGCATTTTCTGTTATGGATACATCTTTTCAGGTATTGATGTGCTTGAGCGGATACGGTGAAGTACAGACGATGGATGCTGAGCAGAAACCGATGCGTTTCAGCAAAGGCGAAACACTGTTTTTACCAGCTAGATTGGGCAGATGCCTGGTTGTTGGTGATGCAGAGCTGATTAAGGTTAGATGCTGAAAATGAGGAAACCTATATGAATTCAAAGACAATGATAAATGAGAAGTCAAACTTAAACACAGTCTCTCAGCAAGAGATCGGAAAATATAAACTGTACCAATTTGTCAAACGTTTTATTGATATCTGTATTTCTGGCGCTGCATTGTTCTTACTCTCGCCTATTTTGATAATTGTCGCAGTGCTGGTATATGTATCTGATCCGGGAAAAATCTTTTATGGACAACTTCGCATCGGAAAAAATGGTAAGCCGTTCAAGATGTGGAAATTTCGCAGCATGTATATGAATGCGGATAAGATGATCGACCAGCTAACAGATGAGCAGAAAAAACAGTATTATACCGAATTTAAGATTGACAACGATCCTCGTATCACACCCATTGGCAACTTTTTAAGAAAGACCAGTTTGGATGAGCTTCCGCAATTTTTTAATGTTTTGTTCAATGATATGAGCTTGGTTGGACCGCGTCCATTGATTGAATCCGAAATACAGACTTATTACGAAGATACATACGATACCTTGCTGGCTGTAAAGCCTGGCATTACGGGATACTGGCAGGCTTATGCCCGTAACAATGCGACTTACCAAAGCGGTGAACGTCAGAAAATGGAAATGTATTATGTCCAGCATGCGTCTCTGTGGTTTGATATAAAGATATTTTTCAAAACAATTGTTTCGGTTATAAAGAAGGATGGCGCGCAATAAAGAAAGAGGTCTAGATGCCTGCAAGCCCATCGAGTTTAGAAAAACTTACTGAATTGGTAGAAAACTGAGGAAAAGGAATCAAAATAATGAAAAAAATACTGCAAATTCCAAACTATCAATACCCTCATATCGGAGGAATCGAACAGGTCGCCAGAGATATTGCAGATGCGCTATTGGATGATAAGGAAATCGAGCAGAAGATTATTTGCTTCAACGAAGATGCTCAGGATGGGAATTATGTCTGCCATCGAAAGGAAACGGTACATGACAAAGTTGATGGTGTGGAAGTGATTCGGTGTGGCTGCATTGCAAAAGTTTCCTCTCAATCTATTTCTTTGACATATCCCGGTGAGTTAAAAAGAATTTTCAAAATGTTCAGACCGGATATTGTGATTTTGCATTATCCAAATCCTTTTGTATCGAGCTTTTTGTTACCGATGCTACCTCAAAATGTAAAATTTGTTCTTTATTGGCATCTGGATATTACCAAACAAAAAGTTTTGGGAAAGCTGTTTCATGGTCAGACGATGGGATTGCTGAAACGTGCAGACCAGATCGTTGCTACAAGCCCGAATTATATTGAAGGCAGTCCATACTTACGTCTGTTTAAGGAAAAGTGCATTGCAATCCCGAATTGTATTCGTCCTGAGCGGCTGACTGTTACAGAGAAAGCCCAAAAGCGTGCGATGCAGATCCGCGAGCAATATAAAGGGAAAACGATATGCTTTGCTGTAGGACGGCATGTTCCGTACAAGGGCATTACATATTTGGTTCAGGCGAGCAAGCTGCTCGACGACAGTTTTGTAATTCTGATCGGCGGAAAAGGCCCCCTGACGGATTCTTTGAAAAAAGAAGCAGAAGGTGATAAGAATGTCGTATTTTTGGGACGTGTGAGCGACGCCGAATTGATTTCTTATTATCTTGCCTGCGATATTTTTGCTTTTCCTTCTATTACGAAAAATGAAGCTTTTGGTATTGCACTGGCGGAAGGCATGTATTTTGGTAACCCGGCTGTTACATTTACGATTCCAGGCAGTGGTGTGAACTATGTCAACCTGAATGGTGTCACGGGAATTGAATGCCCGAACAGCGATGTGTCGGCTTTTGCAGAAGCTGTGAAGCTGCTACAAGCAGACCAGCTGCTTGCACATCAATACGGAACGGCAGCAAAAAAGCGTGTGGAACAAAATTTTATGTACGAACAGTTTAAGCAACAGATCAAAGAATTATTGACTGCTCCTTGACAGAGGATATATATGAAAAAAATTGTTATTAACGGAAAATTTTTAACGCAACGTATTACTGGCGTTCAGCGTTATGCAAGAGAGATTGTTGCACAGTTAGATCAATTGGTCTCTGGTGAACAGATGGAGATTGCAGTACCCTTAGATGCAAATGAGATTCCAGAATACAAAAATATAAAGATTTCTAAAATAGGCCAATTAAGAGGACAGTTATGGGAGCAAGTTTCGTTGCCATTATATGCTAAGAAGCACGAGGCATTATTGCTAAATCTATGCAACGTTAGTCCACTTTTTAAACCGGATATTGTTTGTATTCATGATGTGAAGATTAATGCCCGCCCTCATGATTTCAGCAAAGAGTTTTTGCTTTGGTATTCTATCTTGTTCAAGAATGCGGCCAAAAAAGCAAAAGCAATTATTACAGTATCTGAATTTTCGAAAAGCGAAATTATAAAGTACTATACAGTTGAAGCAAATCGAATTCATGTGATTCCGAATGCATGGCAGCACTATCAGCTGGTAGGCTATGATGCTCATTGTTTGGAAAAATATAACTTAAAGAAAGACAGTTATTACTTCGCAATGAGCAGTCTGGAACCAAATAAAAATTTCAAATGGATCGCGCAGGCCGCTGTGAAAAATCCGGAAGATACCTTTGCCGTTGCTGGTTCCATCAACGAAAAAATATTTCAGGATGGACTGGGATTTGAGGTGCCTGCCAATATGAAATTGTTGGGATACGTATCAGATGAAGAAGCAAAAACATTGATGCGAGACTGCAAGGCATTTTTGTTCCCATCCTATTACGAAGGCTTTGGTATTCCACCGTTGGAAGCAATCAGCGCAGGTACAAAACAAGTTGTAGTTTCCGATATTCCTGTTATGCACGAGTTATTTGGAGAAGAAGCTGTCTATGTGTCGCCAGAGGAGTATAACATTTGTTTAAAAGATTGTATTCACGCAAACGGGCAAGTCAGCAATAAAGTGTTGGATACATATTCCTGGAAAAAGTCGGCACAAGAGTTAATGAATGTTTTAAATGGATTATAATATGGCGATTAAAAAACGAATTTGCACAGTTGTGTGCGATTTGACAAGCGGCGGTGTGGAATCTGTTCTGTTGAACTATTTTTCTCATATAGATTGTACAGAATATGACTTGGATCTTATTACTTATGATATTTCCAGCAAAATCTGTGCAAAAAAATTTGAGAAATTGGGTTTTAATATTATTGTTGTTCCACCCAAGCGTGAGGGATTTTACAAAAGTGTACGGGCAATGGATCGTGTTATACAGGAAGGAAGATACGATGTTGTTCACGCACATTTGACGGAGTGGAACTGTATTCCGATGTTTCTTGCGTGGAAACATGGTGTGAAAATACGAATCAGCCATTCACACATGGCAGATTTTCCTTCTAGTTTGAAGCGCAAGGCTGTTTTCGCAATGCAAAAATTGTTCAACCGCATTTTTGCGACGAAATATTGTGCCTGTGGTGAAGATGCTGCCAAATACTTATATGGTGAAAAGTTGTTTCAAAAAGGCAGTGTACAAATACTGAATAATGCAATCGATGTCCAACGGTTCGCGCCGAATGCAGCGGTTCGCAAAGAAGTACGGAAGGAACTTGGACTTGATGAATCGATACTTTGTGTTGGACATATTGGTAGATTTTTGGAACAGAAAAATCACACTTTCCTAGTTGATATTTTTGCGCAGCTTGTAAAGATGCGCCCGGACAGCTGCTTGCTCCTTTTGGGCATGGGAGATTTGGAGGCAGAAATTCACAAGAAAGTGGAAGATTTGGGCTTTTCAGATAAGGTGTTATTTTTGGGCGTCAGAAATGATCCGGAGCGATTCTATCAGGCAATGGACGTATTTTGTTTGCCATCACTCTATGAAGGACTTCCTGTTGTAGGCATTGAGGTGCAGGCGGCCGAGGTTCCTTGCGTAATGTCAGATAAAGTATCTGCGAAAGTAAAACTTACGCCATTAGTTACAATGATGAGTTTGGAAAAAACTCCGCAGGAATGGGCTGAAAAGTTGATTTATTCAGCGAAGATGGATAAAACACAGAGCTGCTTTCCGGACGAATATGATATTGTAAAAGCAAGTCGGCAATGGGAAGAGCTGTATGGAGGATGATATATGGAATCGTTGGTTAAAATTCAAAACAAACGGATTCTTGGCTTTTCTAAAACATTTGCCTTGATTTTGATTTGCGGAATAGATGCACTGGTTCTATCGATATTTAACACCAGTGAAAGCTATCGCTTTTTGTTTTTGCTGCCCATTTCCTATCTGGTATCATATCTTATATTTGTGCCGATGATTCAGGCAAAATGCAATTATCGCCGGGGTTTTCCATATTATATAGCGCAATTTGTTTTGTTCTACCGCTATCTGCTTTTACCGTTGGCATGTCTTTATACAGAAATCTATGGTGGATGGACAGCGTACGGAACGAATGGTTTTGGAGTGGAGCCGCAGTCTTCAAGCATGACTAAGGCGATTCTTTGGATGTGCACAGAGGCTTTTGCAGCTGAATTTGGCATTTACTTAGGAACGGTTTGGGCTAGAAAAAGGGAATACAAGAGACAACGAATCCAGTCACTCAGTTTGGAAGTTGAATTTTTACGACATAAAACGGTTTTGTCGATTTTTTGCGTTGGAGCATTTGCACTACTGCTTCTGTTTCAACGACAAGTCTTTTCACAATTTATGGTTTTGGGAGATGATTTTTCAACGGGCTCGAATTCTACAAGCGGTAGTCTGTTCAAACTGATTTTTTTAGCATTTCGCTTTGGCGTTCTTCTTTTAGGATATTCTTACTGCGCACAAAACTATAAACAGAATAGAAAGAAAATCTGGATTTTGGGCGCAATGTTTTTTCTATTCCTATACATTGGATATAGTGTTGGACTGAGCCGCTGGAATTTGATTCTCCCTGTCTTGGCCAGTGTCGAAATTTTTGAAGATGCGTTCAAACCGTTTCCGAAAAGCATTTTAGCGATGGTCTTTTTATGTGCAACAGTTGCAGTTATGAGTATCTCTTTCTTTAAGTATGGATATCTTTTGAATGGAAGTGGAAATCAGTGGACACAGATGTTCCTTTTGATTTTTCAGCAGTCTAATGAGTATATTTCTGGGCCACGCTCTATTGCTCAAGGCATTGAGATGCTTACCGCATATAGGAACAGAATCAATGTTACAACAATATTCAACAGCGTGTTATCTGGATATGCGGGGCTTGCCAGTCTTACGAATGATGCAAACAAACTGCAATCCTTTTTCAATCAATACGCTCTAGGCGGTCCATTACAGGATCATCCATTAATCTGTCCTATTATTATTGAAGGGCTTGGTTTGTTTCCGATTTTTCCATGGATATTTTCAATGCTTTTTGAAATGGGAGCTTGTATATTAGACTATAAGAGTAAAACAGCTAATAGCTATGAAAAACGTTTTCTGTGTGCATATCTTGGATTGTGGTTTGCATTGTGTTTTAATGGAAATACAAAAACCGAGATGGCACAAATTTCTCAGGCCATTCCATGTTTTATTTTGATGTTTGTAAATCGAAAAGTTGTATTCCGGTGGGGAAATAAAAATGTATAAAAGATATGATGCAATTGACGTTGAGAGGGGAATAGGAGCAATTTTAGTAATTTTAGGCCATGCAGGTATTATAGGTCTTTCAAAAACAGTTTTATACTCGTTCCATATGCCTTTATTCTTTTTCCTGAGTGGGATTTTCCTAAAATACGACTCAAAGCATCGAACAGAATTTATTTTAAAGCGTGTATATAATATTTTAGTCCCATATTTTCTTTTTTATATGTTGCTCTTTGCAAAGGAATGTATATTAGTTCTGATAGGACATGGTTCCTGGAAAAATATGGTGAAATTACTGATCGGAATGGTTTTGCAAATGAGGACAACAGAATATGGTGGAAAGTTTTGGTTTCTTCCAGTATTGTTTGGAGGAACTTTAATTTGTGCAATAACAGAAGAATTTGTTTACAAACTTCAAAAAAAATCCATCCGACTTATCTGCGCTGGAATTTCTTTTTTAGGCGGCTGCGCAAGTATTATCCTTTTGAAAAAACCGTTATTGTGGAATCTTGACGCAGCAATGATAGCAGCAAGTTTTATGATTATTGGAATGACAGCAAAAGAAAAGTTTCTCGAACTTTTTACATTAGAAAAGAAAAAATGCGTGTTTCTTTTTTGCGTTGCAGCTATCGGAAATATATCTTTTGCGCTTTGGAATTTTTGGATTACTGGTCGAAATTCAGATTTGTATTGGATGGTAATTGGCAATCCGATCATATACACTTTGGCGAGTTATGCCGGAATTCTTGCCATTACAATGTTGGCGGCTTGTTATCAACCTAAAATGATTGCATTTATTGGACGAAATAGCTTATTGTACTATTGCTTGCATCACGAATTTGTCTTTCCGGTTCTAAAAATAGTTGTTGCATTTTTACCGTGGCAAAGACTAGCGCCATATTATATGACAGTGTTTGCATGTATTTTGATTGCTCCGCTTTGTGTTTTAATTAAAAGGTATGCTCCGTTGTTTGCCGGAATAAAAACATATAAAAGGTGAAAAATATAATGATTGGATTAGTTACTTGTTTTGAAGTTTACAATTATGGAAGTCAGCTGATGTCATTGGCACTTCAGATGATGATGGATGAGCTGGACTATTCTTGTGAACAAATCAATTATGTCCCAAAACGAGATTTGCATTATATCTGTTCTGTACCTTTTAAACTGACAAATCAGGCACTGATTGAACATAAACAGGAACTGAAACAAAAGCAGAATCTGGTAGAACAGAGTTCGGATCAGAAGCGGTTATTTCAAAAGAAGAAAGAAGCTTTTGACCGGTTTATTAAGGAAAATATGAACCTTTCAAAACCTGCTGTCGGCTACCGAGCATTGACGCAATTAGCAAATCAGTATGACTGCGTTCTGCTGGGAAGCGATCAGGTGTGGCATCCGATGAATTTGGAAGGAGATTTTAAAAATCTGATGTTTGTTCCAGATCGGATTCCTAAAATTGCATACGGCGCCAGTTTTAGTGTAAATGACATACCGAAAAATCAGATTAGACGGACAAAACAGTATCTGAATAGGATTCCTTACAAATCTGTCAGAGAAAAACAAGGCGCAGATTTGATTGGGGAACTGACCGGAGAAAACGTTCCGGTTGTTCTTGATCCAACATTGATGACAACAATGAAACAATGGAAAGATAAAATTGATAAGAGGCTTGTGCCCGGAGAGCCCTATATTTTTACATATTTTTTAGGAAAAGACCCTGCGAACAGAAAGAGAGTATTGGAGTTAAAAAAAGAAACCGGTCTGAAAGTAGCAGCGATTGATCTTTACAATATAGAAAATGTAAATTATATCGATTGGCCCGTAGATTGTGCAGGGCCAGGAGATTTTGTCGGTTTGATTCAGGGAGCAAAATATATTTGTACAGATTCATTCCATGGAACAGTATTTTCTATCCTGAATGAAAAAAAGTTTGTTACCTTCCTTCGCTATGCTGGTGGAGCAACCAATGCAGGAAATTCCAGAATCGGAAGCTTGCTGGAACAGCTTGCTTTGATGGATCGAATTTATGCAGATGGTGCAGTGCAGAAGCAGATAGACCAAGGCATTGATTATGCATTGGTAAATGAAAAACTGAATGCTCTGCGGGAGACTTCATGGACATTTTTAAAAAATGCGTTAAAAGGATTCAATTTATGATAGAAAAAATGACAAAAGAGAGATGCTCTGGCTGCAGTGCGTGCCGTTCGGTATGCCCGAAACAGGCGATTTCCATGCTTCCAGATAAAGAAGGATTCTTGTACCCTGAAGTTGATATGGAAAAATGCGTAGGATGTAATCAATGTGTTCGTGTGTGCCCAGTTTTAAATGCAAAACCACAGAGCAATCGTGTTCCAAATGCAGTTGTATGTGCATCAAAGGAACCAGTGCTTCGGCAAAAAAGCACATCAGGAGGATTTTTTGCAGAGCTTGCGCATTATGTGCTAAAAAATGGGGGCATCGTTTTTGGCGTGGAATTTGATGAGCGCTATTTGACGCACCATTGTGTAATAGAAAAAGAAGCCGAATTGTCCAGAATTTGTCGGTCAAAGTATATTCAAAGTAATGTTCAGGATACATATTGGCAGGCAGGCCAGTATCTGAAAAGTGGTCGGTTGGTACTATTTTCTGGAACGGCTTGCCAGATTGCAGGTTTGAAGGCATATTTGAAAAAAGAATATGAAAATTTGATTACCTGCGATGTGGTCTGCCGCGGCGTTATGTCTCCAAAACTTTGGAGAAAGTATCTGGATGAATTAGAACAAAAATTTCACAGTAAAATTTCTTATATCGGGTTTCGGGAAAAGAAGAAAAGTTTTCATAAGTCACGAATGGTGATCCGGTTTGAAAATGGAAAAGTTTATGCACCGAGTACAAATGTTGAATGGATCAGTAGATTTTTTGCAGAAGGACTTAATTTGAGACCATCGTGTTATCAGTGCTCTTTTAAGGGGTATGACAGAGCAAGCGATTTTACCATGTTTGACTGTTGGAATCTTGGACGACTGGTTGATGGAGCAACGGATGACGACAAGGGATACACCAATGTGTTGCTCCATACAGAAAAAGCTGCTCAATATTTTGAAAAAATAAAGAGTAGGCTTAAGTATTGGCCCATAGATGCAGAAATGGCAAAAAGATACGATGGTATTATGTTGGAAAATGCTGTCAAAAAACCCCAGAAGAGACAGGATTTTATGGAGAAAATAGATACACTGACAGTAACAGAACTGGGAGAAAAATTTGCTCCAATTCCTATGAAAATAAAAGTCAAAGAAGTAATAAAAAATTTGCTAAAAGCGTTGCATATTATGGAAGCGTAAAGGAGAAAAAATGCCTAAAAAGCTTAATAATAAACTCGAAAAAATAATATATCATACAGGAGTTTTACTTGTTGGAAATTCCTTTGTTTTTCATCTGCATTCAAGGCATTTGCGAAAATGGTTTTTTCAGCTTTTGGGAGGAAAAATTGGAAAAGGCTCCTATTTCTTTCGGAGATGTGAATTTAGCTGGATTGGAAGAATTCAAATTGGTGACCACACGTCAATTGGTGGCTGTTGCTATTTGGATGGAAGAGGCACTTTAAATATTGGAAGTAATGTTAATATTTCCAGTCATGTGCAGATGATTACAGGAAATCATCTGGTAGATGATCCGGACTTTAAAGATACATATCTTCCTATTACAATTGGCGACAGAGCTTGGATAGGAACACGAGCAATTATACTGTCTGGCGTGACGATTGGTGAAGGTGCAGTCGTTGGTGCCGGCGCAGTTGTTACAAAAGATATTCCGCCATATACAGTCTGGGGTGGGGTTCCAGCAAAGTATATTAAAGATCGCAACAAAAATTTAAGGTACCAGCTTGGAGAAATTGCTCCTTTGCGGTAAACCATACGGAGGAAACTATGAAAATTGCGCTAATCACATTTCACCATGTGATCAATTATGGTTCTGCGCTGCAATCTTACGCCACGCAGACGATATTGGAACGGTTGGGCGCACAAGTTGATGTGATCGATTATGTGAACAATGTAAATCGAGATGATTTGCTGCTGAAAAACCGTGCGAATGAGTCGAGATTTGGCTCGATTCCAGTTGTAAGAGAATTGTATATGGCGTTTATGGCCTATGACATCCAGCACATGACAGACGTTTTTTCAAAATATTGGAAAGAACGGCTTCATTTGACGGAACGATTTTTCAGTTGTGAAGAAATAGAAAAGGGCCTGAGCAAGCAGTATGATGCGTACTGCACCGGAAGTGATCAGGTATGGAATACTCATGTCAGCCCAAACAGTCAGGGGGTGGATCCTGCTTTCTACTTGGAATTTGCGCCAAAAGGAGCGTATTGCTTTTCGTATGCAGCAAGCTTTGGAATGAAGTCTGTGAAGGAAGAGGAAGGCCGCTCCATTCAGGAAAAACTGAAAAAATATCGTCATATTTCGGTTCGGGAAACAGCTGGCCTTGAGATTTTAAGGAAACTTGGCTATTCGGATGCGAAACTGGTTCTGGACCCAACATTTCTGTTGAAGAAAGAAGAATGGCGTCAGCTGGAACAGCCCATAAAAACACCGGAACATTATATTTTGACCTATCAGCTTCATAAGAACCCTGCAATGAAGCAATACATAAAGAGAATGTCTCAAAAAACCGGGTTGCCGGTCGTTAACATTTCATTCTCCTGGCGAGGTTATCTTCAGTCCAGATATGCTGCGTATGGAATTCGACCGGAACAGTTTGTTTATTTATTTGACCATGCAGACTATGTGATTACGGATTCTTTCCATGCAACATGCTTTTCTGTTATTTTTAAAAAGCCGTTTGTTTCTATTTACTCAGATCCGTTTAATAATCGTATGGAAAGTATTCTTACCTTAACTGGACTAAACCAGCGTCATTTGAAAGATTATGATGACGAAAACTGTCTGACTGCGCCGGTCAAGTTTGAGCAGGCAGAAAAAGTGATTCAAATGGAACGGATGGCTTCTATACAGTGGCTGAAAATGGTTATTGGTGAAATAGAAAAATGAACAAAAATATAAAGGCAAGTTCCTGGTATTTGATTGGCAACCTGTTCGATAAGGCAATTGCATTTTTGACGATTCCCATATTCACAAGAATGTTAACAACGACGGAATATGGCATTGTCAATACTTATATTTCTTATGTTACAATTCTGACAATTGTTTTGGGGCTTTCTATGGAAGCCTCAGTTCAGACCGCTTATTTTGAATTTAAGGAAGACATGGAGTCTTACGCATCCACAATTGCCATTGGCGCAGGTGCATTTACCTTGATCTTTTCGGCGGCAGTTGTAGTCGGAATTCATATATTAAATATTCAGGTGCCCTGGATTATGGTTGGGCTTGCGATCCTACAGGGCTTTATGACTTATGTGACGAACATTGCAAAAATGTATTACATGATGCAAGTCAGTTATATAAAACGTGTTATCTTAATGTCAGTTCCGCATACACTGATTGCATTTTTATCTGTTTGGGGAATCAGTCTTTGCCAGACGGAAAAATATATGGGAAGAATTGTTCCGTATGCACTGGTTATGACGGCGTTTGGCGTTGCGATACTGATTGGGTTTATTCGGAAAGCAAAATGCAAATTCAGCAAAACATATTTCCACTATGCAATTTCTTATTCGCTGCCTATCATTTTTCATGCATTGTCGTTGCAGATACTGGCACAGTTTGATAAAATCATGATTACGTCTATGCGAAGTGCAGCAGAAACAGGCGTATATAGCCTTATTTATAATGTAGGGCTGGTCTCACAGGTATTTACGAACGCATTTGATAACGCATGGTTGCCTTGGTTCCAAAAAAAGATGTATCAGGGCGGTCAAGAGAAAACTGTCAATAAGAATGCGGGCAGATTGATGATGATTGTAGCGGTACTGGTAGCAGGAATCATACTAGTTGCTCCTGAAGTAATAAAAATTTTGGCAACACAGGAATATTGGTCGGGGATTCCGATGGTGGTTCCAATTATTCTGGCCACGTTCACAATGTTTATGTACACGCTGGAAGTTCATACAGAGTATTGCTATAAGCGTACAAAACAAATTCCAATTTACACAATGATAGCGGCACTATCTAATTTAATTTTAAATTATATTTTCATTCCCAAATATGGCGCAACGGCTGCGGCTTATACAACACTTATTGCTTATATTGTGTCGTTTGTTTTGCATTATTATGCAGCACATAAGTGTAACAAGGATGTACTGCCGTTCCAGATTTTTGTTTTTCCCATTATTGTGGCATTAGTGGCATCCGCATTTATGCAGGTGTTCTTAAATGCTTGGATATGTCGTTGGATCGTAGCTGTTATACTGGGCGTTTTGTTTCTCGTTTATGCATATAAAAATAAATTATTGAGAACGATGCTTGCAGATTAAAGTGAGTAGTTCTCTAAAGAAATGTGTGAAAGGTGACTGATAAATGCACACCGTATGCAAAAAAGATATGTGTACAGGCTGTATGGCTTGTGTAGATATTTGCCCGAAAAAAGCAATTTCAATACAGGATTCATTGGATTGCTACAATGCCATTAAAACCGATCTCTGCATTGAATGCGGAGCTTGCGAAAAAATATGTCAAGTGAATCATCCGCATGAATTTATGAGACCAATATCATGGGCACAGGGATGGGCAAAAGATAATCAGCTTCGGCAGAGTAGTTCATCTGGTGGGTTTGCAGCGGCACTTTCTGTGGCGTTTGTGAAACAAAATGGATTTGTTTGCAGCTGTATGTATGACAAGGGAGAATTCAAGTTCTGGATTACAAATAAGCAGGAAGAACTGTATAAGTTTCAAGGATCAAAGTATGTAAAGAGTAATCCAGCAGGCGCTTATAAACAAGTTTTACAGTTGCTGGCAAAGAAGAATAAAGTGCTTTTTATAGGCTTACCTTGTCAGGTGGCTGCAGTTCAGAACTATGTGCCTCTCAAATTACATGAAAATCTGTTTACGGTAGATTTGATTTGCCATGGAACGCCTTCTCCAAAGCTTCTGGAGCAGTTCCTGCAAGAAATGAACCATCCGCTATCACAGTTGCAGGATATTCATTTTAGAATCAACAAAAAATTTGGCGTATCAGATACGTATGAAACAATTCTACCGGATGGCGTAACAGACCGGTACACGGTAGGCTTTTTAAACGGATTGTTCTATACAGAAAATTGCTATAGTTGTAAGTATGCACAACTGAATCGCATCTCTGATATAACGTTAGGTGATTCTTGGGGGAGCTTACTGCCGGAGAGTGAAAAAGAGCAAGGAATATCGCTTGCTCTTTGCCAGACAAAAAAAGGTCAGCAGTTATTGCTTTCTGCCAACTTACATCTTGAAGCTGTTGATCTTGATGAAGCAGCAGAAGCAAATCACCAGTTGCTTTTTCCGTCCTCCGCGCCTACAGAACGAGAGATGTTTTTTGAAGAAATAAAAAATGGGAAGAGTTTTCTTAAGCTTGTCTCAAAAATTTATTTTAAGACGTGCTATAGACAGGATGTGAAGCAATTTTTGATGGGGCTTCCGCTTGTGAATAAAGTTGCAAAAAGAAAGTGGGGGGGGGTAAGTGAATATAGAATTATCTTTAAAAGTATATATAGCAATTTTCAATAATACAGCATTGAGTGCTTTAACTTTTGAGAAAAAGTGATATAACAGAGTCAAAGAAGGTG
>ERZ870052.393-NODE-393-length-17409-cov-5.908897_pt1 | contig 17409 bp, 16 predicted proteins | sample MGYA00520889_ERZ870052 | MGnify/ENA primary metagenome ERZ870052 (study PRJEB32232, sample SAMN07284988) | human gut metagenome | biome: human-associated habitat; material: feces | host: Homo sapiens | place: Tanzania | collected 2014-08-14 ...
ATTATTAAATACTTTAAAGAACGTCTGTTAGGGAATATTCTCTAGCAGACGTTTTTGGGGATAATCAAAAATTATATGGCTAATGGGAGGAGAAATTTATGGACAAGGCATGTTTAAAGCGGGCAAGTACCGTTGCGAAGGTCATTTTTGGAAATGTTTTCTATGCCTTTGCAATCAGGCTTTTTCTTTTACCGGGGAATCTGATGACAGGAGGGACAACCGGTATCGGTCTGGTTGTGAAGCATTTTACGGGGGCATCAATTTCAGGATTTGTTTTGGTGTTTAATATTGTGATGCTGTTAGTTGGATTGATTTTTCTTGGTAAGAAATTTGCACTGACGACAGTGATCAGTTCTTTTACTTATCCAATCGCATTGGAAGCGGCCAATCATATTTTGGGGGATCTGGTGATCACGGATAATCCAATGCTGAATACTATTTTTGCCGGACTTGGAATCGGGATTGGTCTGGGTATTGTAATTCGGACAGGAGCTTCTACCGGTGGTATGGATATTCCGCCGCTGGTACTGAATAAGTATTTCAGGATTCCGGTGTCAGTGAGTCTGAATGTATTTGATATATTGATTCTGTTACCGCAGATTCTATATAATCCTCCGGAACGCGTTTTATACGGAATTTTACTGGTAATGATCTACACGACAGTGCTGGACAAAGTGTTAGTGATGGGAAATACTAAGACGGAAGTGAAGATTATCAGCAAACAGGTGGAAGAAGTGCGTCAGGCAATTCTTGCACAGGTAGACAGAGGTGTGACGATGCTGTATGGGGAAGGCGGTTACAGACAGGAACAAAAGCAGATTGTATTGAGTATTGTGTCTAACCGTGAGCTTCCACAGGTTGAGAGACTGATCAGACAGATTGACCCGGAGGCTTTTATGATTATCAGCAGAGTGACAGAAGTACGCGGAAGAGGTTTCTCTTTGAGTAAACATTACGGAGAAGAGGAAGACTGATGATGCTGCAAAAACAGTACTGTAGATTAAACATTTATAGAATTTAGAAAGAACAGTTGTATGTTAAATAAAAAAGATTTCTTAAAATACGCATCAAAATTAGCCTTTCCGATCATGATTCAAAATTTGATTGGAACTTTGGTAAACATTGCCGATACGGTAATGCTTGGATACGTAAGCCAGACTGCGATGTCGGCTTCATCACTTGCGAACCAGTATACGTTTATTCTTTTCTGCTTATATTATGGTATGGCTACAGGAACTTCGGTTCTGTGTGCCCAGTACTGGGGAAAAGGGGATAAAAAGACAGTAGAAAAGATTCTCGGTCTGGCAGAACGGATGTCACTGATTGTCTCCCTTATATTTTTTGTTATTTCCTTTACTATGCCGGTTACGGTTATGAAGATTTTCACAAACAGTCCGGATACGATTGCTGCCGGAAGTGAGTATTTGAAGGTGATTTCATTTTCATTTATGTTTATGGGGTTCTCGCAGGTTTTTATGAGTGCTCTTCGAAGTATTGGGAAGATAATGTTGCCTTCCGTTACATACATTGTTTCTCTTTGCGTCAATGTACTTTGTAATGCAACCTTTATCTTTGGTCTGTTTGGATTTCCAAAGCTTGGTGTTACCGGTGTTGCTCTTGGTACTGTGATTGCCAGAATTACAGAAGTATTGATCTGTCTTATTTATTCCTTAAACAGTTCTGATGTCAGATTCAGGATAAAATATTTCTTTGCAAAATCAGGCATCTTGTTTCATGACTTTATGAAGATTGCCACTCCGGCTGTAATAAATGACGTTGTCTGGAGTTTTGCTAATTCAGCATTTGCAGCAATTCTTGGGCATATCGGAGATGATATGGTTGCCGCAAATGCGGTTGCTGTTATGGTGGTAAATATTGGTGCTATTGCCTGTCGCGGTTTTGCAAATGCTACTACCATCATTATCAGCCAGGAGTTAGGGAAAAATCACATTGATACAGCCGGAGAATATGGGAAACGTATGCTTAGGATAACACTTGTTGTAAGTCTGGTTGGATGTGTGATTATTCTGGCGATTCGTCCTTTGATACTGGATTTCTATCGGGATAAATTGACCGAGACTGCCATTTCTTATCTTGGCATTTTTATAATTATGACAACCTGGCGTCTTGTGGGAGAAGGGATTAATACCTGCCTTATATGTGGTTGTTTCAGAGGCGGCGGTGATTCCAGATTTGGAATGATCGTAGATTCCATCTTTATGTGGCTTGTTGCAGTTCCGGCTACTTTCCTTGCAGCCTATGTGTTTAAATTACCGCCTGTCTGGGTTTACTTTGTAATGACTTTGGATGAATTCGAGAAAATGCCTGTAGTGTTCATTCATTATTTCAAAAAGAAATGGCTTACAAATATTACCAGAGATTTTGATTGAGATTGCAGGAAAATATTTGACATTTCCAAAGATAAGGACTAATCTATCCTGTATGAATTTATAATTTGGAATTATAGGAGAAGTATGATCATGTCAAAAGATGAATATCTAATCACAGATGCGCCACTGAAAGCGTTAACTGTTTTTGCAATGCCTATGATCTTAGGCAGTTTTTTTCAGCAGGTATATAATATGGCTGATTCGATCATTGTCGGTCAGTTTGTCGGCTCTTCGGCACTTGCGGCTGTCGGTGCCTGTGCTGCGCTTACGAATGTTTTCATTTGTATAGCAATTGGCGCCGGTGTCGGCGCAGGTGTGCTGGTAAGCCGTTATTTTGGAGCCAGAGATTATGGTAAAATGAAAACAATTGTGTCAACATCATTGATCAGTTTTTTAGTTCTGAGCATATTACTTGGACTCTTTGGTTTTTGCTTTTCACATTCGATGATGAGTTTATTACAAACACCTCCTGATATACTGGATGAAGCAGTATTGTATCTGCGGGTTTATTTTGTGGGATTCCCATTTCTGTTTATGTACAACATCCTCTCAACGATGTTCACATCCATCGGCGAATCCAGAATCCCGTTGGTTCTTTTAATTTTTTCATCTGTATTAAATATTTTTATGGATCTTTGGATGGTAGCCGGACTTGGACTCGGCGTGTTTGGTGCGGCTCTTGCAACGCTTATTGCACAGGGGATTTCCGCAGTGTTTTCATTTCTGATTTTCTTATGTAGAATGAGACGGTATAAAAGTCAGTTTGACTGGTTTGACGGACAGGAGTTATATTCGATGCTTCAAATTGCCATACCGTCAATTCTCCAGCAGTCTACAGTGTCAATTGGTATGATGATCGTACAGGCGGTTGTAAATCCATTTGGTACACAGGCACTTGCAGGTTATTCAGCAACGATGCGAGTGGAAAATGTTTTTTCACTGATTTTTGTATCCATCGGCAATGCGATTTCGCCGTATATATCCCAGAATCTTGGTGCAAAGAAAATCGAACGGCTCAAAAAAGGCTATCACGCGGCACTGGTGTTAGATCTATGTTTCGCAGTCCTTGCTTTTCTGGTCATTGAATCACTGCACAACCAGATTTCTTCCTTATTCCTTGGAAAAGATGGAACCGCTTTAGCGTATCAAGTATCCGGTGATTATATGAGATGGCTGGGGTATTTTTTCATCTTTATGGGTATTAAGATGGCAACCGATGGAGTCCTTCGCGGACTCGGAATCATGCGTCCGTTTCTCATTGCGAATATGGTAAATCTTGCAATCCGTTTGTCTGTTGCTTTGATTTGTGCACCGCGGTTTGGAATTGCATTTGTCTGGCTTGCAGTACCGGCCGGATGGCTTGCAAACTTCCTGATTTCTTATGCGGCACTCAGAAAATCATGGCCGATTGAGGAAACCAGCCGTTAGTATTTACTCCCGTGTCAATCACTCTGCTGATTGACACGTAGTGTGAACGGTAACAATCATCCTTCTTGATTAATACTTGACAAGTGCATCGTGGTGCGATATATTGAATGTATCGAAGTGTGATATATCAAACAGCGAGGTAAATGTTTATGGATGCACATATTAAAAAAGTGTATGTTCCTATGACTGAGACAGGATTTTATATTTTGTTATGTCTTCGAACGCCAAATCATGGATATGGAATCGTACAGAAGGTAAAAGAACTGACGGAAGATGAAGTAGTTCTTGGACCGGGAACCATGTATGGAAGTCTTTCCAAAATGGAAAAAGACGGTTTGATTGAATTTGTGCGGGAAGAAGAGAAAAGAAAAATATATCAGATCACGGATCTTGGAAAAGAAGTCTTGGAACTGGAATTAAAAAGAATCAACAGGTTGTACCGTAATGCACAGGAGGCAGCGACATGAAGGATGTAAAAAAGGAATTTCGTTGGTTTTCTATTACTGAATATGAAAAAGAAGCAGAGTATTTGAGACGCAGACACAAAGAAGGTTGGAAGTTTAAAAATGTAACTTACCCTGGCATTTACATTTTTGAAAAATGTGAACCACAAGATGTGATCTATCAGCTGGACTATAATCCTGACGGCATAAAGAATCAAGGAGAATATGTTCAGATGTTTGAAGATTGCGGCTGGGAGTATCTGAAAGAATTTGCAGGATACACATATTTTCGTAAACCGGCAGAGAAGATGGAGAAAGAAGAAAATATTTTCTGCGACGATCAATCCAGACTGGATCTCCTGAAAAGGCTTTTCCGCGGAAGAGTCATACCTTTGATGGTAATCTTTGTAGGTCTGCTTGTGAATGGGTATCTGAATATGAATGATCCGGTTTTGAGAATTATATATGGTGTGCTGACAGGTGTTTATATATTTGTATTATTACAATTTGCAGTAAAATATGTTTCATTCAGAAATCGGATCATGAAGATGTGAGGAGTGGACAATCATGCAGAAAATACTGATTGTAGAAGACGATACAAATATTAATAACTTGCTTCAGGAGGCATTATCCAAAGAAGGCTATTCTTGTGAGCAGGCATTTTCCGGGACCGAAGCAAAGCTGCTTTTAAATATGCAGGAGTACAGTTATGCACTCGTGCTGCTGGATCTGATGCTGCCCGGAATTCCAGGTGAGGCAGTGTTGGAGGAAATACGGAAAAAGGGAAATCTTCCGGTTATTGTGTTGACTGCAAAAGACAGCCTGGATGAAAAGGTAGAAGTTTTAACGAGCGGAGCGGATGATTATATAACGAAACCATTTGAAATCAGGGAAGTGCTGGCAAGAGTTCAGGTACAGCTCCGTCATAAAGAAGAAAAGGAAGCAGAGGAACAGCATACGTTTTCATTTAAAGATATGGTATTAAACAGAGATACATTTCAGGTTGAAATTGCTGGAAAGATACTTCCGAAGATCACAAAACAGGAGTTTGCGATTTTAGAATTACTGCTCAGGAATCCAAAACAGGTTTTCAGTAAAGAGGATATTTTCGAATATGCCTGGGACGAACCTTATATGGGTGAGACGAAGACATTGGACGTACATATCAGCAACATCCGCAAGAAGATCAAACAAGTGACTTCGGAGGAATACATTGAGACAGTATGGGGAATCGGTTATCGTCTTCATGCGTAATCTTTACTCTTTTTTTACTATTTATTTGCGTTTGATTAGGATTCATCTTTTATGATAAATGCAGATAAGAAAAAGGAGATGAAAAATTTGAGTGAGATGTTATTGGAAACACGAGGACTGACGAAGCGGTATGGACATCATAAAGCTGTGGACAGTGTCAGTATGCATATTAAAAAGGGCGCTATCTATGGATTTATCGGACGAAATGGAGCCGGGAAGACGACTTGCCTGAAGATGATCAGTGGACTTTCCAGGCCAACGAGTGGAGAGATTGAGATCTTCGGATACAAGGGAAAGGATTTACAGAAAGTCCGCTCCCGTGTGGGATGTCTGATTGAAGCACCAGGATTATATGGAAATATGACCGCATATGAAAATCTGAATATCAAATGTAAGCTGTTTGGGATAAAGAAAGCAGGTTACATTGAAGAGATATTGAAAACAGTAGGTCTGGAGCATGTGGGACGGAAAAAGACAAAACACTTTTCACTTGGAATGAAACAGCGTTTGGGAATCGGTCTTGCGTTGGTTGGAGAACCGGATCTGTTAGTCCTGGATGAACCGATCAATGGGTTGGATCCACAGGGAATTGCTGAGGTCCGGGACACGATTCAGAAACTTCAGAAAGAGAGGAATATGACGATCTGCATTTCCAGTCATATTCTGGAGGAATTGTCGAAGATTGCTACCGATTATGGAATCATTCACAATGGAAGTTTATTGCAGGAGCTTACGAGAGAAGAATTAATGCGAAGATGCAGTGAGCGGATGGAATTAACACTGGCTGATCCAAAGCTTGCAATTCCGGTGCTGGATGCCATGGGATTCACGAATTATCAGGTGACAGACAAAGAACATATTCACATTTTTGAACGTCTGAATGAAAGCGCAGCGTTGAATATGGAGCTTGCAAAGGCAGGAATTCCGGTAAAAGGGCTTTCGATAACAAGTGAAGAACTGGAAACGTATTTCCTGAATCTGACAGGAGGTGCCAGCCATGCTTAATATGATAAAAATGGATTTGTACCGGATGTTTCGCACCAAAAGTATGTATGTAGTATGGATCGTGCTGGCTGTGTCAGTACTGTTTACAACATTTATGTGTAAAACAGATTATGATTCATTAAGTAAAGAAGATACCGTGCGGCAGGAGCAGTTTGCGGAACCGACTGCAGAGAATATTAATGTGGGAATGATGGTGACACTGCCGACAGAACCGGGAGAAAAGGTTACGGTGTATGACATTTTCTTTGCAAATTCTCAGGGAAAATTTTATGCGTTGTTTCTTGTGATTTTTGCTGTGATGTTTTCAACAGCGGATATCGGAAGCGGTTATATTAAAAATATTGGCGGCCAGGTTCAAAAAAGAGGAGCACTGATTTTTTCCAGATCTATTGCGTTGGCGGTCTTTACGGTGCTGACAATGGCAGGTGCATTCTTACTCCAGGAAGCTGCGAACTATATAGTATTCAAAGAATTGACGTGGGGAAGTTCAAAAGCTGTTCTGTCTTATTTCCTGACGGAGCTGGCACTTCATTATGCACTCGTGTTGATCTGTATGGCAGTTGCAATTTTTTTGAAAAATAATATGATCAGTATGGTCATCGCAATTTGTCTTACAATGAATATAATGAGTATCGTATACGGATTAATAAACAGTGCTGTTCAGAAAATGGGAATTCATAATTTCCAGATTTACAAGTATACGATAACAGGGAAATTATCACTGCTTCCTATGAATCCAAGTGGAAATGAGTGTCTGGCGGCATTCGGCGTGGCAATTGTGTTTGCTGTCATAATGATAGCTGCAAGCAGTGCTGTTTTTCAAAAGAGGGATATTTAGCGGATGTATATCATAATTGGAATATTAGCAGGAATTATCATTTTACAATTTATTATTATGTGGAAATATCAGCGGCAGGTGAAGGACATCTGCCGCCAATTGGCGTTCTTGATGAAACATGACAGTAACATGTTGATTCAACGCGAGTTTGATTTGGGTGGAATCGGAACGCTTTCAGACAGATTGAATGAACTTCTGGAATTACAAAGAAAAGAGAAGCAGCGTTATCAGGAGAAAGAAGCTTTAATCGCGGATACTTATACGAACCTTTCCCATGATATCCGGACACCGCTGACATCTTTGGACGGATATTTTCAGCTTATGGAAGAATGCGAAAACGTCGAAGACCAGAGACGTTATCTGAATATTATTCATGAAAGAATACACAGTCTGAATGAAATGCTGGAAGAACTTTTCACATTTACAAAGTTAAAAAATGAATCCTACAGTCTGGAATTAACACCTTGTTGTATGAACCGCATTTTGAAAGAAACGGTCTTTTCCTATTATGATGACTGGATAAGAAAGGGAATCCAGCCGGATATTCAGATTACAGAAGAACTGCTATCTATAGCCGGAAATAAACAAGGGCTTAACCGCGTTATCCAGAACGTGATAAAAAATGGCCTGGATCATGGAGAAAAGAAGATAAGTATTGTGTTAGAACGCAAGCAGGACCGGGCGGTATTAAGAATCAGCAATCGGGTGATACATTCGGAACAGATCGATATAGAACATGTATTTGACAGATTTTATAAAGCGGATGCAGCAAGGAGCAAAACATCTACCGGATTGGGATTATCTATTGCAAAAGAACTTGTCAGACGTATGAACGGAGAGATTGGTGCAAAGATAGAGAAAAATGAGTTTATTATTGAGATGAGTTTTCCGCTTTCTAGCTAAAAAATCAGTGAAAATTGCACTTTATTGAGTTACAATGCTGAATTGTGAAAAATTCGATTTACCGAAACAATGAAATATGTTAATATGGTAGCAGTTATTTCAAAACTATAGATCAGATTGAAGGAGGTCTTTACATGATTAAATTGTACGAGAATGGCGTATATCTTCTCAATGGAACAGAGATAGTAGAAGACACAGGGAATGTGCAGGTTCCGCTGACGAAGGAAGAAGCTGCTCAGAACACAATGGCATATGGTATTTTAAAGGCACACAATACATCCGAGAACATGGAGCGTCTGCAGATCCGTTTTGATAAGCTGACATCCCATGATATTACATTTGTCGGAATCATTCAGACAGCACGTGCGTCAGGACTTGAGAAGTTCCCGATGCCGTATGTACTTACAAACTGTCATAACAGTCTTTGTGCAGTTGGTGGAACAATCAATGAAGATGACCATATGTTTGGATTGACTTGTGCGAAGAAGTACGGCGGTATGTATGTACCACCGCATCAGGCAGTTATCCATCAGTTTGCCCGTGAGATGCTTGCAGGCGGAGGAAAGATGATCCTTGGATCTGACAGCCATACACGTTACGGAGCACTCGGAACTATGGCTATGGGTGAAGGTGGACCGGAGCTTGTAAAACAGCTTCTGAATAAGACTTATGATATTAAGATGCCGGGCGTGATCGGAATCTACTTAGATGGAGAGCCGATGAAAGGTGTCGGACCGCAGGACGTTGCCCTTGCGATCATCGGAGCTACATTCAAGAACGGTTATGTGAATAACAAGGTTATGGAGTTTGTTGGACCTGGAGTCAGCAAGCTTAGTGCAGATTTCCGTATCGGAATCGACGTTATGACAACAGAGACAACTTGTCTGTCTTCTATCTGGAAAACAGATGAGAAGATTCAGGAGTTCTATGATATTCACGGAAGAAGTGAAGATTACAAAGAACTGAATCCTGGAGCAGTCACATATTATGACGGTATGGTTTATGTAAACTTAAGCGAGATCAAGCCTATGATCGCAATGCCGTTCCATCCAAGCAACGTTTATACAATTGATGAACTGAATGCAAATCTGGCAGATATCCTTCATGATGTAGAGCAGAAAGCACTTGTAAGTCTTGACGGTGCAGTTGATTACTCTCTGCAGGATAAGATCAGAAACGGTAAGTTCTATGTAGAGCAGGGAATCATCGCAGGATGTGCAGGTGGTGGATTTGAAAATATCTGTGCAGCTGCAGATATCATCAAAGGAAAGAACATCGGAGCAGATGAATTTACATTCAGCGTTTACCCGGCAAGTACACCGATTTATATGGAACTTGTTAAGAATGGTGCAATTGCAGATCTTATGGAAGCAGGAACTGTTGTGAAGACAGCATTCTGCGGACCATGCTTCGGAGCAGGAGATACACCGGCGAATAATGCATTCTCTATCCGTCATACAACAAGAAACTTCCCGAACCGTGAAGGAAGTAAGCTGCAGAACGGACAGATCTCTTCCGTAGCACTGATGGATGCTCGTTCTATCGCAGCAACAGCAGCAAATAAGGGATTCTTAACACCGGCAACAGCAATGGATGTAGAATACAAAGGACAGAAATATCACTTTGATAAGAATATTTATGCAAACCGTGTATTTGACAGCAAGGGTGTTGCAGATCCGAGTGTTGAGATCAAATTTGGACCAAACATTAAGGACTGGCCGGCAATGTCAGCACTTCCGCAGAACCTGCTTGTGAAGGTTGTATCTGAGATCCATGATCCTGTTACAACAACAGATGAGCTGATTCCGTCAGGAGAGACATCTTCCTACCGTTCCAACCCACTGGGACTTGCAGAGTTCGCTCTTTCAAGAAAAGATCCTGCATACGTTGGACGTGCGAAAGAAGTACAGAAAGCTCAGAAAGCAATTGAAGCAAATGAATGTCCGGTAGATGCATTTGCAGAACTGAAACCGGTGATGGATAAGATCCACGAGACATATCCGGAAGTTGGCAAGGATAACCTTGGTGTCGGAAGCACAATCTTCGCAGTTAAACCGGGAGATGGATCTGCGCGTGAGCAGGCAGCTTCCTGTCAGAAAGTACTTGGCGGATGGGCAAACATCGCAACAGAGTATGCGACAAAGCGTTACCGCTCTAACCTGATCAACTGGGGAATGCTTCCATTCCTGACAGAGGAAGATCATGAAGCACTTTCTTTCAAGAACGGAGATTATATCTTTGTTCCTGATGTGAGAAAAGCAGTAGAAGAGAAAGCGGATGTGATCAAAGCTTATGTTGTAGGTGATAAACTCAAAGAACTGAACCTTAAGCTTGGAGATCTGACAGATGCAGAGCGTGAGATCATTCTTGACGGATGTCTGATCAATTACTATAGAAATCATTAATTCCTGGATACGCCACACATCCGAAATGCGTAGCATTTTGGAGGTTGGCTCTGAACAGTTACATAAAATGAGATAAAAGCGGCGAGATATGGGAAATGACCTGTATCTCGCTGTTTTTGTCTTGCTAATTAAATTTTCACATGCTAGTATTAGAACGAAATAAAATATAGCACGTTAAGGTATAAGAGCAAAAAGATATGAAGACAGAGAATAGCATAGATATCGTAATCACCTGGGTAGATGGAAATGACCCGGAGTGGAGAAGCGAAAAGAATAAAACAAGATATGGCAAAGAACAATCGTCGGAGACAGACGACAGAGAAGAACGCTTCCGGGATTGGGAGAATCTAAGATATTGGTTCCGCGGAATTGAAAACTGCGCGCCTTGGGTGAGAAAAGTCCATTTTGTGACATGGGGACATTTACCGGAATGGCTGAATACAAAGCATTCAAAGTTAAACATCGTGCGGCATACAGATTATATCCCGCCAGAGTTTTTACCAACATTTAATTCTCATACAATAGAATGGAACATGCATAGAATCCCGGGCTTATCTGAGCAGTTTGTATATTTTAATGATGATATGTTCCTGCTGAAAAGAACCGGTGAAACAGATTTTTTCAGAAATGGGCTTCCTGTGGATATGCTGGCATTACAGCCAGATGTGGCTAATGTTGACAATCCGGTAATGCCATATATCTATTTGAACAATGCAATGGTTATTGCCAAATATTTTGATAAATATAAAAATATGAAACAACAGCCCGGAGCATATTTTCATTTTGGATATCCAATAAAATATTTCGTCTATAATATGTTAGAGATGGCATTTCCGCGTTATACCGGTTTTTATACAGTTCACGGTCCATCGCCACTTCGAAAGGACACATTTGAGAAATTATGGGAACTTGAGCCGGAACTTTTGACGAAAGTATGTGGGCATCCTTTCCGACATAAAGAAGATATCAGTCAGTATGTTCTTCGGGAGTATCAGAAGTTGAGCGGCAAGTTTATCCCTCAAAACGTAGAAAAAACATGTCGTTATTATGAACTTGCAGCAAATAACGATAAGCTTTACAGAACAGTTGCTGAAAGAAAAGATAAGATAATCTGTATCAATGATGCCAATTGTGAAATTGATTTTGACAGAACAAAAAGAGAATTGAACAGTGCATTTGAGATTGCTTTTCCGGAAAAATCTGCTTATGAAATTTTTTAGAAAAAATCAGAAAACATACGAGAAAACAAAAGAAGTGTTTGGAAATCCGCTTATGGGATATGCGCCATGTGCGTGGAATGAAAGTGTCCGGGAGGATGTGACGCTTCTGTATATGGATATCACCTGGGCGGAACTTGAGCCAGCAGAAGGGCAATTTACCTGGGATGCGATCGATGCGGAAAATCAGGTGGCAAGATGGCAGGCAGAAGGAAAGCATATGGTACTACGATTTGTGTGTGACATTCCGGGAAACAGCAGACATATGGATATTCCCGAGTGGCTGTATGAGAAAACAGGGCATGCAGGAAAGTGGTATGATACAGCTTTCGGAAAAGGATTCGCACCGGATTACAGTAACGAACAGTTTTTGGCTGCCCATAAAAAAGCAGTGAAAGCATTAGGTGAACATTATGGAACATCTGATTTGGTTAGTTATGTGGAACATGGAAGTCTTGGACATTGGGGAGAATGGCATGTAGCCTATCATATAGGTATCAGGCGGCTACCATCAAGAACTGTAAGAGAGCAGTATGTTCTTCCATGGCTGGAAGCTTTCCCAAATGCAAAACATCTTATGAGAAGACCTTTTTCGATTGCAAAAAAGCAATGCATGGGGTTATATAATGATATGACAGGTGATGCGGATGCTACAGAAAGATGGCTTTCTGAGATTGCGCATGGTGGAGATTATGATCAGACGAATGAAGAAGGAGAACTTCAGTCAATGCCGGATTTCTGGAATTACGCACCATCCGGCGGTGAATTCACAAGTGCAGTTCCAATGAAGAAGCTATTAAAAACGGAACTTTCACAGACGATAAACCTTATTCAAAAAGCACATACTACCTTCCTTGGTCCGATGACAGCAGATGCAGATTATGAGTCCGGATACAATAAAGTGTTGCAAAATCTTGGATATCGGTTATACATTTCAAAGGCTGTATTGAAACCTAAGATTCATGGAACAAATCTCGAAATCACATGGGGAAATGATGGAGTGGCGCCATTTTATCAGGATTGGCCGGTATGGATCTCTGTTGAAAAGGAACAGAGTGAACAGATAGAAAAAAAGCGTCTTGATTTACAACTGAATGATATGATTCCGGGAATAGAGAAAACAGTTAAGATTATTCTTGATACACCGGAATTAGTAGAAAAAGCAGGAAACGGATATCGCATCAGCGTTGGTGTTGAAGATCCGATGACAGGAAAAGAAAGTGTCCGTCTGGCGATGGATGTATTATATGAAGACGGGAAGAATTATTTGTGGTAAAATAAAGCATAAGACTAGAAATATTGAAAACAGGCGGTAAATAAAATGATATTTGATACACATGCACATTATGATGATGAGCAGTTTGACACAGACAGAGATGAGCTACTAAGCAGTATGGCAGCAGGCGGCGTTGGAACAATAGTGGATGCAGCGGCGACAGTAGAGTCCTGGGACAAGATAGTAGAACTCACAGAGAAGTATTCATTTATATATGGATCTGTAGGTGTACATCCGGACGAAGTCGGTGCGCTGAATGAAGAGAATTTTGCTCGAATGAAAGAGCTACTGGAAATGGAGAAAATCGTTGCGGTTGGCGAGATCGGACTTGATTATTATTGGGATAAAGAAGGACATGACCTGCAGAAATACTGGTTTATCAGACAGCTTGATCTTGCGCGAGAGATGAACAAACCTGTGATGATCCATAGCCGTGAGGCGGCAGCTGATACGATGGAAATCATGAAAGAACATGGAAAAGGACTCAAAGGTGTGATACACTGTTATTCTTACAGTCTTGAGATGGCGAGAGAATATGTAAAGATGGGATATTATATCGGAGTCGGCGGTGTTGTGACATTCAAGAATTCAAAGAAGTTAAAAGAGATTGTAGAAGAAATTCCACTGGAGTCAATTGTTCTTGAGACAGATTGTCCGTATCTGGCGCCGACACCATTCAGAGGGAAGAGAAATTCGTCCTTGTACCTTCCATATGTTGTAGAAGCGATTGCAGAATTGAAAGGCATTTCTGCGGAGCAGGTGATCGAACAGACAGAGAAGAATGCAAGGGATTTATATCAATTATAAGAAATGGAGAGATGAGATGAAAGAACCAACACTTGGAAATCCACAGAATACGATAGAAGTATTACAGAAATATAATTTCGTATTCCAGAAAAAGTTCGGTCAGAACTTTCTGATCGATACACATGTTCTGGATAAGATCATTGCGGCAGCAGAGATCACAAAAGATGATTTTGTACTGGAAATCGGGCCGGGAATCGGAACAATGACACAGTATCTGGCGTGTGCAGCAAGAAAGGTTGTTGCAGTTGAAATCGATAAGGCTTTGATTCCGATTCTGGAAGATACACTTTCGGATTATGACAATGCCCGCGTTATTAATAATGATGTCCTGAAAGTGGACATTGCAAAGCTTGCAGAAGAAGAGAACGACGGAAAACCGATCAAGGTTGTAGCTAATCTGCCGTATTATATTACAACGCCGATCATTATGGGACTTTTTGAGAATCATGTTCCGATCAAGAGTATCACAGTTATGGTTCAGAAAGAAGTTGCAGACCGTATGCAGGTGGGACCGGGAACAAAGGACTACGGTGCCCTGTCTCTGGCAGTTCAGTATTATGCAAAACCATATATTGTCGCAAACGTACCACCGAACTGCTTCATGCCTCGTCCGAAGGTTGGGTCAGCGGTAATTCGTCTGGAACGATACGAAGAGCCGCCGGTGAAGGTGAAGGATGAGAAACTTATGTTCCGTATTATCCGTGCTTCCTTTAACCAGAGAAGAAAGACACTGGCAAATGGCTTGAAAAACTCAGCGGAACTTGACTACACGAAGGAAGAAGTCGAAGCAGCAATAGAAGCACTTGGAAGAGGCGCTTCCATTCGAGGAGAAGCTCTTACACTGGAGGAGTTCGCAAAACTGGCAGATCTTCTTTATGATTGCAGATAAAATAATATTAAAAGGATTTACAAAATTGCTGTTCACAAAAATGTAGTGGGCAGCAATTTTATTATTCTTCATTTTTTGATTCATAAAGATTTAATATTCAGTTAATTGTTTCGTGGACGGATATCTAGTATAATTAAAAGATAAAAGACATTAGAAGAAACAAGAGAAGGAGGAAGAGCCCATGGCCAAAGATATTAACAGCATATTTTTTGACATCACTCCGGAGATTGAAGAACTTGCTCTGAAATGTGAAACGAACAATACAATTGATAAAGAACTCTATACCAAATACGAGGTGAAAAGAGGACTTCGAGATCTGAACGGTAAAGGTGTACTTGCCGGATTGACGAATATATCCGATGTGTGTGCAACAAAGATTGTAGACGGTGTATCCGTACCATGTGCAGGTAATCTTTATTACAGAGGTTATAATATTAAAGATCTTGTAAGCGGATTCCTTGAGGCAAAACATTTTGGGTTTGAGGAGATTGCATATCTGCTTCTTTTCGGAGAGCTTCCGAATCAGAAGGAACTTGAGAATTTTAAGGATATGATAGCTGACCGACGGATGCTTCCACCGAACTTTGTGCGTGATGTGATCATGAAGGCACCGAGCCGTGATATGATGAACAGTATTACAAGAAGTATTCTTCAGTTGTATTCTTATGATGATAAAGCGGATGATACAAGCATTCCGAATGTATTGCGCCAGAGTTTGAATCTGATCAGTCAGTTCCCGATGCTTATGGTTTACAGCTATCTTGCTTATAATTATAGAATGGGTGAAGATCTGTATATTTATGCACCGAAGAAAGAACTGTCCATGGCAGAGAATATTCTGATGATGCTCAGAGAAGACCGTCAGTATACAGAACTTGAGGCGAAGATTCTTGATATGGCTCTTGTTCTTCATATGGATCACGGCGGTGGTAACAACTCAACATTTACAACTCACGTTGTTACATCTTCAGGAACAGATACTTATTCAACGATCGCAGCAGCTATGGCGTCCTTGAAAGGACCAAAACATGGTGGCGCGAACGTGAAAGTAACACAGATGTTTGAAGATATGAAGACGCAGCTGACAGACTGGCAGGATGATGATCAGATCAGAGCTTACCTTGAGGCACTGCTGGAGAAGAGAGCGTTTGATAAGAGAGGTCTGATCTACGGAATGGGACATGCGATTTATTCCGTATCCGACCCAAGAGCGGAGATCTTCAAGAAATTTGTAAAGCAGCTTGCATGTGAAAAGGGCCACGAGGCAGAGTATGCACTCTATGAGAAAGTAGAGAAGATGGCACCGGAGATCATCAGCGAGAGACGTAAGATGTATAAGGGTGTTAATGCGAACGTAGATTTCTACAGTGGACTTGTTTACAGTATGTTGGATCTTCCGCCGGCACTGTATACACCAATTTTTGCGGCGGCACGTATCGTCGGATGGAGTGCACACAGACTGGAAGAGCTTAAGAATGTAGATAAGATCATACGTCCGGCTTATAAGCCACTTGCACCATATCGTGATTATATCAAATTAGATGACAGGTAGTGAATGAACGATGAGAGATGAGTTTTATTTCCCTTCAAAGGATGGCAATACGGAGATCCACACGATCGAGTGGAAACCGGAAGGAGAAGTGAAAGCTGTCCTGCAGTTAAGCCATGGAATGGTGGAATATATTAAGAGATACGATGAATTTGCAGAATTCATGTGTAGTCATGGATATTATGTCGTTGGAAATGACCATTTAGGACATGGGAAATCTGTGCAGAGCAAGTCAGAGTATGGATTTTTTAACGAAAAATATGGAAATGCATGCGTGATCGGAGATATGCATACACTTCGCCAGCGAACGATGAAAAAGTATCCGGACGTGCCTTACTTTATGTTGGGACACAGCATGGGATCCAGCCTTCTGCGTCAGTATGTGCAGATGTATGGAAATGGACTGGCTGGAGCAATGTTTATCGGAGTTGTAGCAGATCAGAAGAAAGCAACCCTTCAGTTCGCAAGGAGACTTTGCAGAACGCTGGCAGTTTTCCGTGGATGGCATTACAAAAGTAAATTGGTTGATGAAATGGCTGTTGGTGCTTACAACAGGAAATTCAAGAATCCAAAGACACGCGCGGACTGGGTAACCAGCGATGAAGAACATCTGGAAAAATATATTTCAGATCCGTTGTGTTCTTTTGTCTTTACAGTGAATGCGTATTATAGCATGTTTACTGGTATGCTTATAATGGAAAAGAAAGAGAGTATTTATATGATACCGAAACACCTTCCAATCCTTTTCGCAGCCGGTGCCGAAGATCCGGTTGGAGCGTTCGGGAAAGGTGTAAGGAAGGTTTATGAGAAATATAAAGCAGCCGGAATCCAGGATATCAGTCTGAGACTGTATGCCGGTGATCGTCATGAACTGCTCAATGAGACAGACAGGGAGCAGGTATATGAAGATCTTCTCGAATGGATGGAAGAACGTAGAAAATAAATTATCAGTTTATATTTTTTTATAATCAGTTTATATTTTTTCGTCTTCTTTAAGAACACACT
>ERZ870052.397-NODE-397-length-17341-cov-4.416416_pt1 | contig 17341 bp, 13 predicted proteins | sample MGYA00520889_ERZ870052 | MGnify/ENA primary metagenome ERZ870052 (study PRJEB32232, sample SAMN07284988) | human gut metagenome | biome: human-associated habitat; material: feces | host: Homo sapiens | place: Tanzania | collected 2014-08-14 ...
CTATGAGAAAGGAAAGCCCTTTCAGAAGAAAATGAATTCTGAAAGGGCTTCTTCTGTGTCATGCCGGTCGATCATACATATCATCAATCTGAACGACGGGATCACAGCATCAATTCTTATAACTGGATATTTTTAAAGAGATCTCCAAGGTTTGTTCCGATATCTTCCGCTTTCGGGATCACAACCTTTTCAGCTTTCTCCTCAGCCTTTTCTTTCTCTTCTTCGAGAGCTTTCATGCTCAGGCTGATCTTGCCGTCTTTGATACCGATGACTTTCACTTCAACTTCATCACCAACTGTGAGAACATCAGAAGGCATTTTTACACGCTTCTGGGAGATCTGTGAAACGTGAACCAGACCGGAAAGTCCGTTCTCTAATTTAACAAATGCTCCATAGTTCTGGAGAGTCTCTACAGTTCCTTTCAGAACAGTTCCAACCTTCATACTTGCAATCTGTGCATCACGTGCAGCTTTCTCTTTTTCTTTCAGAAGCTCACGTGCAGAAAGTACAAGACGGTTATTTGCCTGGTCAACATCGATCACCTGTACTTCGATATCCTTGAGAAGATAATCTTCCAGATTCTCAATATAGGAAAGGGACAGCTTGGAAGCCGGAACGAATCCGCGAAGTCCTTCTACCATAACGATTACGCCACCGTTGACAATACCTTCAATTTTTACAGGAAGAACCGTTTTCTTATCCATATAATCCTGGACTCTGTTCCATGGATTCGCATCATCGAAATGATCTTCATAGTCTGCCATTGTCTCTGTCACTTCATTTGTCTGCATTTCTTTCATTTCTTCGCTCATTAAAAGCACCTCATTTTCTTTTTTCTCTTGTATCCAAAGTATACCATATGTATGAGAAAAAATACAACAAAAGTGTCAAAATCCGCGAAGAAAATGAAAAATGCGGTTGGATTAATAAGAAAAAAATGTTACTCTACTTATTGAAAAGCGAATCATTATGATTGTTATATAATAAAATCAGTTGTTATTCATGTGAAATGAATGCAGAGATGAAATTAAAGAAAAGTTAGAAAAGATAAGATATAAATTCGAAAAGGAGAGATAGAAATGACGGAAGATAAAAAGGTATATGTTGTGGGTCATAAGAATCCGGATACAGACTCTATCTGTACAGCAATTGCTTATGCAAATCTCAAGACAAAAATTACCGGAGAAACGTATGAGCCTCGTCGTGCAGGACAGCTTAATGAGGAGACACAATATGTACTGGAACATTTTGGAGTAAAGGTTCCTGCATTGCTTTCTGATCTGAGAGAACAGATTAAGAATGTTGAACTGAAAGAAAGTCCGGAGATTCGGGGAAGTCTTTCTATTCGTACAGCATGGGAAAAGATGTCAGAGATGAATACGCATACGATTCCGATTACACGTAACGGCGTGCTGGAAGGCGTGATCACAAAAGGTGATATCGCCAAATCCTATATGGAAGTGTATGATAATACAATGCTTGCGAAAGCAAGAACACAGTACCGCAATATTGCAGCGGCAGTAGAAGGAAAAATCGTAACAGGAAATGAACACGGTTATTTCTATAAAGGAAAGGTAACCGTTGCAGCATCAAGTAAGGAGTTGATGACAAGTTTTATCGAGAAAGATGATCTTGCAATCATCGGAGATCGTATTGATGCACAGCAGTGTGCGGTTGATCTGGATGCAAGCTGTATGGTAGTCTGCCAGAATGACCCGGTTTCAGAAGATATTCTGCGTCAGGCAGAGGCAAAAGAAATTGTCGTTATCTGGACACAGCATGACACATTTACGGCAGCGCAACATATCAGCCAGAGTATTCCGGTAAGATCTTTCATGACGAAGGATCACCTTGTAACATTTCGTAAGAATGATTTCGTAGATGATGTGAAAGAAGTGATGGCGCGTAAGCGTTTTCGTGATTTCCCGGTTGTAGATGAAGATGGAAAGTTCTTAGGTCTTGTTTCCAGAAGAAGACTTCTCAATGTCAGCAAGAAACAGGTCATCCTTGTCGATCATAATGAGAAGAATCAGGCAGTAGACGGAGTGGAAGAGGCAGATGTCCAGGAGATTATCGATCACCACAGACTGAGCAGTATCGAGACGATCGGACCTGTATTTTTCAGAAATCAGCCGGTTGGATGTACAGCAACAATTGTATCTCAGATGTACGAGGAAAATGGTGTCGAAATAGATTCTGTGAATGCAGGACTTCTTTGTTCCGCTATCATTTCCGATACATTGATGTTCCGCTCCCCGACTTGTACACCACTTGATGAAAGCACAGCGAAAAGGCTTGCAGAGATTGCCGGAATCAATATAGAGAAACTTGCACAGGCAATGTTCAAGGCTGGAAGCAACCTGAAAGGAAAGACAGCTGAGGAAATCCTGTTCCTTGATTTCAAACAGTTTACAGTAAATGATACAGTATTCGGTGTTGGTCAGGTGAATTCTATGAGTGAAGAAGAGCTTGAAGAGATTAAGGCGACAGTACTTCCGGAGATGGAAAAGACAAGACAGAACCACAGTCTGGATATGATTTTCTTTATGCTGACAAATATTATTACAGAATCATCTGAACTGATCTGCTGTGGTAATGAATCAAGAGAAAAGATCATCGGAGCTTATGATCTGGAAGATAACGCACAGAAACTGATGCTCAAAGGCGTTGTGTCACGTAAGAAACAGCTTGTTCCGGCACTTGTATCAGCATTGCAGCAGTAAGAACAGCTACAAGAATTTTTAATATAGAAAAGTAAGAACCGTCTCCGTAACAGGGGACGGTTTTCAGGAGGAAAGAGAAATGGCAAAACAGGTATGGAAAGCCGGTAACATGGTCTACCCGCTTCCGGCAGTTATGGTAAGTACGGCAGACAAAGAAGGAAATACGAACATTTTTACCGTTGCATGGACAGGGACTGTATGTACAAATCCGGCAATGGTATACATTTCCGTAAGACCGGAGAGATATTCGTATCATATGATTGAAGAGAGCGGAGAGTTTGTGATCAATCTGACAACCGAACAGCTTGCACATGCGACAGATTACTGTGGTGTGCGCTCCGGTCGGGATGTGGATAAATGGAAAGAGTGTCATCTGACTGCGAAAAAGGCAGAGAAGCTTACTTACGCACCGGTCATTGAAGAAGCACCAGTCAACATTGAATGTGTTGTAACAAAAGTCGAGAAACTCGGAAGCCATCACATGTTTCTTGCAGAGGTGAAAGCAGTTCAGGTGGATGAGTCTTATATGGATGAAAAGGGTAAATTTGAGCTCAATAAGACAGGACTTCTGGCTTATTCTCACGGAGAATATCTTGGACTCGGCAAGAAAATTGGAACATTTGGGTACAGCGTGAAAAAGAAGAAAACAGTTGATAAACGAAGTGCTAAGAAAAACACAACGAAAAGTGGATCGGGGAGCAAGAAAGCTCCAGGGAAAAAATCTACAAATAAAAATACAACATTCAGCAAGAAAGGAAAAACTAAGAAATGATTTCATTTGAAAATGACTATTCAGAAGGTGCACATGAGGAGATTCTGCGCAGACTGGCAGAAGTAAATAAAGAAGGAATTACAGGATACGGAAATGATGAATATTGCGAATCTGCAAAGGAAAAGATCCGTCAGGCATGTAAATGTCCGGATGCAGACATTTACTTCCTTGTAGGCGGAACGCAGACGAATCAGACTGTAATTGATTCCGTACTTCAAAGCTATGAGGGCGTTATCGCAGCTGAGACAGGTCATGTGGCATCACATGAGGCAGGTGCGATTGAAGCTTCCGGCCATAAAGTACTTACACTTCCACAGCAGGAAGGGAAAATCCAGCCAAAAGACGTGGCTGATTGTTTGAATCAATTTTATAGTGATGGAAATCATGAACATATGGTTTTCCCGGGGATGGTCTACATCTCTCATCCAACAGAGTATGGCACACTGTATACACGCGGCGAACTGGCAGAACTCTCTGATATCTGTCAGCAGTACCATATTCCGCTGTATCTTGATGGAGCGCGTCTTGGATACGGTCTCGCAGTAGAAGATACAGATGTGACAATGGAAGATATCGCAGAATACTGTGACATTTTCTACATCGGTGGAACAAAGGTTGGAGCTTTCTGCGGAGAAGCAGTTGTATTTACAAAAGAAAATGCGCCGAGACATTTTGTGACTCTGATCAAACAGCACGGAGCACTCCTTGCCAAAGGCTGGTTCCTTGGTGTTCAGTTTGATACTTTATTTACAGATGACCTGTATATGAAAATCAGTAAGAATGCAATCACAACAGCAGTAAGACTAAAGGAAATCCTGAAAGAAAAAGGATATGATTTCTATATTGATTCTCCGACGAACCAGATCTTTGTTGAGATGGAAGACGAGAAACTGAAAGAACTGGAGAAGAATGTCAGAGTCAGTTTCTGGGAGAAGACGGATGAGAAACATACGGTAGTCAGACTTGCTACGAGCTGGGCGACAGATATGGAGAAGGTTGAGAAGCTGAGGGAGTATTTATAAAAGTGTCTCTTAGCAACTCAAAATCTTAAAGAGTATGACAGATGCGTGGAGTTATGGTATACTATTACCAACAATAAAAGTAAACATAGTAGCGGACTTGAATCAGATAATGGAAAGGCAGGTAATAGGTTATGACAGCAATTAGACAAGAAGCAATAGAATTATTAGAAAAAGTACCAGAAGATAAATTGATATTTATTATTCAAATAATGCAGGGAGTAAATGGTTTGTATAATAATAACCAGTCAGAAAAGAAAGAAGCTTTTGAAAAATTAGAAAGCTTAAAGAAAAAAGGGACTATAACAGATTACGATGCTGAATTAGTGTCATATAGGGAGTTGAAATATGGAAAATAAAATACTTGTTGATACTAATGTTCTGTTAGATTATCTACTTATGAGGGATCCGTTTTATGAAGATTCATATAAAATAGTGACTCAGTGTGTTGATGGGACAGTAAAAGGATGTATCGCAGCACATTCGATTTCTAATATGTTTTTTATCTTACGGAAAGATTTTACGATTAAAGAAAGAAGAGAAGTTTTAATCAATTTATGTAAGATTTTTACGGTTGAGGGGATCAATTTAGAAAAATTGCTTGCAGGACTTTATAATGAAGAATTTTCTGATTTTGAAGATTGTTTACAAATGGAATGTGCTAAATCATTTGGAGCGCAATATATAATAACAAGAAACGTAGCAGATTATCAAAAATCAGAAATACAAGCGATTACACCACGTGATTTTTTGATTAAGTAGGGAGAATGCAAGAACATCATTTGTATAGGTAAATGTAAAAAAATAGATAACACCATTTATATTTGGCACAATGCGCATATCAAATATAGGTGGTGTTTTTTATAATCGAACAACAACAGTGGAAATTGATACTGAAAATAAGATCACACAATAACAAAAAAGTAAGAATATAAATAATAGCAAGTGCAGATAATATATAGAAGTCCACAAAATGAGAATCATTATCATGTAGAAATATTGCGTTTTGTAAAGAAACTTGATAGAATACATATGGTTAGAGAAAACTAACTGTGTGAATAAATCATGTATACTCCTTTGTCTGTAATACCTGAACACAGACGAAGGAGTCCTCAGAAAGGATGGACAACTATGAATTATCTGGAAATTGAAAAAGTAATTGGAAGAGAAATTATCGACTCACGTGGAAATCCAACGGTTGAGGCAGAAGTGCATCTTGTAGATGGAACTGTAGCAAGAGGCGCAGCTCCAAGTGGTGCTTCTACCGGAGAATTTGAGGCACTTGAACTTCGTGATGGAGACAAGTCAAAATTCGGTGGAAAAGGTGTTTCCCGTGCAGTAGAAAATATTAATACAACGATCAACAGTGCATTAGTTGGAATGGATGCAGGCGACACTTATGCAATTGATCAGGCTATGATCCAGGCAGATGGAACAAAAGATAAATCGAATCTTGGCGCAAATGCAATTCTTGCGGTTTCAATCGCATGTGCAAGAGCGGCAGCAGATGCACTTGAGATTCCGCTGTACCGTTTTCTTGGAGGAGTGAATGGAAACAGACTTCCTGTTCCAATGATGAACATTGTAAATGGGGGGTGTCATGCACTTTCTTCCGGACTGGATGTGCAGGAGTTCATGATCATGCCGGTTGGAGCACCGTCTTTTAAAGAATGCATCCGCTGGTGTACAGAGGTATTCCATGCACTTGCAGGAATCTTGAAAGACAGAGGACTTGCAACATCTGTAGGTGATGAGGGTGGATTTGCCCCGGCACTGAAATCAGACGAAGAAGCGATCGAGACAATTCTTGAGGCTGTGAAGAAGGCTGGATATGAGCCTGGAAAAGACTTCAAGATCGCAATGGATGCGGCATCCTCAGAATGGAAGACAGGAACGGTTGGAGAGTATAAACTTCCAAAGGCAGGAACAGTCTATACTTCAGAACAGCTCATTGATCACTGGAAGAAACTGGTAGAGAAATATCCAATCATCTCAATCGAAGATGCACTTGACGAGGAAGACTGGGAAGGCTGGAAAAAGCTGACAGCAGAGCTGGGAGATAAAGTCCAGCTGGTTGGAGATGATCTTTTTGTCACAAACACAGAGAGACTGGCGAAAGGAATTAAACTCGGATGCGGAAATTCTATTCTGATCAAATTGAATCAGATTGGATCGGTATCCGAGACTCTTGAAGCAATCAAGATGGCACACAAAGCAGGTTACACAGCAATATCTTCCCACCGTTCCGGTGAGACAGAAGATACAACGATTGCAGATCTTGCAGTAGCACTGAATACCTGCCAGATCAAGACAGGAGCACCGAGCCGTTCAGAGCGTGTGGCGAAATATAATCAGTTACTGCGCATTGAGGAAGAACTTGGAGCAAGCGCAGTATATCCGGGAAATGACGCATTTAATGTGAGATAACATCAGTAAAATAATCTGACAATCCGGGAAATCCATGCATTTTATGATCCCAGTGGGATGAAATGCATGGATTTTTGTGCATGTATTTCTTTGATTTTCATCTAGATTTTTTTAGCTATATGTCATACAATAGAAATGTAATTGCCATCAGGCAACATAATATTTAATAATATTTGGAGGATTTCATTATGAAGAAACCGGTTCTGGTCATTATGGCAGCAGGAATGGGAAGCAGATATGGCGGGCTGAAGCAGATTGACCCGGTAGATCAGGAAGGACATATTATTATGGATTTCTCGATCTTTGATGCAAAACGCGCAGGATTCGAGAAAGTCGTATTTATTATTAAGAAAGAAAATGAAGCAGATTTTAAAGAAGCTGTTGGAAAGAGAATTGAGAAGATCATGGATGTGGCGTATGTATTTCAGGATCTGAATAATCTCCCGGAAGGCTACGAAGTTCCGGAAGGACGTGTAAAGCCTTGGGGAACAGCACATGCTGTTTTAAGTGCGATCGATGAGGTGGATGGACCATTTGCAGTAATCAATGCGGACGATTATTACGGACGCCATGCATTTGAGACAATCTATGAATTCCTTACAACACATGAAGATGATGATAAGTACCGTTATACAATGGTAGGTTATCGTCTGAAGAATACAGTTACAGACAACGGACATGTTGCCCGTGGCGTATGTGAGCTCAATGAGGCGAAAGAGCTCGTTGGAATCACAGAGCGTACAAAGATCGAGAAGCGTGACGGTGGAATCGCTTTCTCAGAAGATGGCGGAGAGACATGGACAGCAATTGACGGAGATACTCTTGTATCTATGAATATGTGGGGATTCACAAGAAGTATTCTCGATGAGATCAAAGCAGGATTCCCGGCATTCCTTGAGAAAGGTATTAAGGAGAATCCGATGAAATGTGAGTACTTCCTGCCATCTGTAGTCAGTGATCTTCTGGCAGAAGGAAAAGCAACCGTAAGAGTACTTGAATCCGAAGATAAATGGTATGGAGTTACATACAAAGAGGACAAGCCGGTTGTAGTTGCAGCAGTACAGGCTCTGAAAGATGAAGGTCTTTATCCACAGAAATTGTGGGATTAGATTATATGTTGTCAGTCACAGAACTTGTGAATCATAATAATCATGCAACATTTTTACCATAAGAGGAACTATTCGTATAAAGATTTTTGTGGTGGATGTGCTATAATCAGAGACAACAAAGCAAAGATAAGCAAGCTGCTGAACACAGTTACTGTGTGTGGCAGCAGCCTGAGCAGTCAAAGCTCAAAGGAGGATTTTAAAAATGGCAATTTTAGTAACAGGAGGCGCCGGATTTATCGGAAGCCACACATGTGTAGAACTTTTGAATGCAGGATATGATGTTGTAATCGCAGATAACCTTTACAATGCGTCAGAGAAAGCTGTAGACAGAGTAAAACAGATTACAGGAAAAGATCTGAAGTTCTATAAAGCAGATATCCGTGACAAAGAAGCAATGAACGAGATCTTTGAGAAAGAAGAGATTGAGTCAGTAATTCATTTCGCAGGACTTAAGGCAGTTGGTGAATCAGTTGTTAAGCCGCTCGAATACTACGAGAATAACATTGCCGGAACTTTAGTTCTTTGTGATGTGATGAGAAATCATGGCGTGAAGAATATCATCTTCAGTTCTTCTGCAACAGTATACGGTGACCCGGCATTTATCCCGATCACAGAAGAGTGCCCGAAAGGAACATGTACAAACCCATACGGATGGACAAAATGGATGCTTGAGCAGATCCTGACAGATCTTCATACAGCAGATCCGGAGTGGAATGTTGTACTTCTTCGTTACTTCAACCCAATCGGAGCTCATGAGAGCGGACTGATTGGAGAAGATCCAAAGGGAATCCCGAACAACCTGATTCCATACATTACACAGGTTGCAATCGGTAAACTTGAGTGCCTCGGTGTATTTGGAGATGATTATGATACACACGACGGAACAGGTGTCCGTGATTACATCCACGTAGTTGATCTTGCAGTTGGACATGTCCGTGCCGTAGAGAAACTGAAAGAGAAAGCAGGAGTATCTGTATATAATCTTGGAACAGGAAACGGATATTCCGTACTTGATATGGTGAAAGCATTCTCCAAAGCTTGTGGAAAAGAGATCCCTTACCAGATCAAACCACGCCGTGCAGGAGACATTGCTACATGTTACTGTGATGCTTCCAAGGCAAAGGAAGAACTGCACTGGGTAGCTGAGAGAGATCTGAACAAGATGTGTGAAGATTCCTGGAGATGGCAGAGCATGAATCCGAACGGATACGAGGACTAAGCTTAAACAGTTACTTTATAATATGAAAAAGAAAGTTGTTGATGAGCAGGGGCGCGCGATGATAGTGCAGTTTCCTGTGCCATCAACAACTTTTTTATATATTAGGAAAGTGCTTTCCTAATATATAAAAAACGCTCCGCTAAGGATGCGCACTGCGGCGTACAATGAAGATGTCGCAAGCGACCGCCGCAGGCGCAAGAATGTGCCAAGGCACATTCTTTGTTCTGTCATTTGTAAATTATGTTGGCCTGGATTCTAAAATGATTTGTTTTGGTCATTGCATTTAAAGGACACAGCTCTTGCAACCAACAGTCCATCTGTATTATACTAATAGAACATGATTATATTCAGAAAAAAATGGAGATAGACTAAAAATGAAGCGCGAAGTAGATCTTAATGAAATTTCAGATGGACGTCTGTATTCCTCCGGAGATATGGTTAAGGTGGACTGTCACGATTGTGAAGGGTGTTCCGCATGTTGCCAGGGGATGGGCAGTTCCATCATATTGGATCCAATGGATCTGTGGAGACTGCAACTTGGGAAGAAAGAGAATTTTGATGCATTGCTTGCAAACTATTTGGAATTGAATGTAGTTGACGGAATGATACTCCCAAATCTGAAGATGGATGGAGAGCGAGAAGCCTGTCCATTCTTAAAAGATGGAAGATGTTCTATTCATGGATACAGACCGGGAATCTGCCGCCTGTTCCCTCTTGGACGTATTTATGAGGAGAATGGATTCAAGTATTTTATCCAGGTACATGAATGCAAGAAGCAGGAACGCGGCAAAGTGAAGATTAAGAAGTGGCTCGGAATTGCGGATCAGAAGAGATACGAAGATTTCGTGTGGAGATGGCATACATTTCTTAAGAACTGCGAAGACGGCATGAAAGAACTTGATGAGCAGAATGCGAAAGTACTGACGGTTGTGGTTCTCCGCAACTTTTATCAGATGCCTTATCAGGCAGAGGAAGAAGCACAGTTTTACCTGGAATTTGAAGAAAGACTGGAAAGACTGAATGCAATGTTTGGATTTTAGAAGTGAAAGTTAACAACAGGTGAAAGGCAGCAGATGGAAAGCAACAGCAGAAAAACACAGATATTAAAAGAAATTTTTGGATACGATTCTTTCCGCAAAGGACAGGAGGAGATTGTAGATCAGATCTTGAATGGAAGAGATGTGCTTGCAATCATGCCGACCGGAGCAGGAAAGTCACTCTGTTACCAGGTTCCGGCACTTCTGATGTCTGGGATCACGATCGTAGTATCACCGCTGATTTCATTGATGATCGATCAGGTGAAAGCATTGAATGAAGCAGGAGTTCATGCAGCTTATATCAACAGTGCACTGACAGAACGGCAGATTACAAAAGCATTAGAGCTGGCAGCGGAAGGCAGATATAAGATGATTTATGTCGCACCGGAACGTCTGTTGACACCGCGTTTTCTGGATTTTGCATGCCATACAGAACTCTCTATGGTGACAATCGATGAGGCTCACTGTATTTCCCAGTGGGGACAGGATTTCCGGCCAAGTTATGTGAAGATCACAGAATTCATCCGCCAGCTTCCAAGACGCCCGGTTGTCAGTGCATTTACAGCAACTGCGACACAGAAAGTAAGAGAAGACATTCTCGAAGTACTTGATTTGGAATCTCCTTATATAAATGTATCCGGTTTTGACAGAGAGAACCTTTACTTCGAAGTAAGACCGGCGCGTGGGAAGAAGGAAACGATTAAGGAATATCTTACACAGCACAGAGAAGACAGCGGAATTATTTACTGTGCGACAAGAAAAAATGTAGATGAACTCTATCTGGAATTGCAGAATGCCGGATTTCCTGTCGGAAGATATCACGCAGGCATGGGGACAGAAGCAAGAAATGAAAGCCAGGAAGATTTCATTTATGACAGAATCCAGATCATGATCGCAACGAATGCATTTGGAATGGGAATTGATAAGTCCAATGTCCGCTTTGTCCTTCATTATAATATGCCACAGAGCATGGAAAATTATTACCAGGAGGCAGGCAGAGCCGGACGTGATGGAGAACCGGCAGAATGTATCCTTTTCTATTCACCGCAGGATATCATGATCAATCAGCTTCTGATAGACAGTAAAGAGCAGATTGGAGAATACACAGAAGAAGAACTCCGCGTGATCCGGGAACAGGATGTTCTCCGGCTGCGGAAGATGAGTAACTATTGTACGACAAGTATGTGTCTCAGAAAATACATATTGAATTATTTCGGACAGGAGACAGAAGAACATTGTGGGAATTGTTCCAATTGTCTGGAGGAATTTGTTGAACTTGATGTCGGAGAGATAGCAGCAGATGTGATCGAAGGTGTGCGCGAATCCAGACAGAGATACGGTATGACAATGATCCTTTCCACACTGGCTGGAGCGAATACAGCGAAGATCAGAAGCGCAGGGATGAATGAACTTTCCGTCTATGGAAGTCAGAGTAAATGCCCACAGCAGAGACTGAAAGATGTTGTTTATACACTGCTTGAACACGGATATCTTCAGCAGAGCGTAGACCGTTATGCGATTCTGAAACTGACAGACCGATCAGAAGAATTACTGGAATCAAAAGAATTGAAACTTCGCTGCAAGAAGTCAGAACTTACAGAAAAGAAGAAGTCTGGAAGTGAAAAGAAAGCGTATCCTAGAAAAGGCGAGATTTTCGGAAATCTTACGGATAAAAGCCGAGAATTATTCGAAGAATTGCGTTCTATGCGTTATTCTCTGGCAAAGAAAAAAGGAATTCCGCCATACATGGTCGCTTCAGATCGTACATTACATGAGATGTGTGTACTTGTTCCGGTTAATAAAGAAGAAATACTTAGTGTACATGGCATGGGACTTAAGAAATATGAGCAGTACGGAGCAGTTTTTCTTGATAAGATCCAAGAAGTGACAGCAGGTGATAAAAAAGGTTACGGTGTATCAGAAGATGCTGAGAGGACAAACACGGTTCAGAAACAGAATCCCCTGGACATCGGACCGTTTGGAAGTGTAGAGAATTAACAGCAAAATATAGAAGTAAAAGAAAGAAGTGACATAAAAGTGTCTGTAAAATTATTTCCAACATTAAAAAATTATAAAAAAGAATATTTGCCGAAGGATATTTTCAGTGGGATCATTATGGCTGCGGTCTCAATTCCAATCTCTATGGGATATGCACAGATTGCAGGCGTTCCGGCGGTGTATGGACTTTATGGATCTGTTTTGCCGATCCTGCTATTTGCAATGTTCTCAACTTCAAGACAGTTTATCTTCGGAGTAGATGCGGCACCGGCGGCAATTGTCGGAGCTGCACTGGCGACACTTGGAGTGACAGCAGAATCAGCCCAGGCATTGCAGTATGTACCATTGATCGCATTGTTTGCAGGACTCTGGTTATTATTGTTTTACTTTTTACATGCAGATAAGATTGTTGATTTTATCTCGACACCGGTTATGGGTGGATTTATCAGTGGTATCGCGGTGACGATTATTCTGATGCAGATTCCGAAACTGATGGGAAGCCCGGCGGGAACAGGAGAATTCATAGAACTTGCAGAACACATTTTCCTGGCGATCGCAAAGATGAACTGGCTGTCCTTTGGAATGGGAGTTGGAGCACTTGTAATCTTGATTGTATCCAAAAAGTTAATTCCAAAGTTCCCGATGGCAATCGTTATTATGATTGCCGGAGTCCTTTCGACACTGGTTTTTCATGTGAATCAGTATGGTGTAGTTCTTCTGCAGGCAGTACAACCTGGGCTTCCGCGGCTCATTTTTCCGGATTTTACAGGGATTAATCTTACACAGGCAGTGGGAAGAGCACTTATGGTCGCTGTTGTGATCATGGCAGAGACACTTTTATCAGAGAACAATTTTGCATCCAAAAACGGATATGAACTGGATGACCGTCAGGAAATCCTCGCCTGTGCCGCTGGAAATCTTGCTGCCGGTGCAGTTGGATGCTGCCCGGTAAATGGAAGTATTTCCAGGACTTCCATGAATGAACAATATGGAGGAAAGACACAGGTTGTATCCATTACAGCAGGACTGACAATGGCAGTTGTACTCATAGGTGCAACCGGATTTATCGAATATCTTCCGGTTCCGGTATTGACGGCAATCGTAATCTCTGCACTGATGAATGTAGTAGAGACACATCTTGCAGTGCGCTTGTTTAAAGTAAGCAGAAACGAATTCTATATTTTTATTGCAGCAGGGATCGGTGTGCTGTTCCTTGGTACGATTTACGGAGTTGTGATCGGAATTCTGTTGTCTTTTGTAGCAGTAATTTTAAAGGCTACAAACCCTCCGAGATCTTTCCGTGGAATGATTCCGGGAAAAGAAGTATATTATGATCTGGAGAGGAACCGTTTTGCGTATCCGATCAGGCACGTGATCATTTACAGATTTAGCGAGAACCTTTTCTTTGCAAATATCAAAGTGCTGGTTTCAGATATTGAAAACAGCATTAAAGAGGATACAAAGGTTGTGATCCTGGACGCATCAGCAATCAACAGCCTGGATATTACAGCAGCGGATGCACTCGAAATGCTTGCAGCAAGCCTGAAAAAGCGTGGAATTAAGTTCTATATCACAGAACATTCCAGAGAAGTTAACGATCAGATGAGAAAACTTGGAATTGGACATCTGATCAAAGAAGGTGTTGTACGAAGAACAATTCTTGCGGCACTTCATGATGCGGGGATTGAGCAGCCTTGCCCTTTGGACATTCCAGAAGAAGATCTCGAGAAGATCAAGAGAAGAGAATATTTTTCCCTTCCTGCAGAAGAAGAAAATACACTGGAAGAGTTTGCATGGGCATTTGGTGATGATGCAGTCAAAGAAATCGAAAAACGAGTTCTTTCTATTGTGAAGCAGATTCATGAGATCACAGATCTTGAGAAGCTTTCCGAAGAAGGAATTGAAGAAAAAATGGAATTTTGGAATTCACTCGGAGCACTTGATGAAGATGAGTTGCTCCGCAGAATGGAGCTTCACTTAGATGATCTTCCGAATGATGTGAAAGAAAACAAAAAACTCGTCATTGAATTGATCGAGCGTAGAAGAAGAAAACTTAGAGATCGTCTCCTGAAAGAGCATCCAGAGATTGTTGAGCATATTGAAGAGCGAAGAGAGCGACTTGAGCGAAGACTTGAGAAACAGAATCCAGATGCAGTAAAGCGTCTGAAACACTGGAAAGATGAAGAATTCTAAAGAATATTCTATCCAGATTCTTAATAAATCATTAGGATTGTCAAAGTTCCCTTGTTTCTGCAAAAAAGGAATGCTATGATTAATATGGAAGAAAAAGTCAGGGGACAATTTTGATTGTCCCCTGACTCTGAGAATAGAAAAGAAAAAAGGAATAAGCATGAGGTCTAAAGAAACAAAAGAAGAAAAAGAACGCAAGAAAGAACAAGCGTTTTACGAACATTACAGTGCGATGGGAAAAAGCACAGAATCCATCAGGAAAGAGTGGGAGAGACGCAAGAGGAATGAACAACGCATCCGACGTATTAAGAGACGAAGGAGAATTGCAATTGCATTGATTCTGCTCGTTGTGTTAGTTCCGGCAGTTTCGACATTTACTTATTTTAAAATGAATCCGATCGTATTACGGAATAAAGTGATCGCACAGGAAAAGAAAGAAAGTATGGATCTGATGTCCAACATCCGTTTCGTTGTCGGTGGGAAAGCGAAAGATGTGAAGACGGAGGGGAACGTAGATACGAATAAAGAAGGCAAATATACCATTTACTATGTTTATGGTAAACATAAAGTAAAAGCCGAGGTTGAAGTCAAGGATACGAAAGCTCCTGAGCTTAAGATGAAAGACAGTTATACAACAGAACTTCCGAAAGATATCAAGCCGGAAGATTTTGTAGAATCAGTAAAAGATGCATCAGATGTCACACTTGAATTCGTCGGACAGGATTCCTGGGAGAAGAAAGGAAAATACGGAGTAACTGTAGTTGCAACAGATAGTGACGGTCATAAGACAGAAGGAAAGTCGACACTGAATCTGGAAGAAGATACAACAGGCCCGACCATTGAAGGCGCAGATGATAAAGAACTTGCACAAGGCGATACGATGGACTTTAATGAAGGGGTTACGGTAAAAGATGATATGGATCCAGAGCCGACACTCGAAGTACAGGATGCTGACAAAGTGGATTTTGCGACACCGGGAACTTATATTGTTACCTATCTTGCAAAAGACCGTTCCGGAAACGAGACAAAGATTGAGCGAAAGATCAAAGTGAAAGAGAATCCGGATTGGAATGAGAAAGTTGTTTATCTGACTTTCGATGATGGTCCGTCAGAGAATACCGGAGAGATTCTTGATATCCTGAAAGAGAAAAATGCGAAGGCAACCTTCTTCGTTACAGGAAATAATCGGGAACATGATGACATGATCAAAAGAGCCTTTTCCGAAGGACATTCGATCGGACTTCATACTTATACGCACGATTATGCAACAGTTTACGCATCCGAAGATGCTTACTTCGCAGATCTGCAGAAAGTATCCGATCTGGTAGAGAGTATCACAGGAACAAAATCCATGATCATTCGTTTCCCGGGAGGTTCCAGCAATACCGTCAGTGCAAAATATGTCAAAGGATTGATGACAACACTTACAAAAGCAGTGAGAGACAAAGGCTATCAATATTTTGACTGGAACTGTGATTCTACTGACGCAAGCGGAAATAATGTTCCGGTAGAAAAGCTGGTTTCCAACGCAACATCCTGCACGGCAAATCATGTTAATATTCTGATGCATGATACAGATGCAAAAGATACAACCGTACAGGCATTGCCACAGATTATTGATTATTACAGTATAGTTGTCAAGCATGGCACTACCTGCTGTCGTGGTATACTTTAATTCATTTTTTAACTGTTTCATACTGCTGCCATTTTGAAATTTCTCATATATCTGTGAAAATGAAAATGAGCTGTTAAAAAGTTCAAGCACCGGTGTTATACATATCACAAGAAGTATCATTCCACAGATATATTTTATATATTTCTCATATTTTTGTGATGGAACAAGCCTTATAAAAATATTTGAAATAATACATACAATAAATATCTGCCGTCCCCATATAATTATACTCTGCATATACCGCCCTTCTGTAAATAAATTACGCCATACATATTACTGCTGTTATTAAAATAAACAGTCCTGCAGCCGTAATAACTATAAGCGCCATAAGTCCTATCGCATCCGCAATGGTACTGACTGCCTTAACAATCATTTTATCTGCCACAGGCTCAACCGCCGCCGCCGTTATCTTTAACATGCCTGAAAAAACTACAAGTTTTAAGATAGGAATACTGCATATAATAATTATTACAATTATTGCTGCTGTTCCAATTCCATTTTTTATAATAGTTCCTGCCCCAATCACAGTCTGTCCGACAGTATCAAGTGAACCTCCAATAACAGGAATTGACTGTACCACCTTGTAAAACAGCTTTCTTTTTACAGAATCCGCCGCCGGTGCCGCCATTGCTTTAATTCCCCCAAGTCCTGTAAAAAATACTACCGCAGCCTTACAGCTTATCTTAACTGCTGATGGTACAAGAGCCGCCGCCTTAGAAAAATATTCTTTTCCGGTAATACTGTCTGACATTGAAAATACAACATATATTTTATTAAAGGGCAGCAGAATATTCTTAAAAAACATATTTACAAATGTTATTAATATAAGAACAACATCATAATAAGCCGCTGCTGTTATATTTCCTGAGACGGCTGCCACCGTTGTAAAAAATACCGGAATAACCGCTTTATATGTATTTATTCCAAGATTAAGTGCATCAGCACTTATCTTAAAGGACGCTGCAAAGGAAGCCAGCAGAATACTTATAAGTGCAAGACTAATTATAAGCTGTGCCAGCTCTGATACCTGATCCTTATTAAAGGACGGTGCAAAGCATTTGACAGCCGCCGAAAATACCGATAAAAGAATTATCTGTAACACTGCCGCTTTATTGCTTCTAAAAGTATTGCCTATAATTTCATCCATAATTTTTATTATTTTATCTGATATA
>ERZ870052.402-NODE-402-length-17268-cov-6.952940_pt1 | contig 17268 bp, 19 predicted proteins | sample MGYA00520889_ERZ870052 | MGnify/ENA primary metagenome ERZ870052 (study PRJEB32232, sample SAMN07284988) | human gut metagenome | biome: human-associated habitat; material: feces | host: Homo sapiens | place: Tanzania | collected 2014-08-14 ...
CCGCTCTCGCTGGCAGCAGCGATCAGCTTGGGGGTGTGGATCTCGATGAAGTTGCGGTCCAGCAGGAACTTGCGCATAGCGTTGACGAAGCAGCTCTGTGCCTTGAACATCAGCTGGTTCTCATCGGTGCGCAGGTCGATCCAGCGGTAATCGATGCGTTGGTCGATGCTGGAGCGCTCCACAGCCTTCTTTTTCTTGGTGGCTGCGATCTCCTTGCGGACGATGGGCAGTGCATCGGCGGTGCTCTCCACCTCGATGCTCTCGGGGATCATCTCCACGCCGCCCATCTTGACGTAGTCGTTCTCCATCACTTTACCGGTGACGGTGATGACAGAGTCCGGGGTGAGCTGGTCGATGGTATCCACCAGCTCGGGGTGGTCGGCCTTTTCCACCGTGATCTGCAGCTTGCCGGTAATATCCTTCAGCACGATAAATGCCATATACTTGCTGTTGCGCAGGTTCTCGATAAAGCCCTGCACCTTCACCGTGCCGCCGATGGCCTTTTGAGCCTCATTGATATAGGTGCGTTCCATAATACAGGAATCCTCCTTTAACGTCTTGTGTACTGTTTTATTATACGCTTTTCAGGGGATAAATCAAGAGATATGCCAATTTCAGCCGGTCTGTGCCACTCCTGACGTGAAAACAGGGACGCCAAAGCGTCTGCTGACACTCCCGTGTTCCCAAATAACAGATCATTTTTCATCGTGCAGGGTACCGGTGCCGCCCTCTACCACGCCGTCATGTTTGAGCACGGCGGTAATGGTGCCAAAGAAGCACTTTACATCCAGCCCAAAGCTGATGTGCTCCACATACCAGCCGTCCAGCTTTGCCTTTTCGGCAATTTCCAGTTCGTCCCGGCCATGGATCTGCGCCCAGCCAGTCAGCCCCGGGCGCACATCGTTTGCGCCGTACTTATCCCGCTCGGCCAGCAGGTCGTACTGGTTCCACAGCGCCGGGCGCGGGCCGATGACCGCCATATCCCCTACAAGGATATTCCACAGCTGGGGCAGCTCGTCCAGACTGGTCTTGCGCAGAAAACGCCCCATGCGGGTGATATACTGCTCCGGGTCATGCAGCAGATGGGTGGGCATATCGTGCGGGGTGTCAATGCGCATGGTGCGGAACTTGAGGATCTGGAAATGCCGCTTGCCGATGCCCACACGCTTCTGCCGAAAAAACACCGGCCCGGGTGAGTCCAGCTTGATGGCAACAGCCAAAATCAGCAGCAGCCACGAAAGGCACAGAATGCCGCAGGCCGACAGGATAATATCCAGCAGCCGTTTGATCCGATTTCGATACATAAATAGAACTTCCTCCGTTTTCTACGGGTGTACCGCCTTATTATAGCAGTATGGGCAGCATTTTTCAATTGCAGGCTGCTTCTGGCGGCAGATATTTGCCGTTTTTGGGGCAAAAGGACGGCTCAGCCTCTTGTTTTTTACCTTATATCGCGCTATAATAGGCAATTGCTATGTTCACATAAGGCGTATTGTAGGAGGTAGATAACTCATGGCTACGACCAGCCGTTCCGCAGACCTGACCAGCGGGCCCATGCTGCAAAAGATCATCTTGTTTTCCGTGCCGCTGGCGGCATCCAGCATTTTGCAATTGCTGTTCAACGCCGCCGACGTTGTGGTGGTGGGGCGCTTTGCGGGCAGCACGGCGCTGGCTGCCGTTGGCTCCAACGGCGCGTTGATCAACCTGCTGGTCAACCTGTTCGTCGGGCTTTCGCTGGGTGCCAACGTGGTGGCAGCCCGGTGCTTTGGTGCCCGGGACGAAAAGGGCGTACAGGATACGGTGCACACCGCCGTAGCGCTGGGCTTGGTCAGCGGCGTGCTGCTGGCGGTGGTGGGCTTTTGCGCCGCACGCGGCCTGCTGGAGCTGATGAGCTGCCCGGAGGACGTGATCGGCCTTTCCGCCCTGTACTTGAAGATTTATTTTATCGGAATGCCCATGACCATGCTGTACAACTTCAGCAGTGCGCTGCTGCGGGCCGTGGGCGACACCAAGCGCCCGCTGTACTGTCTGGCCGCTGCCGGTATCATCAATGTGGTGCTGAATCTAGTCTTTGTCATTGGCTTTTCCATGAGCGTGGCGGGCGTGGCACTGGCTACCATCATCAGCCAGACCGTGTCTGCACTGCTGGTGACCGGGATGCTCGTCCGGGAGGAGGGTGCACTGCGGCTGGATCTGCGGCGGCTTACCTTCCACCCCGGGACGCTGAAGCAGATCTTGCTCATCGGTCTGCCTGCCGGGCTGCAAAGCACGGTGTTCAGCCTTTCCAACGTGGTCATCCAGTCCTCCATCAATTCCTTCGGCTCCATGGTGGTGGCGGGCAACTCTGCCTCCTCCAATCTGGAGGGCTTTGTGTACACCGCTATGAACGCCTTTGCGCAGGCCGCTGTCACCTTTACCAGCCAGAACATCGGCGCGCGCAAGTACCAAAACCTTGACCGGGTGATCCGCAACTGTCTGCTGTGTGTCGTGGTGACCGGCCTTGTGCTGGGCGGCGGCGCAGCGCTGGCAGGAAATCAGCTGCTGCGCTTCTACTCCTCGGACCCTGCGGTCATCGCCACCGGTGTCGAGCGGCTGCACCTGATCTGCGGCTTCTACCTGCTGTGCGGCATTATGGATGTGCTGGCCAGCAGCCTGCGCGGGCTAGGGTACAGCGTACTGCCCATGGTGGTAAGCCTTGTGGGCGTGTGCGTGCTGCGGCTGGTGTGGATCGCCACCATTTTCCAGCTGAACCGCACCCCTTTTATGCTGTACATCAGCTACCCCATCAGCTGGGCACTGACTGCGCTGGTGCATCTGACCTGCCTGCTTGTGGTACGGCGGCACCTACGCCAGAAGCAGCAGCAGACACAGGCGGCATAAAGGCTGCTACACGCATTACCGCGCAACAGCTTCTCTGGATTTAAAATGGCCGCCGCGTGCGCTTTGGCCATATTCAGCGGAATAAATCATTATAATTTCGGACTACCGGAGCGTCTGCGGACGCTCCGGTAGTCCATTTTCACAGGAAAAGTTATAAAGGCAACCACCCCTCCCGTGAAAAAGCAGTTCCGAAACGCCCGCAGGCGTTTCGGAACTGCAAATAAAAAATATTTTTTCCTCTGACATTGCCCAAAGCAAAGCGGAGGGCATTTGAAATCTTCTCACCAAAAAGGACTGCTGCGTCAAACGATGCAGCAGTCCTTTTTTCATAGGGCCACATCCAGTGCCATCATCAGCGCAAACCCCAGCACGATGCTGATGACACCGGCCACTTCATCCGGTTCCACCGCCTCAGGGATCATCTCCTGTGCGGTCACACACACCATACAGCCCGCCGCCGCGCTCATGAGCCACGGCAGTGCTGCACCTACCCATTCGGCCAGCACAAAGGCCAGCACCGCGCCCAAGGGCTCTACCAGCCCGGAAGCCGCCCCGGCGGCAAAAGACTGCCCCCGGGTGTGCCCGCTCTGGGTCAGCGGCAGACTGACCGCCGCCCCCTCCGGGATGTTCTGCAAGCCGATGCCCAAGCTCAGCGCCAAAGCCCCGCTTACGGCATCCGCGTCCCCGTGCAGCGCCAGCGCCGCAGCCAGCCCCACCACCATGCCCTCCGGCAGGTTGTGCAGGGTGACCGCCAGTACCATACGCCCGCAATGCCCGGGGCCACCCGCCAGCAGCTGCCCGGCGGCATCCTCCAGCCGCAAAAGCCCCACAGCGCCTAGAATAAGCCCCAGCGCCGGGGGCACCCATGCCGCCCTGCTGCCCTGCGACCGTGCAATGGCCGGCAGCAGCAGGCTCCACACGCTGGCCGCCAGCATGATGCCCGCCGCCATTCCGCACAAAATGCGCCGGGTAGCCGGTCTTGCCTGCCTGCGCAGCAAAAACACCCCTGCTGCTCCCAGCGCGGTACATGCCGCCGGGAACAGCCAGACCCCAAGTGTGAAAACGATCTGGTTCAAGCCGCATTCCCCCTTTGCCCTTTGTATGCACAAATAGGGAAAGAGGTGCAAGCCTTAGAAATCCTCCTCGCTGCTGTCGCAGCTGTCCGCATCGCCGTCTACGTCATCGGACGCAAAGCTGTCGGTGTTGTCCGTGCTGAAATTGCGCTCGAATGCGGTCATGTACTGGGCATAACCCTCGTCGCCGGTGCCAAAGTAGCCAAAATCAAAATCTTTCATCGTAGTATCCTCCACAAATGTTTTTCTCGTTCAGCCTTCCGGGGGATATCCGTCCCTCGTTATGCTTCTATTATCCACATTTGCAGTCCAATAAAAAGGATTCTCAGCAGTATTTTTTAACTTTTCCTATTTTTGTGTTTCCTGCCCGGCGGTGCAGGCTTTGCTCCGTACCCACAGCATACCGCCTTCTGCCGGGCGACATTCTGCAAAAGCAGGCTGTACGGCGGGCAGCAGCGCGCTGTTGTTTCGGCTTTATTTTTGCCAAAAAGTCTTTGACTTTTAGCGAAAGTTTATGACAACTATGCAGATTCTTTACACGGATTATAACTTTCGACCAAATTCCTCTTGATTTTTTTCAAAAACGGACTAGAATATAGCATCGCAGTGAGGCGCACCTGAAAGCCCGCTGCAAAACACTTACAAGAAGAACAAGGAGATCATTGATATGAAACTCAAGAATATTTGCATCGCTGTTGTCGCTCTGGCTCTGGCTGCTGGTATGACCGCTTGCGGTTCTGCTGCCGCCGCTTCCTCCACCTCTGAGACTGCTTCTGCAAGCACCGCTGTTTCCGAGGCTGCTTCTTCTGAAGCCGCTTCCAGCGAGGCCGCTTCCTCTGAGGCTGCATCTTCCGAGGCTGCTTCCTCTGAGGCCGCTGTCAGCGAGGCTGCTTCTTCTGAGGCTGCTTCCACCACTGCCGCCTGAGTTTGGCGCGCACCGCGTACATAACAGGATAGCAAAAGGCCGTTGCACATCGATTTTGTGCAGCGGCCTTTTTTGCATATAAGCGGAACAAATACTTCTATTTTTCAAGAATCGCGCGGATCTGGGCAAGGTCGGCAGCAAAGGCGATATTCCGCTGCCGCGCCGGGGTGGAAAGCCCCCTGGTGATCATCTGCTGCAAAAGCTGGTGCAAAGGCTGGTAGTAGCCGTTCAGATCGTAGAGGATGCAGGGCGCGTCCAACTGCCCCAGCGACAGCTTGCTGATGACCTCGGTGATCTCCTCCAGCGTGCCGGTGCCGCCGGGGAATGCGATAAAGGCATCCCCCAGTTCGATCATTTTGGTCTTGCGGGCGGGGATGTCCTCGGTCACGATCAACTCGGTCAATCCCTCGTGCTGCAGTTCTGCGTCCAGAAAGCACTTAGGCTCTACGCCGGTCACCCTGCCGCCTGCAGCCAGCACACTGTCGGCCAAAAGCCCCATCAGGCCGCTTTTGCTGCCGCCGTACACCAGCGCATTGCCGCTTTCGCCGATCCAGCGCCCCAGCTGCTGCACGGCCTGCGGCAGTGCAGGGTCGGTGCCAAGGTTTGCCCCCAGATACACGGTAATATTCATTTGGTCAACCTCTCCTTCCGGGTCAGATGCTCCACAGCACCGCGCCCAGCACCGCAGAAAGCAGGATCATCCCGATGGGAGACGGCGCTTTCTGCGTTTTCTTTTTATAGGCAAAATGCAGGATACCCAGCAGAGCAAACACTGCCAGCGCCCGCGCATCCGGCGCAAATCCGCCAGAAACGTTAGTAAAGCCCCCCAGCGTGGAGAGCCCCATGGTGCAGGCGGTGGCCAGGATCATAGCCACCACGCAGGGGCGCACCCCCGCCAGAAAGGCATTGACCCTGGCGTACTTCATCAGGCTGTGCAGCGCCGCCGCAATCAGCAGGATGATAACAAAGGAAGGCAGCACCACCCCCACCGTTGCCGCAAAGGAGCCTGCCAGCCCCGCCTGCGAAGCGCCGATAAAGGTAGCCATATTCACCGCCAGCGGGCCGGGCGTGGACTCTGACACCGCGATAAAGCTGAGAAATTCGCTCTCGGTCAGCCAGCCGTGCCCCAGCACCGTTTCCCGCACCAGCGAGATCATGCCGTAGCCGCCGCCGAAGGACACCGCACCGATGACAAGGAAGTTCCAGAAAAGTTGCAACAGAATCATTTTGTGCTGCCTTTCTTCCCCTGCCCTGCTGCGTAGGCCAGCACTCCGGCAGCGCCGCAAAGCAGGATGCAGCAGATGGAAGAAAACTTTACCGCCAGCACAGAGCACCCCACCATAGCCACCAGCACTGCCGCTACCACCGCCGTATTGAAGGGGGTGCGCTTCAAATTTTTGAGCATTTTGACCCCGGCGGATAAAATCAGGTAGATAACGCAGGCCTGAATGCCCTTAAAGGCATTGGCCACCACCGTCAGCTGCAAAAAGCGGTCGAAGAACAGCGAAATAAGGTAGATGACTGCAAAGGACGGCAGACACACCGCCAGAGTGGAGGCCGCCGCACCGGCGACACCGGCCAGCTTATAGCCGATGTAGGTGGCGCTGTTCACCGCCACAGGGCCGGGGGTGGACTCGGCAATGGCGACCATATCCAGAAACTCCTCCCGGGTGAGCCAGCGCTTTTCCTCTACAAATTCGTGCTCCAGCAGCGCCACCATGGCGTAGCCGCCGCCAAAGGTAAAGGCACCGATCTTAAAAAAGGTGCTGAACAGCTCCTTGATCTTGGACATATGCATTTTCCTCCGGGCGCTTAGTGGTTGACCGGCTCCAGTTCCAGATAACACTCGAAAGCCGTTTTGTCCGCGTGCTTGGCAATAAAGTACCAACCATTATCCGAGGGGGTGTAGAACACCTCCACCTGCTGCCCCATGGGGACTTCGCGGTGGTAATTGATGGAGGCGAACTTCACAACATGATCGCGCATGATCTCCAGCGGCAGTGCATCGCAGACGATATCCAGATAAAAGGCGTTGTTGATGTGGTAGTGCAGGTCACACTGGGAGTAGCGCGCCGTAAACAGGCCGGCGCTGGTCAGGCTGTCCCGGCGCTTATGCAGCAAAAGGGGCAGTTCCTCTTCCACTGTCTCGTTCCAGTAGCCCTCCTTTGTCCAGCCCGGCTGGCGCAGGATGTGCCCATCCTCAAGGCTGGACATGATCCAGCGGCTGTCCACCATGGCCACCTCCTGCCCGGCTTCGTCCGTAAGGGTGGTGATGCGCTTGATGGAACCGCGGAGTGCCTTTTCTGAGCGAGAGCAAAGGGTCAAAGTCTCGCCCCGGCGGGGCACGCGGTTAAAGCGCAGTGCCTGCTTACCCACCAGAAATGCTACGCCGTGATCCTCAAAAAACTGGTCGTCCATGCCAAACTGCCGGGCGTGCATGGAAGCAATCTGCTCCACATAACGCAGCAGGGCGCTGGCCTTGAGCAGGCTGTGGCAGTCTGCATCGGCATTTTCTACCACGGCGGTACCTTGATAATAAAACTGTTCCATAGTCTTTCCCTCCTATCGGAAAAAGGCCGCCGCACCACATCCGGGACGGCAGCCTTGGCAGAACGATCAATACTGATTGCGGGTCTTTCTGCGCACCTTGCGCCAGATATTGAAGCAGGCCAGCGCCAGCATAGCCAGCAGCAGCATCAAAAACAGGTAGCTGCCGCCGCCCTCGTCGTAGCTCTTCATCTCGCTCCACTTCAGGTCCAGCTCGCTGTTCACCTCGTCGCTCAGGGCGGTGAACACCTTCTCGCGGGCGGCGTCCTCCTCAGACGGATAAGCGATCTCGCTGGTCTTCAGATCCTCGTCCAGCACCTCCCATACAGCGTGCATGGGGGTGGTGTAGCCGATATACTCGCTGTTGGCCTTGCCGATGTCGGTCTCGCACATAAAGTTAATGAACATCTCGGCGGCCTCCTTGTGCTCGCTGGCGGCGGGCACAGCCATGCAGTCCACCGAAAGCACACTGCCCTCCTCCGGGAACACCCAGGCCAGATCCGGGTTATCGTCGATCATGGTAATGGCATCGCCGGAGTAGTACACGCCGATGGCCGCCTCGCCGCCGATCATCTTATCAAAGATCTCGTCCATGACGTAGGCCTGCACCAGCGGCTTCTGCGCCTTGAGCTCCTCTACCACCTCGTCCACCTCTTCCGGGGTGGCGGGGTTGATGCTGTGGCCGCTCTTGAATGCAGCAATGGCGTAGGCATCGCGGCTGTTGTTGAACATCAGGATGTTGCCCGCATACTGCTCATCCCACAGGTCTGCCCAGCAGGTAGGGGCTTTTTCTACCATGGTGGTGTTGTAGATGATGCCGGTGGTGCACAGCATATAGGGCACGGTGTAGGCATTCTGCGGGTCGTAGTCCGAGTTGCGGTAGGCTTCATCGATCTTCTGGAAATTGGGGATATTGTCGTAGTCAAGGGGTGCAAGCATCCCCTCGTTGATCATCTTTGCCACCATGTAGTCGGAGGGGATGATCACATCGTAGTTGGCTGCGCCGGACTTGAGTTTGGCGTACAGGGACTCGTTGGAGTCGAAGGTGGTGTAGTTCACCTTGATGCCGGTCAGCTTTTCAAAGGCGGCCACCACGTCCACGCTGTCGTCCGAGCCGTTGGAGATGTACTCGCCCCAGTTGTAGACGTTCAGGGTGACATTCTGCCCTTTGAAGCGGGTCCAGTCGTAATCATCCGACACCGAGACGTCCTCGGTCACCTCGATGGTACCGGCGGCAAACACCGGCAATGCGGCGCACAGCGCCACAGCCAGCGTCAGCAGCAATGCAGCAATGCGTTTCATCATGCGCCCTCCTCTCGCAGCGTTTTCTGATCCTTGCGGTAGCTGCGGCTCTCCATGGCATTGGACACCAGAATGACGCTGAGGATGACCACGAACATGATGGTGGACAGCGCGTAGATCTCCGGGCTGACCTTTTTGCGGGTCATGGAGTAGATGGCAATGGGCAAAGTTTCCACCGTGCCGCAGTTGAAGTAGGAGATCATGAAGTCATCGATGGAATAGGTCAGGCAGATGAGGAAGGCCGACAGGATGGCGGGGCTGATCTCCGGCAGGATGACCTTGAAGAAGGCCTGCCGGGGGTCGCAGCCCAGATCCAGCGCTGCCTCGTACAGCTTGATATCCAGCTGCTTGAGCTTGGGGCTTACGTTAAAGATAACGTAGGGCACGTTGAACGCGATATGCGCAATGAGCAGCGTGGGCAGACCCATGATGTTGTCCGGCAGCCATGCGGACTGCGCGGCAAAGCGCTGGTAGGCCACGAACAGCAGCATCAGGGAGATGCCGGTGATGATCTCCGGGTTGACCACCGGGATATAGGTGATGTTGGTCACCAGCAGGCGGCTTTTGCGGCTCATGGAGGCAATGCCAAGGCTGGCTGCCGTGCCCAGCACCGTGGCGATGATGGCAGACAACACTGCCACCTCGATAGACACCCACAGTGCATGGAGAATGGACGCATTTGTAAACAGGCTGCGGTACCACTTGAGGGTGAAGCCGGTGAACAGTGAATAGCCCTTGCTCTGGTTGAAGCTGAACACGATCATGTAGGCAATGGGCAGATACATGAAGCAGAAGAACAGGATGATGTAGACCCGCTGCATCAGGCGCAGATGTTTTGTTTTCATCAGGATACGCCCTCCATTTCATCCTCGTCAAAGCTGGACGTAAAGCTCATGCACAGCAGCACGATGATCATCAGTACCAAGCTCATGGCAGAGCCGACGTTCAGGTTGTAGCTGTTGCCCAAAAACTGCATCTCGATCAGGTCACCGATCAGCAGGTTGGAGCCGCCGCCCAGCATACGGCTGATGACAAAGGTAGACACTGCCGGCACGAACACCATGGTGATGCCGGTGCTGATGCCCGGCACGCTCATGGGGATAAGCACCCGCACAAGGGTCTTGGTGGTGTTGGCGCCAAGGTCCTGCGCAGCCTCCACAAGGCTCTGGTCGATCTTGGTCATGCTGGTGTACAGCGGCAGGATCATGTAAGGCACATAGTTATACACCATGCCCAGCACCACCGCGCCGGAGGTGTTGAGCATGGTATAGGGGCCAAGGCCGATAAAGCCCAGCAGGGTGTTCACCGGGCCGTTGACGCTGAGCAGACCCATCCACGCGTAGGTGCGCAGCAGAAAGTTCATCCACATGGGCAGCATGACCAGCATGAGCATGATATGCTGTTTGTTCACCCGCAGGCGGGACAGGAAATACCCCACCGGAAAGGCAATGACAAGGCAGATGATCGTAGCAATCAGCGCCAGCAGCAGACTGCGGGCAAACACCGAACCGTAGCCGCTGATGGAGGTGAGGTTATTCAGGGTAAAGTTGCCCTCGGCGTCGGTCATGGCGTAGTACACCACAATGAACAGGGGCACAACGGTAAACAGCACCATCCATACAAAGTACGGATAGGCCAGCTTTTTATCATAGATCTTCATGGCACATCACCCCTCGCTCCGCGCCATGATATGGATCTCGTTGGGGCCGATGCGCATACCGATGGTCTCGCCGGGGGTGCAGGCACGGGTGGAGTGGATCAGCCACTCTCGGCCTTCGCACTCCACATGCATCTCAAAGTGCACACCCTTGAAGATGACATCGTTCACCACGCCCACAAGCTGGCCCTCCACAGGGGATACCACCTCGATATCCTCCGGGCGCACCACCACCTGCACGCTCTGTTCCCGGGCAAAGCCGCGGTCCACACAGGGGAAGTCCACACCGGAGAAGGACACCAGAAAGTCCTTGTGCATCACGCCGTCCACGATGTTGGAATCGCCGATAAAGTCCGCCACAAAGGCGTTTTTCGGCTCGTTATAGATATCCTCCGGGGTGCCGATCTGCTGCACCTTGCCGCCGTTCATAACAACGACGGTATCAGACATGGTAAGCGCTTCCTCCTGATCGTGGGTGACATAAATAAAGGTGATGTTCATCTCGCGCTGCAGCCGCTTGAGCTCCAGCTGCATCTCCTTGCGCAGCTTCAAGTCCAGCGCGCCCAGCGGCTCGTCCAGCAGCAAAATCTCCGGCTCGTTGACCAGACTGCGGGCAATGGCCACGCGCTGCTGCTGACCGCCGGACATCTGGCTGATGCTGCGGCGCTCGAAGCCCTTCAGACCCACGACCTCCAGCATATCGCGCACCTTGCGGCGGATGGTGTCCTCGTCCAGCTTTTTGAGCCGCAGACCAAAGGCCACGTTCTCGAACACGTTCAGGTGCGGGAACAGCGCGTATTTCTGGAACACGGTATTCACCGGGCGCTTGTAGGGCGGCACACCGGTAATGTCCTCCCCTTTCAGCAGCACCTTGCCGGCGTTCGGCTCCAGAAAACCTGCGATCAGGCGCAGAGTGGTGGTTTTGCCGCAGCCGGAGGAACCCAGCAGGGTCACGAACTCTTTGTCATGGATGTCCAGGTTCAGCCCATCCAGAATGCGCTGACCATCAAATTCCACCACGATATCACGCAGTGAAACGATCACCGAGTTGTCCATATTTTACTACATCCTCCTTGTAACTCAGATACGAAAAAAGACAGGGCTCTGCCCTATCCTTCTTGCGCATCAGGGTGACCCAGCCCCGCACAACATCCATGACGAGCCTTAAAATATTGCGCAGTTATTCTGCCCTGTCCCGTCTATCTTAATCAATCTTTGCTGAAATGTCAATCACTCTGCCGCTGTTTGCCGAAACTTTACACGCCGCAACAAAAAAACATGCGCCGCAGCGGGCTTTCCGCATACGGCGCACAAAGGTTTTTATTCAGCTTTTAAGGCAGCGGCCGTTATCAGAAGGGCCTGTACAGTGTCAAGGTCAACCGCATAGACGGAGCTGTCCCCATCCACCATCATCCAGCAGCCATCTGCATTTTCGGCGTAGTGCAGGGTCACGCTCCCGTCGGCAGAGGCGGCCCGCACCGTTGCAAGGGGTGCATCAAAGCCGTAAGCGGCGGGGTCAGCATTCGTCATCTGTGCTGAGACGTATCCGCTGACGGCTGAAAGGATGCTCTGCAGCTTGGACTCGTCCAATTCAGCCGCCGGGTCATCGGTCAGCCTCCAGACCGTCTGGTAGGCAGTGGAAGCAGCAGCGCTTTCGGAGGAAGCGTCTGCTGAATTGCTGTCCGTTTCCGATACGGCTGTCAGAGAGAGTGTTCCGGTATCTGTTGCGATGGAGACGCTCTCCAGCGCAGAAGCTGTGAGCCCCGCCGGGTTGAACGCACCAAAGAGATCTGCTTTGGTCAGTTCAAAGCAGGCCACTTTGTTGCCGGAGACGGTGTAAATGGCATCGTCTCCGGCTTTTTGCACGTACAGATCCCCTGTGACAGGGTTCTGGCTGCCAAAGGCAAAGGTGTTCGTCTCGCCTGCCGCTGTTACCGTGACCGTAACGACCGGGTCTGCAAGGCCGTAGTCCTCACCAGACTGAGCCGTGAGCTGGCGCTTAGCGTTCAGAGCTGCAAGCGCCGTGACCATGGTATTGCAGGCAGATGCATCCAGATGATAGTCCGGGTCATCTGCCAGCGTCCAGCTACCGGAATCACAATTCAGGGTAATCGTCTCATTCTGATAAGTGTACCGGATCTGCTCTGCATCACCCGCCGCAAAAGAAGAAAGCAGGATGCCGCCTTCCGCGGCGGCGCTGGAAGCAGCTTCCTCTGCAATATTGCTGCGAGTGATGAGCCACAGCAGCCCGCCCAGCACAAGCACCAGTGCCAGAAGCACCGCAAGGGTGCGCTGTTTTGTTTTCATGCTGCGGCCCCCTTATCTGCGGCGGCGCAGCAGCACGACCACGGCACCCGCAATGAGCACCGCTGCAGGCAGTACGAACACGAACACCATGCCCAGCGTCATGGAAGTGGAAGCTGCTACCGTGATGGGGGCAGCTTCCAGCGCTTTGGTGTCGATGAGCAGGCTCTGTCCCACCAGCGAAGCGGCGCAGCTCTGCAGGAAGGTCAGGTTGCCCGGAATGGATTGGTATACCTGTTCACTGTCCACATTGGGGCAGCCCACCCAGATCACCTCCGAACCGGCAGACTCATTGCGTGCCCACACGGCCAGCGCAAAGGGACCGTCCGTATCGCCGGATTCCTTGGCGGTGGTGGCAGCCTCATTATAGTTCAGCTTGCTGTAGGCGTCCCCGGTGGTGTTCAGCAGAGCTTCTGCCGTAACGCCGTCCGTCTCGGCAATGGTGATGCCCTGTGCCACCGAAAGCATTACATGGGTATTCTGGCTCACGCCGTCCAGAACGGTGCTTTCGCCATCGTCAGAGGCGTGATCCGGGAACAGCGAATACGGGTAGCCGTACAGTGCATGGCCGGCATCCCCCTCCACCACGATGCCCGGCTCACGGGCAAGGCCGAACTGCGCCATTACGGCGTCCAGATTCGGCGTATCGACAAAGGCACTGGTCATCAGCAGCACTTTGCCGCCGTTTTCCAGATAGGCCTGCAGCTGCGCGATCTCGTCCACAAGGCCGTCGGAGGCAAAATCCGAAGCGGGCGCATTGATGATCAGAAGGCTGCAGTCCTCCGGGATGGTGCTTGTAAGCAGATCCAGCGGCTGCAGGTCGATGTTCTGGGCTTCCAGCGCTTCGGTCAGCGAGGAAGTAGGAGCCTGCTCACCGTGGTTGGTGGTGTAGAAGGCATGGCTTTCTGCCCCAGAGGTCAGCTTGTAGATGGCCGAACTGATCTGCTTTTCGCCTGCAAACGTCACATTTGCAGAGCCGGTGGTGTAGTAATCGGAGTAGTCGTATTCGTAGAGCTCAGCGGCATCCAGCACCACGCTGTTCTCACCGCTGACCACGATCAGGCTGCCGGTGGATACATTCTCTGCACCGTACTGGGACGCAAAGGCCGGATAGAGGGTGGGGTCTTTCTGTTCCCAGTGGAAACGGCTACTCTCATCGGCATAATGATCCAGCAGCTTGCTCACAATGGCGTCTTCGCTGCCGGTCTCGCAGAGGTAGTAGACCGTCACGTCCTGATCAAGGCTCTGCATCAGCTGTCTGGAGCTGTCGCCCAGAGTGTACATCTTGGCGGCGGAGAGATCGAACTCCGTATACTTTTTGGGCAGTGCACCCACCAGCAGGTTGACCAGCACCGCCAGCACGATCGCTGCCGCCAGAATGGCCGTGGAATACAGCCCGCTGCGGAACACCTTGCCGTTTGCGGAGGAAGTGAGCTTGAATTTTTTCATATCATTGTCCTCCTCTCAGTTCCAGCGGCGTTTTTCCAGTCCCTGCGCCGTAAAAAACAGAAACAGCAGGATCACGGTGAGGTAATACACCAGCGTCGGAATGGAAAAGCTGTTGTTGACGAACTCTTCAAAGGGAGTGAACAGACACAGCGCGCTGAGCACCGCGCTGAAGGCTTCGGTCAGCCAGCTGCTTTGCAGCAGGAACAGTGCCGTCAGCACCACACAGCAGCCTGCAAAGGTCAGACAGCCCAGCGTGAAGCTGCGGGTGCGCAGACCAGCCACCACACTGAGCACTGCCGCGATCGCGGTAAACAGGGCCAGTGCCACCGCACTGCCGGCGGTAAACAGGTTGCGCAGGCTGGGCATCATATAGGCCAGCAGCAGCGCAGCCACACCTGCCACGGCGGCAATGATCTGGTTCTCGGTCAGACTGGAAAGAAACACGCCGATGGCAATGGCTGCACAGCCCATAAGAAAATAACAAAGCAGTGCAGCAAAATTTGCCGCTGTAGCAGTGCCGGAAGCACCCAGTGCAGCCAGTACCAGGATCATGACTGCATCCACAAGGCACGGCAGTGCAAAAATGACACACAGTGCCAGAAACTTGCCCAGCACGATGCCCCACACGGATACCGGACTTGTGAGCAGCAATTGGTCGGTACGGGTGCGGCGTTCTTCCGCAAAGCAGCGCATGGTCAGCACCGGGATATACAAAAGCAGTACAAAAATCGTGCGGTACAGCGTATAGTAGCCAAAATCCGTCAGGCCATAGCCCAGATTCAGGGCTATAAAATAGATGGCGGTTGCCGCCAGCATAAAGGCTGTGAGCACATAGCCGATCATGCCATGAAAGCTGCTGCGGACCTCGCGTTTGAAAATGGCGATCATTCAGCCTTTCCCTCCTCTTCTTCATCGTTTTGATCGGGCTCGCCCTCGGTCAGGGCAAGGAAGATTTCTTCCAGCGTCCTGCTCTCGGCGGCAAGGGCCAGCACCGTGCATCCGGCCTGCGAGAGGGCGCGGGACACCTCAGCACGGCGGTCGGCGGCATCCACGCTTTCTGCGGTAAAGGTCACCTGACCGTCAGCCTCGCTTTCCAGCGCCACCCTGCGGATGCCCGGGATCTCTCCCACCGCTTTGAGCACGGCTTTGCCTTCGCCCAGCACGGTAGCGTGCAGCCGGCTGCCGGAATCCAGCATACCGGCCAGCTGTTCCGGTGCGCCCACCGCCACCAGATGCCCCTTGGACAGGATCAGCACCTGACTGCACACCGCCTGCACCTCGCTGAGGATGTGGCTGGACAGAATGACCGTATGGGTCTTGCCCAGTTCCTGAATGAGCCTGCGGATCTCAATGACCTGTGCCGGGTCAAGGCCCACCGTCGGCTCGTCCAGAATGATGAGCTGCGGCGCACCCAGCAGTGCCTGCGCAATGCCCACACGCTGGCGGTAGCCCTTGGACAGGCTGCGGATGAGCCGGGGCAGAACATCCTCCAGCCCGGTGCGGCGGGCGGCGCGCAGCACCTGTTCTTTGCGCTCTGCTTTCTTTTTGATGCCCTTGAGCTCTGCCGCAAAGTCCAGATACTCCTGCACGGTCATTTCCGGATAGAGCGGCGGCTGCTCGGGCAGGTAGCCCACACAGGCCTTGGCCTGCTGCGTCTGTTCCGGCAGGCTAAACCCCGCCACCTTTACTTCGCCGCTGGTGGGTGCAAGGTAGCCGGTGAGGATATTCATGATCGTGGATTTTCCGGCGCCATTAGGCCCCAGCAAGCCGAAGATCTGACCGTCCCCTACTGTAAAGGACAGATCCTCAATGGCAGGGTGTGTGCCGTATTTTTTGCTCAGATGGGATACTTCGATCACAGCAAACGCTCCTTTATTCGTCTAATTCAATGCTGGTATATTTTAGACGGAAAATGTGTAAAAATTGAGACAATCCTGTGGGGAGAGGCCAAAAGAATTCTTAAGAATCATTAAGTCCGCAGCTCTGTATGCAAAACAAAGCAAAAAAGCACCGTCTCCCGAAGGAAACGGTGCTCAGAAAACCATAATTACTTACGGCCGAAACGCTTGTTGAAGCGCTCAACACGTCCGCCGGTGTCAACCAGCTTCTGCTTGCCAGTGTAGAAAGGATGGCACTTGGAGCAAACTTCGACGTGGATCTCGGGCTTGGTGGAACGAGTGTTGATGACATTACCGCAAGCGCAGGTAATGGTGCAGTCAACGTAGTTCGGATGGATACCCTGTTTCATTCTTTTCACCTCAATTCTGGTTCTGACGTATTGGGGCCATATTTAATGTATGTGCCCATCACAACCTTCAATATCGGCTACCCCGTCGAGCGGCCTTGGAAACGATTGCCTTACTATTATAGCACGAATCGGTCAGAATGCAAGAGGGAAATTTAATTTTTTTACAGCTTTTGCAGCACCCAGCCCTTTTTTGCGGCCAGTTGCTCCAGTTCTCGGTAAGAAAGCCGCAGCTGCGCAATGTTAAAGCTCGGCAGTTCTGCAAGGCAACTGCCATCCTGTGCCCGGTGCAGCAGCTTGTGCACCTGCAGCTCCTGTTCGCCATCCAGCGTATCCAGTCCGGCCACATATTCTCCACACCGAGGCAGCGGCTGCTGCCAGTCGATGGTTTTGCAGACCCTTGCAAGTGCAAGATGGTTGCAGGTTACCGTCTGCCAAAATTCCAGTTTCATGATCTTCTCCCCTTTTGCGCCGGATATTCACAGCTGCGCCCGGCACGATACCATGATATAACATTTTGTTTTATATGTCAATATAACATTTCGTTATGCCTATACTTTACCTTGAATAAAATTTTTGAGGTAAGCGCCATGTATCAACGCATCCGGGATCTGCGGGAGGATCGTGATCTGCTGCAAAAAGATGTTGCAGCGTATCTGAAATGCACACAGGTCTGCTACTCCAATTACGAGACCGGCAAACGGGATATCCCCACCGAGGTGCTGATCCAGCTTGCCTGCCTCTACCATACCAGTACCGATTATATCCTTGGCCTGACAGACAACAGCGCTCCTTCCATCCCCCGCAAAGCATAAAACTGCCCCCAAAGCAACACAGTCTTGCGTGCGCTGCTTCGGGGGCAGTCTGTTATCTATTCTATTATAAG
>ERZ870052.403-NODE-403-length-17249-cov-5.004775_pt1 | contig 17249 bp, 7 predicted proteins | sample MGYA00520889_ERZ870052 | MGnify/ENA primary metagenome ERZ870052 (study PRJEB32232, sample SAMN07284988) | human gut metagenome | biome: human-associated habitat; material: feces | host: Homo sapiens | place: Tanzania | collected 2014-08-14 ...
ATGGAGTAAACCGGCGTAGTAACGACTGGCGTATCGGAAGCGTCCGGAATGGTCGCTTCGCCGTTGATCCAGCTCTCCATGTCGGTCGTGCTCAGAGCAGAATTGAACACCGCGAACTGATACACCGTGCCGTTCCAGAAGCGCCCCTTCGTGCCGTCGCTGGTCTGGTAGCCGCCGATGATAAGGGTCTTGTCCACAGTGCTGGCATAGCTCGAGATCGCGGCGCTGGTGTAGTTGCCCATCGATGTATTGGTGCGGGTCGTAAAGGTCGCGCCGTCGATCTGGATGGCGATCCGGACCTTGTTTTCGTTCAGGTAGCTTAGGTTGACGAGCTGACCGGATGCTTTATACAGATTCACGCCAAGATCACCCTTGCCGGCCCAGATGGCGACATTCAGACCCGGCCACGGCGAGGATTCTTCCATACAGTGCGCGAGGACATAGGTGTCACCAACCGCCGTCAGACTGTCGCCCTGAACCTCCATCAGGATGGTCCACGAGGGCCGAGGATTGATGGTCTCAAACAGCTTGATTCCGGTGTCGATGCACTCCTTGTTCGCCGCCGCGAAAGTTTTTGCCGCTGCCAGCTTGTACACCGGCGCCGGCAGGGTCACGCTGGATGCCGTGACCGTCACCGTGCAGGAAGCCGACTTTCCGCCCGCCGTGGCTGTCACGCTACAGCTGCCCGCCTTGACGGCCTTGACCACACCACCCGAAACGGTCGCATATCCGCTGGGCGAAACCGTCCACGTTACGGTCTTGTTGGTGGCGTTGCTGGGCGAGACGGTGGCCGTCAGCGTCTCACTGCTGCCCTCGGTCAGGCTCAGGGTGGATTTGTTGAGCGTCACGCTGGACACCGCGACCGTCGCTACCACCGCCGTTGCCGTAATGGTCACATTTCCGGTCACGCTGGCAATGCTCACCACCCGGGTGCTGGCGTTGTAGGCGGACGACGTAATGTCTGCGCCGCCCATTTTGATGGTCACGCTGGACATGGTATAGCCGGAGGCCGGTGTCAGGGTATCCGTGAAGGATTTGCCCTTCTGGACCGCAGTAGAAATGCCGCCAGCCGCGCTGGTTACATGGCTTAGGCTGTATGCGATGTTGCAGAACTCCACTACGTCGCCGCTGTCTCCGCCGCCCGTGCTCTGCCCAAACTCGGTTTTAAGGGCGTCCAGCTGGCTCTGCATGGTGCTGTTACCGTATGCCGCCGACTCAAACAGCGACAAGATAAGAGTTTTGGCGGTGCTGCTCAGACCGCTGCTGCCGCCCGTGTTGCCGCTTCCGCCGTTCTCCTGCAATTCCGTCACCGCATCGGCCACATCCGCGATGCCCTGTTCCATGTGCTCCATCGCTGCGGCATCCAGCACGGTCACGCCGTCGGTCCACGTTTGTTTTGTGTATTTCATTGCTTCAGCTCCTTCCCAAAATGGCATAGCCCAGCACGGCATGGCCCAAAACGGCGGTCGTTTCGCCGGGTCCGTCGGGTCCTTCCGTGCTCCAAAGCTCCTTCAGCTGCTCGTACTTCTGGCGGGCCGCCTCGCTGCTTTTTGCAGCCACTTCAAACAGGGCCAGCATCAGCGCTTTTTCCTCGTCCGAAATGCTGTCCCCGGCCCGTGGATAGATGAGGTTTCCCTCACTGTCGTAGATCTTCTTCATGGTCCATCACTCCGAATAACTTTGTCTCACGGTAAAAGTCACGCTGCTGGTCAGACTTCCGGCCCGGGCCGTCACCGTAAAGCTGTCGCCCACGCTGTAACTGCCGGAAATTTCATAGTAAACACCGAAATGCATGCCTCCGTCGTACACAGTGGAGTCTTTTTTCCCAACCTTCAGATTGAACTTTTCACCGTTGGTCCACCACACTTCGATCTCATCCGCATAGCTTGTGCTGATATTCGGCTCGTACAGGATCATCACGTTTTCCTTGAAATCCATGCCGATCGTGCCGCTCGAATAGCACGTTTTGGTCGCGGTATTGTACGCCAGCGCCCGCAGCCATGTGATTTTTGTTTTCTTCGCCACGCTCACAGCACAGTCTGCGCTCACGCCGTCGGCAGTTGCCCGCACCACAGCGTTTCCGGTGCTCACGGCCTTCACTACGCCGTCCGAAACGCTCACCGCGCTCGAACTGCTGCTCCATGTCACGGCCTTGTTCAGCGCATCGTCCGGCTTCACGGCTGCGGTCAGCGCGGCGCTGCCGCCCACGGTCAAGTTCAGACTCGTGCGGTTCAGGCTCACGCTCGTCACCCGGATGGCGTCTGCGCTGGCCGTCAGGATGATGTTCCCCGTCACGCTGGCGATCTCCACCACACCATCGTTCACCTCGATGCCTGCGCCGCCCATCGTGCAGCTGGCGCTTCCCAGCTTGTAGCCGCTCTCTGCGGTCAGGGCGGTGGCATAGCTCTTGCCCTTTTCCACCACCACAAGGGTGCTGCTGGTGTTCACATGGGTCAGCCGGTAGGCGATGGAGTAATACACCTTCTTCGCGGCCACGTTCACGGTGCAGCTGGCCGTCTTGTTCCCCGCCTGTGCCGTGATCCGCGCCGTTCCTTCGCCCACCGCCGTCACGACGCCGTCGGCCACCGTGGCCGTGTTCGGGTTCGAACTGGTCCACGTCACCGTCCGGTCTGTCGCGTTCTCGGGCAGGACCGTCGCCGTCAGGCGGGCGGTGTCCTCTTCGGTCAGGTCCAGTGTCTCGGAACTCAGTGTCACGCTGACCACCTCCACAGGCTTTTCGGTCGCCGTGATGGTGCACGATGCTGTACATCCTTGGGCCGATGCCGTCACCAGAGCGCTCCCCGCTGCCTTGATGTTCACAGTACAGGTCGCGCCGTTCGTCGTGATCTCGGCCACGTCGGCGGGCGAAACGGCCCACGACACGGTTCGGTCTGTGGCGTTGTCGGGAATCACCGTGGCCGTCAGGGTCAGGGTCCCGCCCTCGGTCACCGCCGCGCTGGTCTTGTCCAGCCGGATGCTCTCCACGACCACCACAGCGGCCTTGACGTATACCGCGCAAACAGCCTGTTTCGCCCCGGCTTTCGCGGCGATCATGGCGATGCCCTCGCCCATGGCCCGCACGGTGCAGGTTTGGTTGTCCGTTCCGCCGGGTGTCAGCGCCACAACGTCGCTGTTTCCGGTCGTCCAGCTCACCGTCTTGTCGGCGGCATCGTCCGGCAGCACGTCGGCTGTCAGCGTAAAGTCCGCACCGGCTTCCAGCGCCTGATAGCTCTGGCTCAATACGATCCGTTCCACCCGCACCGTCTCCCATGCCTCGCCAAGCTTTGCAAGGATGTCTTTCGATGCCGGGTCTGTGTATGCCGCCCGCCGCAGCAGTTCCAGCAGCCACCACCGTTCCCGGTTCGTCAGGCCCTCGCCCGCCTTTCCGGCCTGTTCAGCGGCTTCCAATGCGGCTTTCTGGCTCAGTGCCGCCGCTTCCTGTGCGGCCTTGGCGTCCTGCTCTGCGCTGGCCGCTGCCGCCTGAGCAGCTGCCGCGTCCTTCAGCACGCGGGCGATGAATTGTTCGTATACGCTCTCCGGGATGTCCTCCAGCGTCGGGTTCAGGTCGATGCTGGGGCTGCACCGGTATTCTGCGGGCCGGGTCATGGCCGTGTATCCCTTGCCGTCCACGGCCAGCAGCATCCAGATGCCCCGCCGCACCGCCGTGAACCGCTTGTCCACCATGGCGCTGTTCGCAGCATCCAGCAGAATGGGCTGCGGCAGTCCGCCGCCCTCCTGCTCAATGTGCAGCGTCACGGCCATCCCGGCCCATTCGCGCGGCAGCGTAAATTCCAGCCGCTCCACACCCGCGCTTCCCACGCCGCCCAGCACCAGCACTTTGGGCTGTGCCAAGAACTCCACGCCCCCGAAGCACGATTTGATGATCTTTACCTTCAAGCTCGTCCCTCCTTTCTATGTCATCCTACCATTCCCCGCCCGTCGTGGGTACTCCGGAGTTTTCCAAACCACGCAAAAAACGCCCCGGCCAAATTGGCCGGAGCGTCCGGTGTTATCTTACATCCTTCCACTCATCCTTCTTCGCGGTCGCCTTCTGTTTTTCTGCATCCTTCAACCACGTTTCGAAGTTCTTTTCCTCATACAGTACCTTTCCATCTGCCCTCAGCTTCAGCAGCATGGTTTCCAGCTTCTTCCGGTCGGCGCTGCTTCCTGCCAGATACTCGTCCTTCACCTGTCCTGTGATGGCCGACTTGATAGCATCCGCACTCTTGCCCGACGTCAGCAGCCGCTTGATCTCGTCGTTCACGTCCTTTGCGCGCCCGCCGTCCAGTGCTTCCTTCATCTGGTCGTAAACGCTTCCGCCCGTGCCGCCCTTCAAAAGCGCTTCGGCTTTTTCATCGACTGCGGCATTTACAAGGTTGATAAAGTCATTTCGTTTTGCTTGGTCCTCCGGCGTTGCACCGCGTTCCTTGGATGCTTTCACCCCATAGGCCGTGCGCAGCCGCTCGAACACTTCCTTTTTAGCGTCAAACGCGGCCTTGTCTTTTCCGGCGTTCTGAGCTTCAGCGGCAGCTAAGATGTCATCATCGTATTTTTTCAGCCGGCTCTTCAGCTGGCTCTCCACTTGGTCGGTCTTTCCCATCTGGTCCAGCTTTTTCAGCGCCGCTTTTGCTTCGTCGCTGTCGCCGCTCTGGATGGCGTTGAACAGCCGGTCATACTGTCCGGTGGCCGAGCTGGGCAGGTCCGAGAATGTAAACAGGGTTCCTTCTTTGTTCCAGTCGTCCATATAGGCTCCCACGGCATCCGCGTATTTCATCACGTTGGTATACGGAACGCCCTTCAGGCCCGCCGCTGCACCTACAATGTCCATCCATCCGCGCTTTACCTTTTTCCCGTAGTCGTCCAGTTCATCCTCGTCCATCGCGCTGATATCTTTTGAAACGAGCTTCATCTGGCTGGTGATCTGCGCCACAAAGTCATTGATGTTCGAAAGTCCGCTCACGCTCAGTGCATCGTAGTCACTGCCATTCTTCACCACCGATACAGCCGAATAGATCTCGCTTCCGCCCACCGGGTTCGAGATCAGGCTTTCCAGAACGCCGAAAATGAACCGCATCCCCACGCTCTTCCAATTCATGTCGCCGTTCTCATCCTCAAGGTCTTTTCGCCGATGAAGCAGATACTTCACAAAAATGCCCATCAGCGAGATCACGCTTGCTGCCGCAAATTGGCTGGATATAGCCCATCCAAGCCGCTTATGGGCTTTTTCTAAAGCAGCCTTGTTCTCTTCGGTCGGATGTGCGTCATACCGGCGCTGCTGGGCTGCCCGGTCCTCTCCTGCGGCCACGACGATCTGGCAGTTCTGCTGGCGCTGGGTGCTGTACATCATCAGGAATTTCAGTGCCTGATTCTTCGAGCGCTGCATTCCGGTCCGCTGCATCGGGGTATAGTTCGGCTGGGTCCGCTCTACCGTCCTCTGGAACTGCCTGTTCACCGCGTTCCAGTATGCCGCGCTGCCTTTCTGTTGGGCGTCTGCGTCAAACTCGGTCGGATTTTTCACAACGTAATCTTTTGCGCCGTTCCATAGTGCGGCAACGGTCACTTCGTCCGCCAACGTGATGCTGTTCCCGATGCCGTCCAAAAGCTCGACCACGCCCCGCGCCAGTCGGCTCTTGCCGGATGGGTCCACGATCGCGTCATGTACCTGTCCACGGATGCGTTTCACTTCGCCCGTGGTCCCCAGTTCGCCGTTCTTGGTTCCGCGCAAGCGGTATTGCAGCAATGCGTCGCCGTGCTCCATGATCTCTGCTTCTACCGCCTTCAGGCTGTTTTCCTTCAGCCCCAGAGCACTCATGAACTTATTGACCGGGTTGATGTTTTTTGCAAACTGTACCGCCGCATGTCCGGTGCTTCCCCATCCCAATTCTGCGGCCGCAGTCGGCAAAGATGCCGCCTGAAGCAGCGTTACGTTCAGGTTCGCGGTCAGGACCGCTCCCGCTGCCGCGCTGCGCAGCTTGGCCATAGCTCCGTCGCCATAGTCCGGCGTTCCCTTCTGCGGGTACAGGTCCGCCAGCGCTTTTTCCATGTACTTTGCGCCCTCTGTGCCCCATGCGTTCTGAAATTCTGCATTGATGTTTTGTCCGCCGATCTGGGTGTTCAGCAGCTTCTGCATGTTCCGCAGCGGGATCGCCATTCCCGCATACTGGGCCACATTCTCGATGCTCGTGTTCACCACGCTGCCGATGCCATCCAGCCAGATGGGTTTTGAGCTGTTCACACGGGACTTCAAAAATCCCTCATTGCCCACGCTGTTGTCGTACCGGATGCCAACATTCTCGGTCCCCCGGGTCGCTTCATCCACCCGCAGGGGGATATAGTTCACGACCGTCGCCTTCATCCGGCCATTCAGCACCATGCTCGTCTCGTTGATCTGCTGCTTGGTGAACGCACTGTATTTTTTGTAGTCATCAAGCCATGTCCGGCAGTATTCGCCCATCTCGTCCTGTGCACTGATGACCTTATCCAGCTCTGCCAAAAGCGTCGTCTGCTGCCTTCCCATCTGCCGCATCACTTCCAGCTCATCCGCTGCCGTGCCTTCTTCATTCAGGATATGCCCGCCCTCGTCGAACTGCAGGTCGCCGATCCGAATGGTCTGTGTATCGTGCAACGCACGTTCCCGGTCACCCTTGACGGCATATTCCATGTTCATGATCTTCAGTCCGCCGTGGGTCATGTGATGCAGCCCCTGCATGTTCTGCGCTTGGATGTACAGCGCAACCACCTGTTCCCGCGTCACCTTCCACGCTCGTTTGTCCTCGGTCCGAAGCCCAATGTCCACCAGCTCGTGGGTGAACCGGTCCATCTTCTTCAGGTTCTCCGTTCCGGTCACGTTATCAAAGAATTTGGTCCCTTCCACGATGAGCTTTGTCCGCTTGTACTGTCCTTGGTTCAGCATCTCACCGGCCTTTTCCATAAAGCCGCCGTGCTTATAGCCGCCCATCCGCTCAAACGTCCGCTGAATGCCCATGGTGTTCAGCCGGTATCCCGCCGTTTTCTGGCTCAGAGTCCCTAGAATGCCGTCCTCGAAGTTCAGTCCTTTGGCCTTGCGGAGTTCGTCCTGCATTCCCTGTGCAAAGTCGTCGATGTCGGCCTGTTCTTCCTCGCCCAAAAGTTTGTTTTCGTTCCGGATGATGTACACCGTCTGTTCCAGGATCTCCCGCAGTCCTCGCAGTTGATCTGCTGTCATCATCGCCATGCCGCCGTCCTCATAGGCCATTCGCTGCATTTTCAGGTGGGCAAGATAGGCTTTCAGGTCTGCTTCATCTTTCGAATAGTCCTTTCCGGTCTTGTTCGCCGACTCCTGCAAGGCATCCAGCCGCTTTTGCGCCCGCTCGATGTTTTTGTTCACCCGTTCCAGCGCGATCTCCCGGCTGTCGTTCACATCGTCCAGCCAACTCTCGAGCATGTCGTTCAGACCCGAGTTTTCCCATTCGATGCTCACGCGATCCGTGCTGCTGCCGCCGTCCTTCGGGATCATCCGCGAGAGCCGCTCGATCTCGCCCAGCATCTTTTTGTTCTGGGTGTTTTCGTTTGCCAGTCTTGCGACCACAAGCACCTGATTGGCGATCGCCGCCGGAAGTCCTTTTCCGGCTTTGTCCTTGGTGATGATGCCGTTCAGCTGGGTGGTCAGTCTCCGCACAGACCGCCGGGTGTTGTCCTTTTCCCGTGCGGCCCGCACTTTGTTGATCTGTGCATCCCGCCGTGCACGTTCCTGCAAGGTCCGTTTTGCCAGTTCCCGGCTGGCCCACTGTGCATCCTTCAGGTGCTTTTCTGCCATGCGCAGCTGAGCTTCTGCCCGGGCATCCTGTGCTTCCGCCTTGGCCTGTTTCCGCAGCTCTTCCCACTGGCGGCTCAGGTCCTCCCTCAGCCCCTTGTTCGCTTCGTTCGCCAGTTCCGGACTTGCCAGATACCGCTGCCATAGCTGCATGGCGATGTCCTGCTTGGCCCCGTCCCAGTCCTCCTCAAAGGCGTTTTCCAGCACGGGCTTGATGGCGTCATGGGCGTTCGCCATGGCTTCCAGTGCGTCTGCAGCGCTGTTCGGTACTTCGTCCGGGAAATATCCCTTTCCGATCTCCTGCAATTCGCGGAAATCTGCATCCCACCGGCTGTGCTGCCCCTCCGGCAGCTGGGTGATCTTCACGCCGTGCCGTCCCAGCTCCCGCTTTGCGTTGGCCCAGCTGCCGTACCGGTACACAAGCTCTTGGAACGCCGTCGAGCCTTTCTCCACCTTCATGCCCATCTCGTGCAGTTCCGGGTATGCCTTCCACAGCTCGTCGTTCTTCTTTGCGCTCTTGTACATCAGCTGTTCGGCAAGGTCCATCATAAAACCGTTCGCATCTTCCCAGCTCACTTCTTTTGCGCCCGAGAGATACTCGCTCAGCGCCTTCAGCCGCTCGGTCACGTCGGCGGCGCTCATCCGGCTCTTGATGTCGCTCTTCACCGCCCGCGCAATGGCGGTCAGGCTCTCGTCCGAGACCCGCTTGTTCCCGCCCGCTTCCACGGCTTTCCGCACGGTTTCGGTCTGTGCGGCCACGTCGCCCAGCCCTGTTTCCTTGGCTGCATCCACCGCGTCGGCGTCCACGTCCAGCTGATATTTTCCGCTTTCATCGCGGGTCAAAAACTCCGCCAGCTTCGCATTGCGGGAATTTGGCTCCATCATCTTGACAGAACCTTCGAAATATGTTAATTTACCCATAGAACCGTACATGGTTGGGGGGACCGGCAACTGGAGCCTAGTACTGCCCAGCCATGCTGCGGTTCTTTTTTTGTTTGGGTCAACATAAAGGAGTTGGTCGCTGTTCAGTGCATTTTGGACATTTCCTTTTCCATAGGCGCTTGTGATCACGATGTTGTCCATCAGCAAACCATTTTTTCGGGTGGGCAAAAGTTCCAGCGAAACACTCACCAGTTTTCCCGTCGTGTCGCGCACCTCGCCGAACATGTAGACGCGCCCGCCGTAGTTTTTGCCCTGCTGCTTTCCGATCTCCTCACTGGAATGCAGGATCACGACAGGATGTTCCAACACCTGTGGGACCTGTTTGATGATGTCCTTCGTCATGCCGTCGCTATGCTTTGCAAGGATCTTCCGGATCTTGCCCGCATTCCAAAGGATCGTCTGGTCTTTCACGCCGATGCTCTTCAATGCTTCGGATGTCGTGCCGACCCGCACCATATAGTCCGACGTTTTGTCGTCCAGTGTGTCGATCGCCTGTTCGAATCCCGCATCGATCGAATACTTCACCGCCGTTTCTTCTGTCTTGGAAGAAGCGGCGTTTTTCGTTTCACCCGTTCCGCTCTTCTGCTCGTCGATGGCGTCCCGGTAGCGTTCGCCCGCTGCCGCCTGATGCTCAAAATACAGCTCCCGCAGGTCCTTCAGCTGCTCCTCGGTCAGGCTCTTGGCAGCCTTTGCGGCCGCGTTGGTGGGTTCCTGCTTCAAAAAGCGCTCCACGTCGGCAAGCACCTTTTGCAGAAGCGTCTCGATCTTGTCCATCACCTTCCCGATGGCTCCCCGCGCCTGAGCGTTCATCTTGGCTTCCGCCGCCTGTTGGCGCACGAAATCCCGGAACCCGTCCGCCGTGCCGAACACCGTCTCCATCGCGTCGGCGGTCACTTCTTCCAGCGCCTGATTGTAGGTCACCTTCTGCCCGTTCGCGGCGTATCGGTCAAGATAATTCTGCACCAGCTTTTCGGTGCTCTCCATGCCGTTCGCTTCCACCAGATATTTCAGCAGCCGGTCCATCACGGCCTGTCCCGTCTCCGGACTCCACTCGTTCAGCGCATGGAACGTCTCGTGCATCATCGTTTCGCTGCCCGCCTCGCCGGAAAGATACATCTTTCCCGCCGCAGTCTGGATAAAGCCCTTTGCCCCGTTCTTCAGCCCTTCCATCATCCGCTTCACGGCTGTGCCGCTGCTCTTTGCGCCCAGCTCGATAAAGGCATCCTCGGCGGTCGCGCCTGTCCGCAGCTGGCCGTTCACCGAATAGGTCCCGGCGTCTTTCGTCAGCACGCCCGTTCCGCTGCCGATCTCGCTGGCCTTCGCGGCGTTGTAAGTTTCCGCTTCGTCGCTGCCGTAGAGATAGGCGAGCTTCAGTGCGTTCTCGCCCCGCTTGCCCAGCGCCAGCACCTGCCGCACCGCGCCGCCCATGCCGCCGCTTCCGGTCAGCTCCAGCGCCCGTTCAAAGCTCACATCCTGTGTCACACCCATCCGGTACATGCTCTTCGCCGCCTGTGCATACACCGCTGCGCCCACGCCGTCCGGCATCGCGTCCACGATGCCCTGCGTCGCCTTGGTGCTCACGCCGCCCCGCGCCACAAGCTCCTGCGCCGTGCGCTTCTGTTCGCTCCGCTCCCAGCTGCTCTCGTCCAGCGCCGCCGGGTCAGCCTTCAGCTCTGCGTCCGCGTAGTCTCTTGCCTCTGTCCCAGTGTCCGCACGTTTCTGTGCCGTCGGGCGTTGTTCATCCAGCACAGTTGTCCCGTCCTGCCAATGGCTCCCCTCATTAGGGGAGCTGTCTGCGCCAGCAGACTGAGAGGTTTCCACTGTTTCCCCGGCCTTTTCCACATCCTGTCCGTTGACGCTGGTTCGTTCCGGTGCTATACTGGTTTTGGAGTTTCCCGGTTGTCCTCTGCCGCCGGATGCAACAGATTCAGCGTCGGTTCGCCGGGATGTCTCGTCAGCTTCCATAGACCTGTTGCCAGATGTTCTATCATCTGCGGTCTCTGTGGGGTCAGTCATAGCGGGAATAGCTGTATCTAACGTTTCGGACGTGTCTCTGGGGTCGGCAACGGCATCCATAGAGGAATACAGGGTTCTCGCTATTTCTTTTTCAGGCACTCCAATAGACGACAAATATTCAGAAACAATGAAGTTTCTATTCTTACTTGTGTCTGTGACGGCTTCCACGATGATGTGGGAGCCGTCTATTTTTTTCTCAAAGATCACGATTGGTGCACGTTTGCCGTTTTTCGTAACATATCCATCTGCTTTTCGAGTTCCAAGATACGCATTGTCAAAGTTGTTCAGGACATAGGCCGCACGGGCTACATCGGCGCTTTCCTTCATGGTGGCATCTGCGCTGCCGTCTCCGCCCGCGTGGCGGTTGGTAATATGCTTTACGCCATTGTTGTCCAGTAAGGTGTAGTCACCCACTTTGTTAAGGCCCGTCAGCTCCATCATGGCACTCCGCATTCGGTCGCTTGTCTTACTGACAACATAGGGAGCCAGCTTTTCGCCCGACCGAACCTTGTCCACATACTCGGCCAGCTTCGGGTCCACGCTGTTTTTGTATTCCTCAATGCTGGCGTTCTGCGCCGCAGTGTGCACCGCCGGGTCATCGTTCACAGCAGTCTGTTCCGCGACCGCTGCTTTTTCCGCTGCACCTTCCTGCACAATCTGGCTCTGCATTCCCGGTTCCTGCGTGCGCTGCTGGGTCTTTTTCGCTGCCGTTTCCGTTTGCTGGATGGTCTGTCCAACTTGTGCCGCATTCACCGCCGTCTGTTTTGTCTTTTCTTTCACAGCACCCACGCCTGTGCCCGCAGCGCCGCCCATCGCGCCGGATACACCGCCCGAAAGCCCGCTTTCCAGTGCGCTCAGGAAGTTTTCCTTGGTGAACATCTTCTGGGCGGTCTCCGTGTCGCCCAGTGCTGCATCGATAGCCTGATCAGCATAGCTCTCCACGAACGCTTGCATGGCGTTGTCGATGCCGCCCGAAACGGCGTTCGCAATGGCGGGATACTGCTGTGCAAACGGAGATTCACCCGCCATGCCGCGCACAAAGTCCGCGATCTGCCCCGCCACGGTGTTTTTTGCGTAGTCGGAACCCATCGTCTTGGCAAGGTCTGCCGCGCCCACTCTGTTGATGGCCCAGCCGGCGCCGAACTTCAGCGCGGCCTTTGCCATGGCCTTTTCCGGGCTTTCGCCCTTCTCGTCGCTGGCCGCCAGACTGTCGCCCGCGCCCTGCAAGCTCAGAACGGGCAGCACCAGCGCCGGATTCACCGCTCCCAGCACGAGGTTTTCTCCGGCGCTCAGCGCCGCACTGTGCATGAACTTCTGTACGCCGCTCTCGCCCGCCTGTGCATCGGCCAGCAGCTCTTCGCCTTTTTGGTGGGTGTCCCGGCCCCAGTTGTAAACAGGGTTGTCCACCTTCACGCTGGCCTGTCCTTGGGCCAGTCGGGCACGGGCATCGGTGATCTCTTCTGCCGTCCATCCGGCCCGGATCAGGTCCCGGTCCGTGTACATTCCGTTCGTTCCGTCCACGCGCTGGATGGCTCGCATCAGGGTGCGGGTGCGGTCGTCGTCCTTCACTTCCGTGCCAACTGCCTGTGGCAGCGCACCCGCAGCCATCGCCGCCGCGCCGGAAACATTGGCCGCAACGCTCTTTGCGCTGTTTCCGATTCTCCGCTCGGCCTTTTCCAGCAGCGGAACGGTGTCATACTGTGCATTGATCTCCCGTGCCAGGTCGATCTGTGCCTGTGTCCACCCGCCGTTTTTGATCAGGTCCGCGTCCGTATAGGCTCCGTGGGTGCTGTCCACCCGCCGCACGGCGTCCATCAGGTTCCGGTTGTCGTCGGTGTCCCGCCACCGGTTCACGTCTTTGTAAACATCCTTTGTCCCAAGGTCCTGCTGGTTCAGCCAGTCACTCCGGCTGTCCAGTTCGTCCGCCAGCCCCAGATTGTTGTTCGTCCGGTAGCTGTCATAGGCGGCCGCATACAGGTTTTCCCGCTCCTGCGTTTTCTTGGCCTGTTGCTTGGCATCAAATTCTTTGCCCCACTGTGCAAGCTGCTCTCGGGTGACTCGTTCCGTTTTCGGCTGTGCCGCCGCGGTCGTCTGCGCCGTAGTCTTTCCCTGATAGGTATCTTTGTTTTTCCGGTCCGGGTGCTTTGCTTCATATTCCTTGCTCCATTGCGCAAGCTGGCTTTTTGAGACCGACATATCCGTTTTCCTTTCCTGTTGACAAATATTATTCTATGTGTTATCCTGTTATCGAGGAGATGATGATGTGAAAAGCTATTCTTCGCGGGAAGTCATAAAGGCCCTAAAAGCGGATGGCTGGTATGAGGTGAACTGTGTCGGCAGTCACCACCAGTTCAAGCATCCCACCAAAACAGGCCGTGTGACGGTAAAAGACCCTGATAAAGATATTCCAAGGCCGACATTGAATCGGATCGAGCAACAATCCGGTTTGAAGTTCCGTTGATTTGATTGGAGGTTTTCTGTATGAAAAAGAATCTGCCTGACCGCTATTTCTATCCGGCGGTATTCATCTATGAAGAAGGGCAGGAGATCGCGGTCGATTTTCCAGATCTGGGCGTCGCCACAAGCGGCACGAGCGAAGAGGACGCGCTCCTCTCCGCCCGCGAACTTCTTGGTTGTGTGATGTGTGGTCTGGAAGAAGATGGTGAACCCATCCCCGCGCCTTCCGCACTTTCTTCCATCGAACCAAAAGAGAACGAGCGTGTCGTTCTGGTCGATGCCTATATGCCTTCGATCCGCCTTGCCAGCGTGAACAAGTCGGTCAGCCGCACCGTCACGCTTCCCGCGTGGCTCAACGCCGCCGCACTGGAACGGAATGTCAATTTCAGTCAGGTCCTGCAAGATGCCTTGAAGCATCAGCTCCACCTCGCCTGAGTCCTCTGCTTTCCAAGACCCTCACCGCAGAAATACGGTGAGGGTCCTTTTTTATGACAGTCGGCTCAATGCTTCGTAAATTTCATCTTCCGAGTAGCCCTGCAGCCGCAGACTCTCATAGATCGTCTGGTCGTCAGCTCCCTTTTCTTTCTGCCCCTTTGCCGCGTTGGCCGCAATATCCACCCGGCTGAGCGTTTTCTGCCCGCTCTGGGTCGTCTTGCTTCCGCCGGTCGTACCGGTGTTGCCCCATTTGCTGCCCGGGTCAAGACTCAGCTGGATGCGTCTGTCGGGCTGGGTCCCGCTCGTGTCCGTACTGCCGGGAACATTCACACCGGCATCTCTCAGCTGATCTGCGATCACTTTGTATTGGGTCGTTCCCTCTTTCAGGCTGGCCAGTTTTCCCAGCAAGGTCGTGATGTTTCCGCTGGAATACTGGATGCCGCCGCTCGTTCCGCCCGAGCTTCCGGAACTTCCAGAGCTTCCCGTGCTCCCCGAACTCCGGCTGTGGCTGGAGCCGCCGCCCGAACTTCCGCCGGAATACCCTCCTGTCGCCGTATAAAGGCTGTAATTGATGAGGTTCTCCGGCAGACCATACGATTGCGCCACCCACCGTGCCGCATCCGTCTGCCCGGCTTGTGCCAGACTGATGGCATCTTTCAAGCCCTTCAGCTGTTCCGTGAATGTGTAATCTTCTCCGCTTTCCTTCTGATTAAAGACATCCGTAGTCAGTCCGATCTCCGAAAGCAGCTTGTTCGCAAGCTCCGGTTCGTCTTTGTTTTTGTAATACTCATACGCCCTGTCCAGAATATCTTTCTCATAGCTGTCGTTGTACTGCTTTTCTGCCATCTGGTTCGCCCACTGCTGCTGCGTATACCCCTTGTAAGTATCATAGGCCGTCAGCGCCGCAGACCCGGCATTCTTCACCGTGTTCCACGCATTGTTCCAGAAGTTCGAAACCTCCTGCCGTGCGGTGTCGGCACGGCTGGCCGTGTAGTCCCGCCAGCTCTGCGCGTCGGCCACGTTGCCGCTGTGTTCGCTCTGGTCCATGTTTTCCTGCGTCATCATGGCGTTCAAAAGGTCCGTCAGGCTGTTCTGCTGGTCCTGCACCCGGCTGGCCGCTTTGGCCCGCAAGCTGGGCAGCGCGTCGTCCACCGCCGCCATCTGCTCGTTGTAGCCCTGCTGGGCCACGTTCCCGGCCCAGCTCGAGCCGTACCCGCCCGAAAGCCCGTTCGTCACATCCACGGCGTTCTGCGCCGCAGCCGATGCATTCTGACCGGCCCTCTGGCGGTACTGGTCAAAGGCTTGCGAGGTCAAGTCGTCCACGGCGCTGTCGGTCCCGCTGCCGCCCAGCGCATCCAGCGCCGCGTTGATGCGGTCTTTGTACCGGCTCTGGTAAGCCTCCGGCATCGCCTGTTCTGCCGCGTTCATCGCCTTCACGGCTTCATTCTTTCGTCTAATCGTTCCCATTGTTCACTCACCTCTTAAAGAAACAGCAGCGGAATCAGTTTTGCTGCAAATTGCACCACCTGACCGATGCCGTTGATCCAGTTGCTCGTCGTCTGCTGCTGTTCATCGCTGGCCTGATCGTATTTGTTCTGGTAGTAGTTCAGCCCGTTGTACCAGTCCGAAAGCTGATCCTGATACTGGCTGTAGTCCTGCTGTTCCGCCGCCTGATACCCGGCCAGCTGCTGCTTCAGGTTCGATTTCTTTTGGTTGTAGCTGCTGTATGCCTGATCATATAAGCTGTCCGTCACAGCGTCCAAGCTGCTCATGGCATTCTGATAGGCGTTCTGACCGGCCTGTGTGCCGTAGCTCGAACCGTATCCGCCGGTCAGCGCCGATGCCGACGCCTGTGCATTCTCGTTGGCCAGCTTTGCCCGCCGGGTGGTGTTGTTCTTGTACTGGGTAAAGGCCGCGTCTTTTTCCGGATCGTAGCTGAAGGTTTTCATTCCTTCCAGCTGGCCCATCGTGTCGTTGATCTTGTCGCTGTACTGGCTCTGGTAAGCTCCCGGCTTCGTCGCTTCGTACTGCTGCAATTCGTTCCGCGCGTCTGTCACTCTGCTCATATCGTTTTCCTTCCTCAAAACTTGGCTCCCCTGCTAGGGGAGCTGTCGAACCGCGCCGCCGTCTGGCGGACGGTGAGACTGAGAGGTTACTTTCCCACCCGGTTTCCCATCGCCGAAGCAAGCGTCAGTGCAATGCTTCGCACCACCAGCTGTCCGGTCCCGGTCAGCTTCAGCCGCAGCGTGTCGCACCGTTCCGGCACAAAGGGCAGATTCACCCGCGTCCACTTGTCCGAAACGTCGGCCCTCCCGGCTTCTTTCCAAGCCCCGCCGTCGTAGCTGGCCCATACTGTCACCACGCCCCGCTCCATCGCATCCAGCCGGATGGTCACCCGGGAAATATATTTGTCGTCGGCCAGTGCCAGCCCGATGTCGCCGGTCACCATCTCGTACTGCACCCGGTCCAGCTCGCCTTCGTCCTTGTCAGGGTCCACGCCCCACAAAGACTCTCCATCGTAAAGATAGAGCTGCCGCCCGGTCGAACACATCTCCTGTCCTGCCGGGTCCTCTTCGGTCCATAAGCCGCGTTCGGTGTCCAGCACCAGAAGCCGCTGGCTCTCCTTCGCCGCGAGGTACAGATAATACCGTCCACCCAGCGCCCCGCCCACAGCCCGCAGGGCCGTGTTCAGCCGTTCGGTTTCCAGATTCCCGCTCACCTTCGTGGGCAAGCTCCCGTCCCACGCCATCACGCCGGACGGCGAGAAATAATACAACACCTCATTCAGCACGCACAGGCTCTTCGCGGCCCCCTTGGCCACGCCCGCGCACTTCACGCTGCTCATCTGGTAATCGGACGGCTTCGAACCATACAGCTTGTGGATGCAGTTTTCTTTGAAGAACAGCACATAGCCCATGCAGGTGGCCGCGCCGGTAAAGCTCCCGTCGCTGCCCACGTTCACGGCGTAGCTGTCCGCCGCCGTTCCACGGTACGAGAACCAGTTCGACGGGTCGCCCAGCTTGCACGCATAGATGACGTTTTCCTTGCTCGAGCAGCCCCACACCCGGTTGTCGCATTCGGTCAGAAAATCAATATCCGGGACCCGCCGCTCCAATACAAATTCCTGTTTGTCATCTTTTCCGGCAACCCCCATCCCGTCGATGCCGATCCACTGAATCTTGTCTGCGAGCTTTGTGAGCACACCGTAAAACATTGTTCCACTGGATTCCAACTCAATTTGAATCCAGTCGTCGTCCCTTGCAGAAACAGCATGGTCACCGTCCAGACCCTTCAGATGCTCTTCTGCGCCGCTCATGCCGCTTATGGTCACGGTATCCCCGACCGCAAAATCTTTGCCGATTCCGGTCGCTTCCAACTTGCAGCAGTTCAGCTCGATGGCGGACCAGTTTCCTGTGGCCGCGCTGTAGATTTCCAAAACATTTTCGCTGCTGTAAGGCTCCTTCTGGTCGTTCAGCTTAAGAAACAATGTTCCATCGTCCGGGTCCTCTGGTTCCGTGGCCCCGCGCCGCGTTACGGTGTAAGTCTTGCCCGCTGTATCACAGGGGGTCAAGCTGACACTTTTGCTTCCGGTGACGGCATTTTGGCT
>ERZ870052.405-NODE-405-length-17192-cov-4.325796_pt1 | contig 17192 bp, 14 predicted proteins | sample MGYA00520889_ERZ870052 | MGnify/ENA primary metagenome ERZ870052 (study PRJEB32232, sample SAMN07284988) | human gut metagenome | biome: human-associated habitat; material: feces | host: Homo sapiens | place: Tanzania | collected 2014-08-14 ...
TATAGAGAAGCCCATATTAAGAAAATCTCTTGCTGCTTCCTTACTGTATGAATAACAGTGGATTATTCCGCCTGTATCCTGTCCGTGATTACTCTTTAATATGTCGATTGTATCCTGACATGCATCTCTTGAATGAATCATTACCGGCATATGTGTGCGGTACGCTACATTCATCTGTGCTGCAAACCATTCACGCTGCTGTTTCTTTTCAGCCGCCGCGATATCTGCATCATCTGACACATAGTAGTAATCAAGTCCGATTTCTCCAAGTGCAACAATCTTTCTTGCCTTTGCTTCATTCAGCATGTTTTCCAGCCATTCAATGTCCGATTCTTTCAATCTTACAATATCCTCCGGATGGAAACCAATCGCTGCGTATACCTTTTCATACTGTGCAGCAAGTGCAAGGGAAGCCTCACAGCCCTGACGGCTTGCACCTACATTAACAATGTAATCAAGCTCCCCTGTGTCACTAAGCATGCTGCTTATAAGTTCATCTCTGTCCTCATCAAATCTTTCATCATCATAATGAGCATGAGTTTCAAATATCTTCATATCTATCAGCCAATCTCTGCGCCTTCAATAATATCTTTCTCAAGAGTAAGAACTGATAAGTTATCCTTATCATCCCATGCTGAGATAATCATTCCCTGTGACTCAATACCACAGATCTTTCTTGGCTTTAAGTTAGTACATACAACTAACTTCTTACCAATAAGCTCCTCTGGCTTGTAGTACTTCTGGATACCAGATACAATAGTTCTCTTCTCATCACCAATCTGAAGCTCGAACTTAAGAAGCTTTGTCTTCTTAACAGCTTCACATGTAAGAACCTTGGCAACTCTGAACTGAACCTTTTCAAAATCATCAAATGTAATCTCAGGCTTAACTTCAACCTGTGGATATTCTGTAACACCATTAGCCTTCTTCTGTGCTTTCTGAATAGCCTCAACCTTTTCCTTAAGGTCCTTCTCGAAGTCAAGTCTTGCGAAAAGAATTTCTGGAGTCTCAGTAACCTTAAGTCCTGATTCTCTTAAGCCAAATGCAGTAAGGTCGTCAAAATCTCTTACTCCTGTCTCTGGATTAGCTGGGTAAAGCTGTGCAAGAATCTTATCTGTAGTCTCTGGCATGAAAGACTTAAGAAGATTAGCACCGATTGTAATACTCTCAACAAGGTTGTAGAGAACCTCTGCTAATCTGTCCTGCTGTGCCTCATCCTTTGCAAGTGCCCAAGGCATTGTCTCATCAATATATTTGTTACATCTCTTAAAGAGTGTGAATACCTCTGTAATAGCATCTGCCACATGAAGTGTAGCCATCTTTGCCTGAACCTTATCTCTTGTTGCTGTTACAACTGCCTTAAGGTCACCGTCAATTGCAGCATCCTCTACGCCAGTCTTATTAACAACTCCGCCAAAGTACTTGTTAGACATTGCAATTGTTCTGTTTACAAGGTTACCAAGTGTGTTGGCAAGGTCTGAGTTCATACGCTCAACCATAAGCTCCCATGAGATAACACCATCATTCTCAAATGGCATCTCGTGAAGAACAAAATAACGTACAGCATCAACGCCGAAGAGGTCTACAAGGTCATCTGCATAGATAACATTTCCCTTAGACTTACTCATCTTACCGTCATTCTGTAATAACCAAGGATGTCCAAATACCTGCTTAGGAAGTGGCTCACCAAGTGCCATAAGGAATATTGGCCAGTAAATTGTATGGAATCTGATAATATCCTTACCGATAAGGTGAAGGTCTGCTGGCCAGAACTTCTTGTACTGCTCTGAAGAATTGCCATCAGCATCATATCCGATACCTGTGATATAGTTAGTAAGGGCATCAAGCCATACATAAACTACATGCTTGTCATCAAAGTCAACCGGGATACCCCATTTGAAAGATGTTCTTGATACACATAAATCCTGAAGTCCAGGAAGAAGGAAGTTATTCATCATCTCATTCTTTCTTGAAACAGGCTGGATGAATTCCGGATGTGTATTGATATGTTCAATAAGCTTGTTAGCATATTTGCTCATCTTGAAGAAATAAGCCTCTTCCTTAGCGGGCTTAACTTCACGTCCACAATCAGGACACTTTCCATCAACAAGCTGGCTCTCTGTCCAGAAAGACTCACATGGAGTACAGTACATGCCTTCATATGAACCCTTATAAATGTCTCCCTGATCATAAAGTTTCTTGAAAATCTTCTGAACCTGCTTCTCATGGTAATCATCTGTTGTTCTGATGAACTTATCATATGAAGTATTCATAAGATCCCATATTCTCTTAATCTCTGTTGAAACATTGTCAACGAATTCCTTAGGTGTAATTCCAGCTTCCTCAGCCTTAAGCTCAATCTTCTGACCATGCTCGTCAGTTCCTGTCTGGAAAAATACATCATAGCCTTCCTGTCTTCTGAATCTTGCAATACTGTCTGCAAGAACAATTTCATAAGTATTACCGATATGTGGCTTGCCTGATGTATAGGCAATAGCTGTTGTCATATAAAATGGACCTTTACTCTGTGGCATATCATTTCCTCCATAATCTATTATTTTAATTCATCGCTATAACGCAAATGTAGTGTGAATCATTTATCCGTAAACTTTATCATAGAAAAATTTACAATAAGTGTCAAGTCTGTATTAAGTATGATACAATATGTGAATAATAAATCAGTATTTCTTATAATATTAATTAAGACAGAAATGAGGATTAGTATGCATAATAAACAATTTTGCCTTTTACATCAATTTCTTAACAAGGCTGTGAGCCTGCTGATAGTTTTTATAATGATAATTACCCTGTCTGGCTGCAGCCTGCCCTGGAATCAGAAGCAGACATCAGAAACCACCACATCTGCCGCCGAGGATAACGCTGATTTCACGGAATATGTAAACAACCTGTTTGCTGACCTGTTAAGTGCCGATATGGTGTCTCTGCATGCCTATGTCGAACACCCAAAGGATTTCGGAATTAACGATTATGAGATTACTCTTGGACGCTACGACCTTGATAATCCCGATGATACCTCAGATTACACCGACATAATATCAACACTTAAATCATTTGACCGTAATTCACTTTCTGCCAAACAGCAGATTACGCTTGACGAGCTTCTTATGTATATGGAAAATGAGCTGGAATACAGTGATTTGTACATGTTTAATACACAGCTTCAGACAACTACAGGTATTCATGTCCAGTTACCGCTGCTTTTTGCCGAGTACACATTTGAAGAAAAGAAAGATATTGACGAATATATCGGGCTGCTCTGTGATGTTGACGGATACTTTGAAAATATGGCTGCATTTGAGAAGCTCCGCGCTGACAAAGGATATTTTATGGAAGATACCCTTGCCGATGAGGTAATTGAAAGCTGCAACTCATTTCTTGAGACTGCCGGTTTAGAAGATGGTGCAATGATATCATCCTTTAACGAAAAGCTTGCTTCTGTTGACGGACTTTCTTCACAGGATATTGCAGATTATAAAGCTAAAAATGTGTCCGCAGTCAACGAACATGTAATCCCAGGATACCAGTCTCTTGTAAATGCACTTACTTCATTGAAAGGCTCTAACAGATATTCAGGCGGTTTATGCAATTATCCTGATGGTTCACGATATTTTGAATATATACTCTCTTCGACACTTGGCTGGAGCAAATCTGTTGACGAATACGATAAGCTGGTTGATTCTTACCTCAAGAAATATATGCTTAAAATGCAGTCGCTTGCACTTAAAGACTCCTCTCTTCTTGATAAATTTGACACATTTACATACAATATGACAGACCCGGTTGGCATACTTACCGACCTTAAGAAAAGGATAACCGATGATTTTCCTGAGATTCCTGATGTGAATTATGATATCAAATATGTGTCAAAGGCACTTGAGGACTACACCAGTCCGGCTATGTACTTTATTCCGCAGCTTGATAACCTTGATATCAATTCAATATACATCAATTCTTCAGGCACTTCTGCGAGTGAATTATATCCTACACTTGCACATGAGGGTTATCCGGGACACATGTACCAGACGCAGTATTTTGCCGCAACCAATCCTGACTGGATAAGATACATTCTTGCACCAGGAGGATATGTTGAAGGCTGGGCATCATACGTTGAAGTTCTTTCTTATAATTATGCACAGACTGGCAACGATGCACTTAACAAAATGTATGCTGCTAATTATGCCACTGTCCTGTGCCTTTATGCAAAAGGGGATATCGGCGTTAATTACTATGGATGGAGTGAAGATGATGTTTACCGATTCATCAGCCAGTATGGTTTTGATGATAAATCAGTCGCCCACGAAATGTATTACGCATTCGTATCTGATCCGGGCAACTATTGTAAATATGTTCTTGGAATGTTAGGTTTTGAGCAGTTAAAGACTAAGGCACAAAGTGAGCTTTCTGACAAATTCAATCTTAAAAGTTTCCACCAGTATGTACTGGATATGGGACCTGTGCAGTTTGATATATTATTTAACAACCTTGATGCATGGATTAAAAAAGAAAAATAACATTAAAAATGGGATGTTACCTTAACAATAGTCTGGTAACATCCCTTATTTATATACTTCCACCCGGATAATAGCCGCCTGAACCATAGCCACAGCACATAGGCATACATATATTTGAACACAGGCAGAGTGCAACCCACGGAGCACAGCCTGTACAATATGTTGTAGATGACGGACCCTGATACTGTGTCCTTCTTCCTGCATACCAGCTTCCGCCGCTTGCAATACGCTGATACAGCAACTGATACTGCATATTGTCAGGATCAGAATCCAATGCACGCTTGGCATCTTCCAATGCAGTTGCTTCTTCTCCTTTTCCAAGATGTGCCAATGCACTATAGTAGTACCATCTTCCATCCCGGTCAGTTATGTTGTTAAGCACATTAATAGCTTCATCATAACTTGAATTATTAATATAATTAGCTGCTGCCCTCAGATGCACTGTTGTAGGATCATTGCCATTGAGATTATCACTGCCATATCCATTGCCACCATAGCTTCCTGTATATCCGCCAAATCCAAATGGCCCGAATCCCCAGAAGCTTCCGAAATCTCCATATCCGCCCTGTGACTGGTTCTGATAATCACCATCATAACCATAATGGTCTGAACGTCCTGTTCCATAACGCGTCTGGCTGTATGACTGACTACTGTATCCGCCCTCACGCTCACGCATTATCTGGTTATATGCCTGCTGCACAAGCTTAAACATCTCTTCTGCCTGATCCTTATTAGGATTGTTGATGTTAGCATCAGGATGATACTTTCGGCTCAGTGTTCTGTATGCTTTTTTCACTTCATCATCGGAAGCATCCCTTGATACTCCCAACACTTTATATGGATCTGTCATTATGTTCCTCCAACTGCTTACCGGCAGTATTATTTTTCTTCCTTCTGGCGGCGTAGAACTTTGTCCATACACCTGAATATATGATATTTCTTAACAGTTCTGCATTAGCAAGAATCGGCAGTCTCTCAAAAGCCCTTGCACATCCTGCCATATACGCTTTAAGTATGTTTTCTGCAAATGTATCAAAATCCTCTACATCCTTATGATACTTAAATACATTATAATTGTTCTTTTTCTCGTCTTTTTCCAAATCATCATATGCATCTAACAGATATATGAATCTGCCAAGATTATTGCCAAGCACCCTTAATTCGTTGCTCCATTCATCTTCCTTCATGGCAGCAACTTCACCTAACAGTATGCCAAACTGCTCTGCCGGCTTGTCAATGTTAGTCTCCTGTGCCTTCTCATATTCTGACAACTTAGAAAGGCTTTTCCTTATAATCTCTGCCTTATGCGGATATTTCTTCTCTAGCTTTTTAATATCTCTTCTCAATACCCCGGCATAAGTTCTTTTCAAGACTTTCTTCTCATCGTACCAGTCGTCCATACATTTGTAATATGTCAGAAGTACATTCATGTCAGCAACATAATCTGAAACAACGTTACGCCTCACAGGATGCTTTCTTAATGGATGTGTGACGCAACGTTCCTCAGAGTATATAGTTTCCGGTTCATACAACCCTGTAAGAAGTATAACCAGAAATGTCATATCATAACTTAAGGAAATCTGCCCCTTCAATCCATGCGCTTCTGCCAGCGAATCGCACAGACCACAATAGTATGAGCGGTATTTATCAAATTCTCTGAATTTAAGTTCTGGCTGATCAACAACTATATACCCATACATACTAAACTCATACCTCCATTTTCGCTTATCATATAACATTGAAAATATTCAGTCAATCAGCCTTTCAAAGATTAATAAATTATTAATACTATTTTTAGATATTATTCTTGTCGTCAAAATCAGTTCCCCACAAAAGAAAACTTGTATAATCATCTAGCGAATTGACTGGACGCATTACATCGCTCTCGTCAAGATTGCTGGCAAATTCATTCTCACCGTCATCATAATCTTTATCGTCCTGCCCATTATCGTATCCGTTTCTATACTCATCTTTTTCATGATTATAGTCAAATGCTGGAAACATTATGCCACCTCCTTTCGAAGGTAGTATGTTAAGTTTCACCTGGTTTTATCCGATATTATATGTTTAAAAAACGTCTCCATACCAGCATTTATAATGTCAGTATGGGGACGTTTTATACATAATAGTTATATATTCATTTTTTCATTCTACCTGATATCTAAATCTGGTGGAACATCAAGCTCGTGCGGAACTGGCGCACCATTCTTCTTTCTCTGTCGTACACACTCTGTCAGCAGGTACTCTATCTGTCCATTAACAGATCTGAAATCGTCCTCTGCCCACGCTGCAATGGCATCATAGAGTTTAGCTGATAAACGGAGAGGAACCTGTTTCTTACCTGAATCTGCCATTAGTAAAGACTTCCTGAATTAACTACTGGCTGGGCATCTTTGTTTCCACAAAGGACGACTAAAAGGTTTGATACCATAGCTGCTTTTCTCTCTTCATCAAGCTCTATAACCTGCTTTTCTGATAATCTCTCAAGCGCCATCTCTACCATTCCTACAGCACCATCAACTATCATCTTTCTTGCATCTACTATTGCTGATGCCTGCTGTCTCTGAAGCATTACTGCTGCTATCTCAGGTGCATATGCAAGATATGTTATTCGTGCTTCTATTATCTCAAGACCAGCATCCGCTACCTTGCCCTGGATTTCTTTTCTTATTCTTTCTGCTACAACTTCACTTGAACCACGAAGGCTTCCCTCATCTGCAATTCCATCTCCCGTTGTATCTACATTTTCTGCAACATCATATGGATACATACGGACAATATTACGGAGTGCGCTGTCACACTGTAATGAAAGATATTCCTTATAATTATCTACATTAAACACTGCCTTAGCTGTATCTGTCACTTTCCACATAACCGCAATACCAATCTCAACAGGATTACCAAGGCAGTCATTAATCTTCTGTCTGCTGTTGCTCAGTGTCATTATCTTAAGTGAAATTTTCTTATTAACTGACTGTGAATTATTTCCTGCTGCAATTGCCATTCCTGCAACACCTGCCATACTAGCCAGATCAAGCTTATTTCCATCGCCTGTCACATCACCGCTCTGATTAAGCTTAGTTGACGCTGCCGGGTTAACAGCAACACAAAACGGATTCACAAAGTAAAATCCTGCTTCTTTAATAGTTCCGACATACTTACCAAAAAGCGTAAGCACAAGTGCTTCCTGCGGCTTTAATACCTTAAGACCGATAAAGAATATCCAGCCTATTGCTGCGTATACACCACCTGCAACTATAAGTACTATCCATCCCGCTTTAGTCTCTGCCTGTTCAACCATAATCGAACCGAAAATAATTGCTGCTATGGCTGCTGCGTAAAGTAATATAAACAGCGTAACCATTGCAAGACCATTCTTGCTTTTCTTCAAAACCTTTTCTTCCATATAAAAATACCTCCTGGACACCCTGATTATTAATCTTGTTATCGATAATTCTTTTAATGGTGTCTTTGTTGATATTTGCATGATATCATTTTGATATCATCTTGTCAAGATATTAACATCTTCATTTCATTAATTACACTTTTTTATTGGACCTCATCAGTTCCCTTTGGACTTCCATATACCTCCACACCGCTTCAAAGTCCAATCCGCCACTTTTTCTCGCTCCCTTTGGACTTCTGCCATGCTTCCCCGCAGCTTCAACGTCCAATCTATCTAAAATGTACCCCACCAGCTAATCTGCCGCTTACAAATAAAAAAGGAATATTCACACCATCTGCAATGAAATAAACTCTCAACGCTTCCTGTGTAAATATTCCTTCTGCCACTGCAATTATTTACTGTATAAAAAACAAAAGCCTTACAACCTAGGATTCCCTAAACCATAAGACCTTCCAGTGCACCGCCAGGGGTTCGAACCCTGGACACCCTGATTAAGAGTCAGGTGCTCTACCAACTGAGCTAGCGGTGCTTAACTTATTTTGTTCTGTGCTTTCGTGTTGTCTCAAGCACAAGTGATATTCTATAGCATGGTTTAATAAAATGCAAGCACTTTTTTGTATTTATTTAAGAACAATTTAACTTTTTTTATATTTTTCTTGTTTTTTCATCATTTTACCATGTTTTTTATATTGATATGTGCCTTTATACACCTTATAATTCTATTATATTCCCAATTTTAAGAGAAAATATTTATATTTAATATACATTTATTAAGAAAAGAGAGTTGATATGAAGTTAAAAAAATTCGAACAACAGCCAAAACACGTTGACAACATCCCAATTGAGGCTATTAATCTTGATTCTGAACAGGAACAGCCACCAAAACCTGACAAAGCTGTTGGCAAGAATGTATTCCAGCCTAACAGCAAATACTTTACAATTGTTATATATGGTCTGCTTTTTGTGCTAGGTTCAATTCTTATATATAAGTTCATTGGAAACTGGCCTGAAACCGTCAAGTCATTGGGCAATATATTCCATATACTGTCACCATTTCTTATTGGTGCCATGATTGCGCTTGTTCTTTATCCGTTTATCAAGACCCTTTATAACAGGTTCTTCATGGGGGTATGCCATATCAAGTCCAAGAAAGCTGCCAAAATGCTTTCAATTCTTGTTGCTTACCTGATTGCAGTTGGCGCATTTTCAGTATTAATAGGCTTTGTTGTGCCTCAGATATACAAAAGCATTACAGAGATTGCCAATCAGGCTCCTGTATGGTACGAGAATATCCGCAACTGGTTCACTGAGTTTGAGGATAAGCACGCCAATTCTTCTATTGATTACAATTTCATTAATCAGAAGATTGAAGACTCTCTTCCTAAACTTGTTGACTACCTGACTGGTGCACTTACCAATATGGTTCCTTACATTCTTAATACATCCATGGCAATTCTTTCAGGTGTGTTAAATCTTGTTATTGCAATTATCGTGTCCATCTACATGGTTTCCGATAATAAGAATATTTTTTATCATTTTAAGAGATTTTTATATGCCGTGCTTCCTAAGAAAACAGCAGACAATACTCGCATCATCTGTAAGAATTGTGCAAGCATTTTTATTAATTATATTATCGGCAAATCATTCGACTCAATTATTGTCATGATTATATGCTTTATTATCATGCTGATTCTCAAGCTGCCATATGCAGTTCTTATAAGCGTGATTGTTGGCATAACGAATATGATTCCGTATTTCGGACCATATATTGGTGGCGTAATTGGCGGTGTGATTATTGTTATCGCAAGCCCTATCAAACTTATCATATTTGTAATCATGATTGTCTGCATCCAGCAGGTTGACGGTCTGCTTATCGGACCTCGTATCATCGGCAGCACTACAGGTCTTAAGCCTGTATGGGTTGTATTTTCAATAACCGTAGGTGGTGCGCTGTTTGGCGTAATCGGAATGTTCCTCGGAGTTCCTGTATTTGCCGTATTAAGCTACCTGTTAAACATTACAGTGCAGCATTTCCTGGACAAAAGAAAAGTCACCGTGCCGCCTTATGACTCGCCCGATGACCTCTAGATTATTTCTTGGTATTAAGAATTCTCACGACATCGTCGAGGGAATTCTTAAACCTTACCACTCTGTAATTTGCTCCTTTATGCACATACATCACTTCTGATACTTTCCTTGCAAATGCTTTATTCTTCACAATATCTCTCCCAAAGCCTTTATATAGTATATGCATTTATTATTAATGATTTCTTACCGCAACAAGTTTACATATAGGATTGCCCATCTGTGAAAATCTTGTCTCATACTCTGTCATTACATTACCCTCGTTAAGAACAGAGTCATTATGTAAGTCAAATGTGACAACAGGAAGTTCCCAGCCTGCCTCTTTAATCTCTTCTAATGAAAAATCGAATAAATCTTTATTATCTGTTTTGAATTCCACCTGTCCATCTGGCTTTAATATCACATCATATCTCGCCATGAACTGTCTTGAGGTAAGTCTTCTCTTCGCATGTCTGTCTTTTGGCCATGGATCTGAAAAATTAAGGTATATTCTGTCTACCTCTCCCTCTCCAAACACCTCACATATAGCCTCTGCATCCATTCTGATGAATCTTAAATTAGGAAGCTGAAGCTCGTCCTGCTTCTCAACAGCTCTTAAAAGCACGCTTGAATACTTCTCGATACCCACATAATTAATATCAGGGTTATTCGCTGCCAGTGTTGTTATAAATGTGCCTTTACCCATACCAATCTCAATACGGATTGGATTATCATTACCGAAAACCTGTGACCATGTGCCTTTCATCCCCTCTGGCTCTGTAAACACATATTCATTCTCTATCATTACTTCCCTTGCTCCGGGTACATTTCTAAGTCTCATAACCCACTCCATTCCTATTTCTAATAAATATTTAGCATTTTTCTATGCCTTCATGTTTCTGTGTATATCTGCCACAGTGGCTTTTTATGGTATACACCTGAATCTGACGAGCTGTGTAGGAGTAATACCGCTATATACATTAGCTCCGTGAGCAAAAGCTCGTTCAAACGAAGTGCGTTTGCTTTTGCTCACTGTAATATGCTTTGTATATAGCGGTATGTACTCCTACTAAGCGCAGGAAGCCTGAAGGTGTATACCATAAAATGTTACTGTGGCTACATTACACAGATTCTTTGTAATATATTTACCATAAATATCACTTTTTGCCAAGCGGGGTTTACTTATGGACAATCCTAGGCTACAATGTATTTGTATATTTTATTAATCGGAGGAATTATCTCTATAATGAAAAAGCAATTTTTAAAAGGATTACTTATAAAGATAGCCAGCGCAGCATCTGCTACTGTTTTAGTGTTCTCAGCTTTTGCAGCAGATACCCAGGCTGCAGCATATAACAAAGTCTACAGCGAGACAGACACAACAAGCACAGAGGCTGTATGGCCGGATGCACCTGATGTTAACTCAAGCAGCTGCATTCTTATTGATGCTGATACAGGTTCCATTCTTTTCGAGAGGAACTCTCATGAAAAATGTTATCCAGCCAGCACAACTAAGATTTTAACAGGACTCCTTACTATTGAGAACTGTAATATGGACGATGTTGTAACATTTTCACAGTCAGCTGCTAACTCAATTAATGTATATGAGGATGCCAACTTAAGTTCAAAAGCAGGCGAGCAATTTACTGTCAACCAGCTTCTTCACGGACTTCTGCTGTATTCTGCCAACGAGATGGCTTATGCTCTTGGTGAACATGTGGCTGGCTCTATAGACGCATTTGTCGATATGATGAATGCCAAGGCAAAAGAACTTGGTGCTTTGAATACACATTTTGCCAATGCAAGCGGATTATATAATACCGACCACTACACAACGGCATATGATATGGCAATGATTGCGAGAGGGTGCTATAACAATGCTTCTTTTGTCAGCATTGATTCAACTGCCGATGCATATGTAATTCCTGCAACTAACATGTCTGCACAGCGTACAATAAGACACCGACACAAGATGTTAAAGGGCCGCACCTACTATTATGAATACTGCAAGGGTGGCAAAACAGGATACACTGATGAATCACAGAATACACTTGTTACATTTGCAGAAAAAGACGGTATGCGTCTTATATGCGTTGTATTTAAGGAAGCCACAGATGAGATAAGATATGTTGATACAAGAACCCTTTTTGACTGGGGATTTGCGAATTTCCAGAAATCAACAACAACCGGAAGCCAGCTCGGAGCAATGTTCTCTAATGACAACTATTATAACTCAGCTGTTTTCTCAACGCTTTCACTAAACTTTGGGTTAAATGCTTCATTTATCACAATACCTAATAAAAGTTCATTGTCAAATGTATCAATGACGGTTGATGATAATTATGACATGACCAATGAGAATGGTGTTATGACAACACATCTTAAGTTCCTGTACAATGATAATACGGTAGGAACTACAACACTTAATATCTGTGCAGCCGGCACGGACACAGGCAGCCAGCTCCCATATATTAATAATGATGTGACATCAACTTATACACCTAAGACATGCATTAAGATTAATATCTGGATACTCGTTGGAATCGGAGCTGTTATCCTGTTCGTTATCTATATTATTGAAGAGCATGCAAGAAGAAAGCGCCAGAGAAGACACTATAACAGAAGAAGACGTAGATTATAGAAAACAGAGGATTCAGGGCTAACCCCTGAATTCTCTGTTTTCTATATTATCAGTCTGTGTTTCATTACTAATTCCACCTCTTGAATATGTAAGACCTGAATATACAGCCTGTGTATTCTTCATAAGTGGCTTGGAATCATCCTGTTTACTAACCTCATAAAAGGATGCCATTTACCGTCTGAAACAATCACTCATTGTCGTATAATAAATATTTCGGCAGATATGGCGGGATAATTGAGAGATTATTGTTTTATTTCATTTATCAATATAATCCATTCGCCCTTCTTATTAGATCCAATACGCTTAATTATTCCCTTTTCAACCATAGCTTTTAGTAATCTTTTTATTGTTGAATCTGAACAATTTAATTTCTCTGCCATGTCATTACGTGTTAGCGTGGAATCATTTCGCAATAAATTTATAATAGATTGTTCCCTGTCATTTAGATTTATCGGGTCATTTATTGGGTCACCCGTTAATTCATCATGACCCAATAAAAATGTATGACTAATATGCATTTCTCTATTATGCAATTCATTATTTTCATTCAATATAAGATTTTTCAAGAATTTCTCCAAAAACTCTGTTGTTTCATATATGCCTTCTTTAATGTTATTATAATTAGCACGAACCAAAGCATTTCTAAAATACCATGAATTTTCTGCAAACAGATTATTTTCAACATTAAATCCGAGCATTCTGAAATATTTAATAGAAAATACTGCTGTTGTTCTGGTATTTCCCTCTCCAAAAATATGAATCTGCCATATTCTTGAAATAAATTGTGCTAAATGGCGGATTGTCTCCTCCATTGTCAAACCATTGAATCTGAATTTCCTTTCCTGAGAAAAATCATATTCTAATATTTCCATTAAATCCGATGCGTTACCATAAGATACAGTGTCTCCATCAAGAACCCACTCTTTCTTTGAAATATTATAATCACGAATCTTTCCTGCATGCGGATATATTCCCATAAATAATTCACGATGTATAGAAATGTATTGTGTAGGTGAAAATGTAAATGAATTATCTGATAGTATCCTTGCAATTCTTGCAGATACTTTATCAGCTTCTTCTGTTCTTAATTCATTTTCTAACCTGACAGACTTACTTTCATAATAACTATTTATAAGTTTTCCTGCCTCATCTATTGAAATCTCACCATCTATATTCTTTTTTGCAGTTTCATACAAATATTCAGATGGCTTTAAACCATCTACATCCTGCAAACCAATGGCCGTCTGCCATGCCTGTCCTAACTCTTTTCTTGTTGGAGGAACATTTTTAATGTATTCATTGAATGGATCTTTTTTTATGTCCCTTTTTTTCTTTTCACTCATAATCAACCTTCCGATATCAAACTGTAAATATATTATAACAAATAAAAGGAAGCTAATTCAGAATTAATAAAAATCCAAACCAGCTCCCTTTCTCTATATTATTCTCCTATATCTTCGTAGCATGAACCTTAGAAACATCACCGTTAAATTCGTAAACAGCTATTCCATACTTATGTAAGTCAACAAGCAATGACTGCGGATATCCATCACAATCTCCCTTAACAGCTGTAAGAGTCTTCTTCTGGTCAGCTTCATTATCTCCAAGAACCAGCTTATACTTAGTCTTGAATGGAACTCCTATTCTGAAGCTGTCTCTTTCAACTGGTGTAAAATTAAGTACAAAAAGAAGATTCTTCTTTCCATCCGGACTGATTCTCATAAATGATAAAACGCTATTATCTTTATCATTGGCATTAATCCATCTAAATCCTTCACTGCTGTAATCAGTAGCATACAGACACGGATAATTCTTATTAAGCTTCAGACACTTCTTCGTAAAATCCTTAAGTTCTGTATGACTTTCATCCTCTAACAGATACCAGTCAAGAGCACGCTTCTCACTCCACTCATTCCACTGACCAAATTCCTGTCCCATAAATAAAAGCTTCTTGCCAGGATGTCCACACATATACGCATATGCCAGTTTAAGATTCTTGAACTTGTCCTCCCTGTCACCAGGCATTTTACCAAGCATAGAACACTTAAGATGTACAACCTCATCATGTGAAAGCACAAGAATGAAATTCTCGCTGTAAGCATACATCAATGAAAATGTCATCTTGCTATGATTAAACTTTCTGAAATATGGATCAAGCTTCATATATTCAAGGAAATCATGCATCCAGCCCATATTCCACTTAAATGTAAAGCCAAGACATTCCCCATTGTCAGGATCACCACTTACCATAGGCCATGCTGTTGACTCCTCAGCTATAGTTATTGCCTGTGGGAATCTCTTCTTTAACATGCTGTTAAAATGCTTTAAAAAGCTGATTGCTTCGAGATTGCCGTTGTCACCATATTTGTTAGGAACCCAATTTCCTTCTGTCCTTCCGTAATCCAGATACAGCATTGAAGCAACAGCATCAACTCTTAAACCATCAATATGGAACTTGTCCACCCAGAACATTCCATTAGCAATAAGGAAGTTAGCCACTTCATTCTTTGAATAATCAAACACCTTAGTTCCCCAGTCAGGATGCTCTCCCTTTCTAGGGTCTGCATACTCATATACACAGCTTCCATCGAAATTAGCAAGTCCATGCGCATCCTTTGGAAAATGTGCTGGTACCCAGTCAAGAATTACACCAATTCCTTTTTCATGCATATAATCTACAAAATACATGAAATCCTTAGGTGTTCCGTATCTTGCCGTAGGTGCATAATAACCAGTTACCTGATATCCCCATGATCCATCATATGGATACTCTGCAATTCCCATAAGTTCAATATGTGTGTACCCCATATCTGTTACATATTTTGCAAGCTCAGGTGCTAATTCTTTATATGTATAGAATCCATCCTCTGTTCCATCATCTTTCTTCTTCCATGAGCCAAGATGACATTCATATATAGAAAGAGGTGCTTTAAGATGATTCTCTGTCTTCTTCTTCTCAACCCATTCAGAATCTTTCCATTCATAACCTGAAAGATCAGTAACTATTGATGCTGTCTCTGGTCTTAACTGTGCCTGATTAGCATATGGATCTGCCTTGTAAAGTGCCTCTCCACTCTGTGAAATAATAAGGTACTTATACATATCCCCAGCTTTAGCTCCCGGTACGAACAAATCATATATTCCACCATCTGAAATCTTCTTCATATCATAACCATATGCATTCCAGTTATTAAACTCACCTATAACATAGACTTCTCTTGCTGCAGGTGCCCACACAGCAAAATACACACCTTCTTTTCCGTCTTTTACTCCAACATGTGCGCCCATTTTGTTATATATCTCATAATGAGTTCCCTGTCCAAAAAGATATGCATCCACTTCTGTGATTGCCAGCTGCTCGTATTTTTGCATATTCTTCATAAAATCCTCCATTATATTATTATTATCCTACACGACACTTATGGGTCCCCTCAGATTATCCCACTAATTAATAGTATATTACCACATTAGCAAATTAATTACTACATTTCATTAGCAAAAAAAATGTTCATTTCACATATATTATGTTATACTGTAAATCGCATTAAAATAAATGCTATATATAATTTAGAAAGATGAAAAGGAGTATTAAATTCTTATGATATACTATATTGTCAACGAAAGTTTCACCAACATCATAGCATTTGTAAGCATTTTATTTGCCTTCGCATTTACAATAGCTGCAATTGCTCTTGGCAAGAATCTTCTTCCAAGAGATGCCGGAAGAGCTTATGCTATTAACGGAAGTAAATCAGTTGGAAAGCCAAGAGGTGCCGGCATGATTTTCATTCTTACATTCACAGTCACATGCGCATTATTTGTAAACTTAAGTGCTGAGCTTATCATTTATCTTATACTTGTGCTTGCCGCAATGCTCAGCGGATACCTTGATGATAGTGCTTCATCACCATGGGGTAATTTAAAGAAAGGTCTTATTGACCTTGCAATATCAGTTATGGCTGCAGTTACTTACCTGCATTACAACCCTAACACATTTGACCTTGCATTCTTTGGAAAGACAGTAACTCTCAATCCAATCATCTATGCAATACTTATTATTATACTTATATGGGTAAGCATTAATGTTACTAACTGTTCAGATGGTGTTGACGGCTTATGCGGTACACTTTCAGTTGTAACACTTGCCTCAGCATATATACTTTTTAAGTCATTTAATATTGAATCAGCTTACAGACATACCGTTCTTATTATGGTTGTGTGTATCCTCGGCTACCTGTGGTTCAACGCATCACCAAGCAAACTGCTTATGGGTGACGCTGGTTCAAGAGCAATAGGAATATTTATAGCATTTACATTCCTCAAGCTCCATGCACCGCTGCTTTATATTCCAATGGCACTTGTAATTATTCTTGATGGCGGACTTGGTCTTATTAAGGTTTCATTCATGAGATTTCTTCACATTAACCTCATGAAGAACCTTCGTACACCAATCCACGACCATATGAGAAAGAATAAAGACTGGTCAGATACACAAGTTGTTTTCAGATTCACAATTGTCCAGATAATACTTGGTCTGGCTGTAATATAT
>ERZ870052.412-NODE-412-length-17066-cov-8.608099_pt1 | contig 17066 bp, 14 predicted proteins | sample MGYA00520889_ERZ870052 | MGnify/ENA primary metagenome ERZ870052 (study PRJEB32232, sample SAMN07284988) | human gut metagenome | biome: human-associated habitat; material: feces | host: Homo sapiens | place: Tanzania | collected 2014-08-14 ...
CAGCTTTTCGATGTAGACGATGTCGCCCTGCTCCACGCGGTACTGCTTACCGCCGGTAACAATGATTGCGTACATTTTGTTCATTCCTTTTCGTTGTACTCGCTGGTCGTAAAGGCAGGCCCTTACAGCGGGCCATTTCAGGCGCCCACACCATGCGGCTAGAATATTATAGCAAAAACCAAGCCGGATTGCAAGAGGAATTTTCCCCTTTTGCGCAGATTTTTACGCTTTTTTCTGCCCGGCCTGCTCTATGACGGCTTTTACCTGTGCGTTATAAGCTTCGGTCTTTTCCAAAAACAGCTTGCGCGGGCTGGAGGCCAGCAGCTGGGTATCCCTGCCCGCAAAGGAGATGGGGCCGTCCAGCTTCTTTTGAGCCGCCTTGTTCTCGGCGTTCAGCGCCAGCGGCACAAACAGGGGCTTGCCCTTGCACTTGCGGGTAAAATACACCTCTGCCGCAATGCCCGCCACTACGGCGATGCCTGCCACCAGCTGGGATGCCCGCAGCCCGATGGAGGGCACCAGCATCAGGCTGTCGGTGCGCAGACCCTCGATCCAGAAACGGCCTGCGCCGTACCAGATCAGATACCGCAGGGTGATGTCCCCGTTGAACTTGCGCTTTTTGATGTAGCGGAACAGCAGGAAAAAGCCCACAAAGCACCAGATGCTCTCGTACAGAAAGGTGGGGTGCACCGGCAGGTTGGGGTCGATGACCACGCCCTTGGGTACCGTGACCGTGCTGCTCATCAGGTAAGCACGGGTGGTCTCGCTGTACATCCCCCACGGCAGGGTGGTGTTGCAGCCAAAGGCTTCCTGATTGAAGAAGTTGCCCCAGCGGCCGCAGCCCTGCCCGATTAAAAAGCCCATGGCGGTAAGGTCGAACATGGGCAGCACCGGCACGCCACGCCACTTGCAGGCCAGACCGCCGAACAAAAAGCCGCCGATGATGCCGCCGTAGATGGCAAGGCCGCCGTCGCGGATGGCGATCATCTCCCAGATGCTCTCGTATTTAAAAGGTGCCATGGCCACATAGTAGGCGCGGGCGCTGATGATGCCCAGCACCACGCCGATGAGAATCACATCCACCATGCTGTCCGGGTCTACGCCAAATTCCAGACTGTGCCGGAAGGCAAAGACCAGTGCCAGACACAGACCCACCGCAATGCACACGCCGTACCAGTAGATGCTGACCCCGCCGATGGTAAAGGCCACGCGGTTCAGCTGAAAGCTCAGTCCCAGACCCGGGAACTGCACCAGATTTGTAAGATGGTTCATTCTTCTTCCTCCTCGTCCTCTTCCGCTGCCTGCGCCGTGCCATCCGGCTGGATGTACATGGTGGCCATGCGGTCGGTGCACAGGATGTGCTGCAAGGTAGCGTCCGCATCCTCTGCGGTCAGCCCTGCCAGCATGGAGATCTGCTGTGCTACCGTCTGGCCGCTGAGGGCAAAGTCTGCCATCTGGCTGGCCGAGTCCTCCACGTTTTCCAGATTTTCGATCAGCTGACCGTATTTTTCGTTCTTGCACAGGGTAAACACTTCCCTGTCCACACCCGCGGCGCGCACCCGGGCGATCTCGTCCAGCAGCAGCTGGCGCACGGTGTCCGGCACATCGCTCTCGCCGGTGAACAGGATGCAGCAGCAGCCGTCCACCCGCAGCACCTCGCCGCCAAAGCCGGGGTTCACAAGGCCCTCGTCGTACAGGCGGCGATACAGCGGCGACATCCCGCCCACGATGCAGCTGAGCACAAGGTCGTACAGCGCCTCGGTGCGCAGGTCGCCCGCAGGCAGCGGCTCTTCCTTAAAGCCCACGCCGAAGCAGGGCTTGGAGACCGGCATGGTCAGCGTTTTTTCCGTGGCAGCAAGGGTCATGGGCTCGGAGGCCCACAGCCGCTGCACCTTTTGTGCCGGGCGGGGCTCCATTAGGCCGTGCCGCTCACAGGCGGCAAGGATCTGCTCCATGGTGGTGTTGCCCGCAGCAGCCAGCACCATATTGCCCGGGGCATAAAAAGCCTTGCAGCTGTCGTACAGCATGGCGGGCGTGATCTCGGCAATGCTCTCCACCGTGCCCGCAATATCGCTGCGGATGGGGTGGCTGTGGTACAGGCACTCGAACAGGCCGGTGATGAGCCGCCAGTCCGGGCTGTCATCATACATTTTGATCTCCTGCCCGATAATGCCCTGCTCCTTGGCGATGGTCTGCTCGGTAAAATAGGGGTGGCCTACCATGCCCAGCAGCACATCCAGACTTTCGTCCAGCTGCTGGGTGGCGGTGAACAGGTAGCAGGTGCGGTCAAAGCTGGTAAAAGCATTGGCGTTGGCGCCCGTCTTTGCGTACTTGGCAAAGGCATCGCCGTCCTCGTCCTCGAACATTTTGTGCTCCAGAAAATGCGCCACGCCCGCCGGCAGGTGCACCGTTTGACCGTTCAGGCAGAAATCCCGGTCGATAGAGCCGAACTTGGTGGCATAAATGACGTGGGTGCTGGAATAGCCCGGCATGGGGCGCACCAGCACCGTCAGGCCGGAGGGCAGGGTCTGCCACTGGTCGGCCACGGTCTTTTCCAGCAGGGTCTGGTTATTCTGCGGCATGGGCAGCATCCTCCTTTGTAAGCAGATAGCTGACCGAGAGGGTCAGGCGGCGCAGGATATCCCGCACCTCGTCCTTGGTCACGGCGCGCAGGGCATTCCGCGCCTGCTCTGGGCTCTGGATGGGTGCGGCGCTGTTGGCACCGGCGCGCAGCACCTCGATGTAGTACCAGCTTTCGATGCCGCCAAGGCTGTCCTCTACCCCGTTCATGCCGCTGAGCAAGCCCCGGCGGCAATCCTCAAATTCCTCGTCGGTAATGGGGCCGGTGCACAGGTCTGCAAGCTCTTTCAGAATCGCCTGCTCTGCGCGGGCAGCGTCGGCGTGCTCTACGCCGCTGTTTACCGCCATGCTGCCGGTAAAACTCTGGAAGGAGGAGGAGCAGTAGTAGCACAGATGGTCCCGCTCCCGCACGTTGAGGAACAGGCGGCTGGTCACGCTGCCGCCGTACAGCGCCATGGCAAGGCGCACCGCCGCCAGCTGCTGCGGCTGCATGGGCTGCCCCAGCGTGAACAGCATACACAGTTTTGCCTGCACCATATCGTAGTTTTCAGTCTTGTGCACCGGTGCGATGGCGGGCATCGCCATGTTTTCCACCAGCGGCAGCGGGGCGCGGTCGATGCAGGCAAGCTCTGCCAGCAAAGCGTCCCGGATGGCGGCGGTCTGGGCGGCATTGCAGCCCAGCACCAGCAGCTCGATGTTGGCGGTGCGCAGCATCTGCCAGTAGGCAGCGGTCAGCATAGCCGGGGTAAGGCCGTCCACCTCGTCCAGATACCCCTCCTGCCGCACGCCCGCCGGGCTGTCGCCAAAGAACTCCCGGTTGGCCTGATGCAGACAGTAGATGCGTTTATCGTTGATCTCGTCCTCAAGGCCTTTTTTCAGCATCTGTTTTTCAATGCTGACGGCCTGCGGGTCGAAGCAGTCATCCACGAGATAGGGGTGAAAAGCCGCACCCAGCGCGATTTTCGTGTACTCGGCGGTCAGTGCCTCGCCTTCCAGCGCAAAGGCGTCCTTGATGCCGGTCACGCTGACGCAGAGGTTGTGGTTGCAGCCCATGGGGCGGGCATCCACGGTCAGATCTGCGCCGTAGAGCTTCGCCAGCTTTTTGGTGAGGCGGGTCATATCCGGGCAGTCTGCATAGCCGCGCTCCATCACCAGCGGCAAAAGCGCATGGGCAGTGGCCGTTTTACGCTCTGCCGGGAAAGCAAAGTGGATGCTGATGCGGCAGCGGTTGAATTTAGAAGCCGGGTCGCAGGAAAGATGCACGCCCGGTGCAATGAGAGTACGTTCCAATGATAGTTCCCTTCTCTCTGTGCCGCAGCACAGAGCATTTGATTCAGTCTGCCCGCTGCAGGGCGATGAACTCTTCCAAGCTCAGGCCGCTGGCACGGATGGCAAGGGCGTTTTCCACCCCCACATAGCGCCAGTGCCACGGCTCGAACACGATGCCGGTGGCTGCCTGCCTGTCCTGCGGGTAGCGCAGGATAAAGCCGTATTCCGCCGCGTAGGCCGCAAGCCACTCGTAGGCGCGGGTCTCGGCAAAGCTTGTGTCCTGCTGCGGGTCGTCCGCGCTGAGGATATCTGCCGCATAACCGGTGCCGTGCTCGTTGGCATTGGCGGCGGGCTGGATGGTAGCCGCCAGACGGGCGGCCTCCTCGCTCTTGCGCTTATCGCGGTAGGTCTGCACCCGGGCTTCATAGGCAGTCTGCCGGGTGTCGGCGTCCTGATAACCGGCCACAAGGGTCAGGCTGACCCCATCCGCCTGCGCGGCGGCGGCCATGCTGCGGTACTGCATGGCGGCTTCGGCCTCCAGCTGCTGACCAGTGGCCTCGTCGGCGATGTCCAGCAGCGGGGTCGGCTCGGCAGTATAGGGCAGGTTGGCATTCACCAGCGTAAGCCGCGCATCTGCGGCGTTGAACACATAGTCTGTGCCGTCGTACACGCTGGCTGCAAATACCTTTGGCCCGGTCAGCAGGCCGTGCACCTTGGGCAGCAGCCACAGGATGCCGCCGGTCAGCAGCGCCACCACCGCAGCGCAGCCGGCCAGAAACAGCACCCAGTTGCGGGCCAGCCGCAGCATTTTGCGGCGTTTCCATTGTTGATAGGTCAGGCGCTTATCGGCAGGCGCTCTGGAGGTACGGGTGGGTTCACTCATGCGGCGGGGCTCCTTTTCGGCATTGTTGCAGCGCCGGTGCGCCGCACAGATTCAAACTATATTATACACCCCTTTGCAATTTGTGTAAACGCCGCCGTGTGTAAAAAAATTATGACCCGCCCGCTCCCGGCAGGGAGCAGACAGGCCATAACCAAAAATTTTACACAGATCAGTCAAACAGCATATCGTGGATAGCGCTGACAGCCTTGTCGGCGTCTGCACGGTCGATGATGCAGGAGATCTTGATCTCGCTGGTGGAGATCATCTTGATGTTGATATTGTTGTTGGACAGTGCCTCGAACATCTTGGAGGCAACGCCGCTGTGGCTCTGCATACCGGCACCCACGATGGAGACCTTGGCGCAGGTGGTGTCCACGCTGACATCGCTGAAGTGTGCGCTGTCCTTCAGCACACGCATGGCCAGTTCGGCTTCGCCTTCGGAACAGGTAAAGCTGATGTCCTTCTTGCCGTCGCGGCCGGTAGACTGCAGAATGATGTCCACGTTGATGTTCTTCTGTGCCAGCAGACCGAAGATCCTAAAGCTCATGCCCGGCTCATCGGGAACGTTGAGAATCGTGATAACGGCAACATCGGTGTCCTTGGCGACACCCTTGATCAGCATACCTTCCATGTCCTTTGTAACCTCCTTAACCACCGTACCCGGGATGGGGTTCAGGCTGGAGAGCACCTCCAGCTCCACATTGTACTTTTTAGCCAGCTCCACGCTGCGGTTGTTCAGCACCTGTGCGCCCAGAGATGCCAGTTCCAGCATCTCGTCAAAGGTGATCTCCTCCAGCTTGCGGGTATTGCTCACCTTGCGCGGGTCGGCGGTATAAACGCCCTCCACATCCGTGTAGATCTGGCAGCGGTCAGCGTGCAGGGCAGCGGCGATCGCCACAGCACTGGTGTCGGAGCCGCCGCGTCCCAACGTGGTGATGTCGTCCAGCTTGTTCAAGCCCTGGAAGCCTGCCACCACCACCACGCGGTTGCGCTCCAGCTCGGAGGAGATCCGCTCGGTCTCCAGCCGGGTGATGCGCGCCTTGGTGTAGGCACGGTCGGTGCGGAAGCCCGCCTGCCAGCCGGTCAGGCTGATGGCATGGCAGCCCAGCTCGTTCAGCGCCATGGCCAGCAGTGCGATGCTGATCTGCTCGCCGGAGGCCAGCAGCATATCCATCTCACGCGCCGAGGGGTTATGGGTGATCTCCCCTGCCTTGGCGATCAGGTCATCGGTGGTGTCGCCCTGTGCGGAGACTACCACCACTACGTCATTGCCCGCGTTGTGGGTGTTGGCCACGATCCGCGCAACGTTGAAGATACGGTCACGGTCCTTTACGGAGGAACCGCCGAATTTCTGTACGATCAACGCCATATCTTGTCACTCTCCTCTTTACGCCCCGCGTTTGCGGGGGCTTGCCGGGCGGAAGCGTTCTTGCACTTCCCTTACCCGTTTATCATTCCACGGTCGCGCCGGTGTTATCGGCATCCAGCTGCAACAGTGTAAATGCTTCACATCCGTCCAGACCTTCCAGCAGCTCCAGACCTTTTTCCAGCTTGGAATAGAACTTTTCGGCTTCGGCCTTTTCGGCCACAGCCATTACGGTGCTGCCTGCACCGGAGACATACACAGCCTTTGCGCCGCACAGCCGCGCCATATCGAATACCTCGCGGGAGCCGGGCATCAGGGGCATCCGGTACTGCTGGTGCAGCTTATCCTCGGTGGCAATGGCCAGCAGGTCGTGCCGACCCTCGCAGAAGGCTGCGGGCACCAGCGCCGCACGGGACAGATTATACACCGCGTCCTTATGGGATACCTCCTTGGGCAGGGCAGCGCGGGCTGCCTCGGTCAGCAGCTTGTAGTCCGGCACAATGGCGGCAAAGCAGAGGCTTTCGTCCACATTCCGCTTGACCGAATACACCTTGCCGTCCTCGAACACGCTGCTGGTCAGTCCGCCCAGCAGTGCCGGAGCCACGTTATCGGGGTGTCCCTCGATGGCAGTTGCCAGCGTGAGCAGCTCCTGCGTGTTGAGCACATCGCCCAGCATCCGGTTTGCGCCCAGCAGACCCGCGATGATGCAGGCCGAAGAAGAGCCCAGACCCCGTGCCATGGGGATGGGGTTCGTCTGGGTGATCTTGAGGGGCGGGATCTGCTTGCCCACTTTTTCGAACAGACCCTTGGCAGAGCGGTACACGAGATTCGACTCGCCCCGGGGGATGCGGGTGCCGTCCGATGCCGAGATCTCCAGCGCCTCGCTGTCCTCAAAGGTGACCGTGTTGTACAACGTTACTGCCAGACCCAGCGCATCGAAGCCGGAGCCCACATTGGCGCTGGTGGCAGGGACCGAAACCTTGATTTTCATTGCCGCAGTTCCTTTCCGTTACACTTCCTCGGGCAGACGCTTGAGCACCAGCTTCACGCTGCCGCCCACGGCCTCCACCTTGCGCGCGGCCTCGGCCAGCGCACGCTCGTCGGCGCGCTCCACAAAGTAGGCGCAGCCTTCGTACCGCTCATCCACCACCTTGCCGTAGCCGTAGATGGCCTCCACCACAGCGGGTGCAATGCCCGCCACACGCACATAATATGCAGCGGGAGCCGGGTCGGTGAGCATTCCATCCACCGGGTCCGCAGGCTGCCAGAACAGGCTGTCGTGCACCTGTGCGCCGTTTTTCAGGGCGTCCACCACGTCTGCCACCACAGCGCTGGCGGTGGGCAGCTTGCCTGCGCCCTTGCCGTAGAACACCACATCGCCCAGCATATCGCCCTTGACCAGCACCGCGTTGAACACATCGTCCACGCTGGCCAGCTGGTTTGCCTTGGGCACCAGACACGGCTCTACACCGGCGGCTACGCTGCCGTCCTTGCCAAGCTTCATCCATGCGATCAGCTTGATGACGCAGCCCAGCTTTTCGGCGCTGGCCACATCGGCGGTGGTAATGGCCCGGATGCCCCGGGTGGGGATGTTCTGGGGGTAGATCTGGTGGCCGCATACCATGGAGGACAGGATGGCGATCTTGCGGCAGGCGTCGCGGCCGTCCACGTCATCGCTGGGGTCCTTGGTCTCGGCGTAGCCCAGCTCCTGCGCGATGTGCAGCGCATCCTCAAAGCCGAGGCCCTCCCGCACCATCTTTGTGAGCATGAAGTTGGTGGTACCGTTCACGATGCCCTCCACCTCGGTGATGACGTTAGCCGCCAGACACTGGTGCATGGGGGTGATGATGGGGGTACCGCCGCCCACAGAGGCCTCGAACAGGAAGGCGCAGTCGTGCTCCTTGGCCAGTGCCAGCAGCTCTGCGCCGTAGGTGGCCACCATCTCCTTGTTGGAGGTGCACACGCTGCGGCCGCTCTCCAGACACGCCTTGACATAGGGGTAGGCAAAGCGGGTGCCGCCGATGGTCTCCACCACCACCCGGATCTCCGGGTCCTGCAGGATCACGTCGATATTCTTGACCACCAGAGGCTCCACCGGGTTGCCGGTAAAATCCTTCGGGTCCAGAATGTACTTTACCTCCACCGGTTCGCCAGCCCGGCGGGAGACGCTTGCAGCATTGTGGCACAGCACCTCGTATACGCCGCTGCCCACCGTGCCAAAGCCCAGAATTGCAATTTTAGCCATACTCTCTTTCCCTCGTTTCCTGTTTTATCACAGGTTATACCCGCAGCGCACACCTACGACCATGCGCTGGCGCGAAAGCTTTTCGGTCAGTTCCTCCGGGGACATCTGCATGGTATCGGTGCGGATGGTGACCGCCACCAGCGCAGCCCCATTTTCCGGGGTGGACTGGTTGATGGTCACAATACTGGCACCTGCGGCGCTGATGCCCGCCAAAAGGCTTTGCAGCGCACCGGTCTCATCCCGCAGGGTAGCCATGACCGTGATGACCTCACGGCCGTTCTCAGAATCAAAGATACAATCCTTATACTTATAAAATGCGCTGCGCGAAAGCTCTACGGCACGGGTCGCAGCCGAAATGCTGCGGGCTTCTCCGCTGGCCAGCAGCTCCTTGGCGCGCACCACCTTGAGAAAAACTTCCGGCAGCACCTGCGCATCCACCAGATAAAAACGGCGTTCCAACTTGTTCACCTCTCAAACACAAGTGTTCTTGCAGAAAATATAATAGCATCCGAACCCCTGCAATGCAAGAGCCCGGATGCTATTTTGTCACTTTGTCCAGTTTTGTCTTGTAAAGCGCGCCCTGTCCTTGCCGGATTTTTCAGCAAAGGGGCGAAAAAGTACGATTTTTGCCCTTATTCCGTATCCAGCGCACTGGTGTCGGTGGGGATGACCGGCTGGGTGGGCACAGCGCCGTCTGTGTTCTCGGTAGAGGCAGCAGCCCGCGCTGCACCGTGGGAGTAGGTGCAGGTATCGGGCAGATCATCGGCACGGTAGAAGCCCACAGCAGTGTTCGGGCAGTGCGCACCGGCCAGAAGGCCGCTCTGGGTGCAGTAGCGCTGCTCCACCACACCTGCGGAGGTGGGGAATGCCTTATAGGGCAAGTCTGCCTGTGCCTGTTCCATCAGTGCCTTCCACGCCATCACACAGGTGCGGGTCTTGGCCTGCTGCTTGGACAGAGTCCTGGTCATATCGTAAGGTGCATCGTAGCCCCACCATACAGCGGTGACATAGTAAGGCGTGCCACCCACGAACCACAGATCCTTTTCGTCGCTGGCCGTACCGGTCTTACCAAAGGCCTCCATGCCGTTGGAGTTGGGGTAACGGCCGCTGGCAGTACCTACGCTGGAGAACAGAACGTTCTTCAGCAGACGGTTCATGACATAAGCGGTATCCGGGGTCAGCGCCTGATAGCTGGTGGCGTTGTTTTCCAGATAGATGTTGCCTTCCCGATCCAGCACACGGGTGTACAGGTGCGGGGTGGTGTACTCGCCGTCATAGAAGATCTGGAAGGCTGCGGCCAGCGCCATGGGCGTAACGCCCTTGGTCTGGCTGCCCATGACCATCTGCGCCAGACCCACGTCGTTGGTGGGATTCAGCGTATTCAGCTGCAGGGTGTTGTAGACGAAGTTGAAGATATTGCTTGCGCCCACAAGGTCGCCCACGCGCACCGCGATGGTGTTCAGCGAGCGGGCAAGGCCATTCCACAGCGGGATATCGCTGCCGTCGCCGTAGTTGCCGCCATAGTTGCGCGGCCAGCTGCGCCATGCGTTGGGGTAAGCGCGGAGCTGCTTGTCAGAAAGGCCCATCAGGCCGTTGCGGCGGCAGTAGTCCTCGTCCCGGATGATCATATCCTGCTTCTGGTACAGGGGGGAGTTGTTGAGCATGGTGGACCAGTTGACCAGACCGTACTCGATGCCCAGTGCATAGGCACCGATGGGCTTGATGGTAGAACCGGTCTGCCGCTCCACGTTGTAGGCGCGGTTCAGGGAAAGGCTCTTGGTCTTTTCGCCCAAGCCGCCCACAATGGCCAGCACGTTGCCGTCATAGTCCAGCGTGACCATGGCAGCCTGCGTGCGCACGTTGCGGTAATAGTAGATGGTGCCGTCCTCGCCGGTACGGGTCTTGGGGGTACCATCCTCATTGAACACCTGCACATCATCGTCCGAGATGGAGGTGACCTCTTCCTCATGCCAGCCCGCCGGGAAGTAAGCATCGTCGGTGTTGAGCATCAGGTTTTCCATCTGGGACTGCAATTTGGTGTTGACAGTCGCCTCGATGGTAAAGCCGCCGGTATAGAGCAGCTTCTGCGCCTCGGACTCGGTGATGCCCTCCTTGGCCATGATATCCTGCACGACCTCGTTGAACAGTGCATCGGTGAAGTAGGAGGTGACGGTGCTGGGCTTTTTGCCGCTGTCCTCTTCGGCCAGCACAAGGGGCTGTGCAGCGCCGTTGCGGTAGTCTTCTTCGCTGATCACGCCCTGCTGCCACATATTGTACATGATAAAATTGCGGCGATTGATCAGGTTTTCAGGGTTCGTATAGGGGTTATAGTTGGTGGGGTTTTTGGTAATAGAGGCAATGGTGGCGCACTCCCACAGGCTCAGCTGGCTGACATCCTTGTTGAAGTACTCGTTGGCCGCTGTCTGCACGCCCTGAATGGTACCGGTAAAGCTGATGGTGTTCAGGTAGGCTTCCAGAATGGTTTCCTTGGAGTAGCTGCGGCTCAGGCAGAGGGCGCGGTAGATCTCGCGCAGTTTGCGCAGTGCACCCTCGATGCCGCTGGCGCTGTCGTCATCGGTCAGATTTTTGATGAGCTGCTGTTCCAGCGTGGATGCGCCCTGCTTGGAGCTGTAAATGGGCAGCAGATACTCGTTGATCATTGCACCGATGGTGCGCTTGAAGTTGACGCCGGGCTCTGAGTAGAAATCCTTGTCCTCGGTGCAGATGAAGGCATACTGCAAGTTGGAGGGGATCTGCTCAAGGTCTGCCCAAACGCGGTGGCTGTTGGAAGAGCGCAGGGTAGCATACTCCACCTGTGCGCCGGTATCCGGGTCGGTAGCTACCACCACACTGGACTGACTCAGCTGGATGTTGTCCAGGTCCAGCAGGTTTCCGTCGTTGGCAGTAGCCTGCACCACATAGTACACCATGCCCACAGCCACCACGCTGCCCAGCATGATGCCAAGGCAGAGCACCGTGGCAATGGTGCGGCCGATGAACCGCAGAATAGGGTGCTTGCTCTTTTCCTTCGGCGGCTTGGGACTTTTGGGTGCCTTTGGCCCGCGGGTACGGTTTTCCGCTGCGGGGCGTGCCTCGCGGCGGCTCTGGGAAACATTGACCTTACGTCCCACCGGGCGGGCAGACTGCTCCTCGCCGCTCCGATGGATCTTTCTCATCTCATTGTTGGAGATAGGGATCGCCTCCTGACATTTCAAGACTGTTGCCGGGCATTGCTGCGCCGGACTTTATCCACATCGCTTGTGACACGAAACTTCAAACTGCAATACCATATTATAGCACGCAAGCCCCAGCCGGGCAAGAACCAATCTTTGCGCGCTGAGCAGATATAAATAGTATAACACACTCCGCCACGGAAAGTACAGTGCCCGCGTGTGAAAATTGTCTGCTATCCGCAAAAATGGGGCATACTTACCGGAGAAGGGAGTGTTTTTTATGCGCAAGCTGTCTGTCTGCCTGTTCTACGGGCTTTGCGTATTCACCATTGTATTCAGTCTGTTCTGGATGGCGCTGCCAAAGCTGCCGCTGTCCCAAAGCCCCGCCGGGTCCGAGACCGATTCCACCTCTCCCCTGAGCCTTGCCGCGCAGGCCGTGCCCCAGACCCGCTACTGTCTGCGGGACAGCGGCGGGCGGGTGGCGGTGTACACCTGCCGCGCCGACGGCACCCCGGGCACCCTGATCCGCGTGACCGGCATCTACACCAATCTTCTGCCGGAAAACGACGCTTTGCGCATCAAGCGCGGGCTTGTGGTCAACAGCCCCCGGGAGCTGGACCTGCTGCTAGAAGATCTGGGGGAGTAAGTATAAGAAGCCGCTGCAAACGATGTGCAGCGGCCTCTGTTATAAATATAATTTACGCTTCCATTTCTTCCAGCGGCACAAGGTATTCCTTGCGGCACTGCTCGTATTCCAGCATATAGTCCTTGCTGGGGCTGTGGTGCATGATGTTTTTCAGGGTGTGAGAGTCGTAGTCGTCGCCGGCCTCCATGCCCACCATGCGCACTGCAATGTTGGAGCAGTGGTCGGAGATGCGCTCGGCATTGTTCAGCACATCCAGGAAAACCACACCGGTGTCGATGGAGCAGATGCCGTCCTTCAGGCGGCGGATGTGCTGGTCGCGCAGGCGCTCCACCATCACGTCAATGATCTCCTCCAGCGGCTCCACCTGTGCAGCCTTCTGGGTATCGTCGTTTTCAAAGGCCTCGTCCGTCAGGGCCAGAATGCGCTCCAGTGCGTCATCCAGCAGCTGCAGCTCCTTTTTGGCGCTCTCGCTGAAGCTGGCCTCCTTGTCGTACAGCTCCTCGGCCTTTTCCATGATGTTCACGGCATAGTCGCCAATGCGCTCGAACTCGGTGACAAAATTCAGCAGCTCAGTCACCGCATGGCTTTCGTCATCGCCCAGCTCCTGATCGGTCAGCTTGATCAGGTAGTTGGTGATCTCCACCTCCATCCGGTCGATCAGGTTCTCGCGCACCTTGATGGCGCTCACGGTCTCCTCGTCCATCTTCAGCAGCAGCGGCGCGGCCAGACCCACGTTGCGGGCGGCACGGCGGGACATCTTGATCACCGCATTCTTTGCCTGCTGCAAAGCCACAGCCGGGCTCTTATACAGACGCTCGTCCAGCACCGGCATGCTCAACTCCTGTGCTTCCTCCACACTGCTGGGCACCGTGAGCATAGCCAAACGGCTCAGCACCCCACTGCAAGGCAGGAACAGCAGCATGGCACACACGCTGGACATGGTATGGATGTTTGCAATGGAGCTCTTGTTCATCACATCGCCCCACATGGGGATGCCGATGGTAAACTGCACCGCGTAGATCAGCGCCAGCAGAATAACGCTGCCAATCACGTTGAAGTACAGGTGGATGAGCGCTGCCCGCTTACCATCCTTGGAAGAGCCGCCGATGGTGAGCAGCGGGGTAAACGCCGTACCGATATGTGCACCCAGAATGATGGGGATGGCAGAGCTGAAGGTGACAAGCCCTGTGCTGGACAGTGCCTGCAGAATACCCACCGAGGCAGAGGAGGACTGGATGATCACGGTGACCACCACGCCCACCAGAACGCCCAGAATGGGGTTGGTCATGGTGACGAACAGATCCTGAAAGACTGCACTCTCCCGCAGAGGCGCCACGCCGGTATCCATCAGGCTCATGCCGGTAAACAGAATGCCGAAGCCCAGCATGATCTGGCCGATATTCTTCTTTTTGGCATTGCGCAGGAACACATAAAAAATGCAGCCAATAAACGCCACCACGGGGGCAAAAGTCTTGGGCTGGATCAAGGTCAGCCACAGGCTGTCGCCTGAGATATCCGCCATGCGGATCAACTGACCTGTTACCGTAGTACCAATATTTGCACCCATGATCACGCCTACCGACTGCGTCAGTGTCATGATACCGGAGTTGACCAGACCGACACAAATAACCACCGTACCAGCCGACGACTGGATGACGCCGGTGATCAGTGTGCCGAAGATCACGCCTTTGATGGTAGAGGAGGTAAGCTTTTGCAGTACGCCCTGCATCTTGCCGCCTGCCAGTTTTTCCAGTCCGGCACCCATGATGGACATACCGTACAAGAACAGCGCAACGCCGCCCAGCAGAGAGGTAATGTGTGTGATATCCATAACGATACTCCTAATATGAAACTTCCCTTTTATCCTTTACAGTACACAGCCGCCGAAACCCTGCACGCGCAACGCTTGCCCTGTTCCTGCAGCCGCTTATTTTTATTATACCATCAAAGGGGGCGTCTCAACAAGGTTTATTTTACAGGAAAGTTACTTTTTCCACACATTTCGCAACATATTTCCGGGCAACAAACAAAAAGCTTTCCGTTATTTTACATACATTTTACATTCCATCTTCCCGGATGCGGTATGCTGCCGCTTACCCGGCCAGTTCCTCCATGGCCTCCCGCACCGTGTCGGCCGAAAACAGGAACACACCACTGCCGGTGTATACCTCCACATGACTGCCCACATAACGCAACTCAAAATCCTTCATGGTGTTTCCCTCCTGTGTGTTGGTTTTATTCCCGGGGCTTCCCCGGTGAACACAGTATCGCACAATCAGGATACCATAAAAAGGACTTCCAAATGTTTTCTGTGATTTTTTTCGTAAAAAACAGCGTATACTCCCGTGAAAAAGTGGCTCAGAAACGCCCGCAGGCGTTTCTGAGCCACAAATTATAATAATATTCTTTCCGCTGAACATGGTCAGAGCGCCAGCGGAGACCATTTTAAATCGTCCCACGCAAAAAGCAGCCGCCGCACTTTCTCGTGCAGCGGCTGCTTTCTTTATGCTATTGCTATCAGCCCTTCAGGAAAGCCGGCAGGGGCTTGCCCTCCTTGAGCCACTGGTGATACTCGGCGGTGGCGGCAAATTCCACGTCACCGGCAGAGTTCAGTGCAGTCTCCACCGAGTCCTGCACTACGCCGATGATGAAGCCCACGCCCACCATCTGCATGGCAATGTCGTTGGAAATGCCGAACAGCGAGCAGGCCATGGGGATCAGCAGCAGGGAGCCGCCGGCCACGCCGGAAGCACCGCAGGCACCCAGAGCGCTCATGGCGCTCAGCACGATGGCGGCGGGCAAAGACACCTGAATGCCCAGCGTATTGGCCGCTGCCAGCGTCATGATGGTAATGGTGATGGCGGCACCGTCCATGTTGATGGTAGCGCCCAGCGGGATGGACACAGAGTACATATCCTTGTCCAGACCCAGCTTTTCACACAGGGACATATTCACAGGGATGTTGGCGGCAGAGCTGCGGGTGAAGAAGGCGGTCAGGCCGGACTCCTTCAGGCAGCGGAACACCAGCGGGTACGGATTGCAGTGCAGATAAATAAACATGATAAAGGGAGAAACGATCAGCGCCATGAACAGCATGGTGCCCACCAGCAGCGCCAGCAGCTTGCCGTACTGGGTAAAGATGGCCAGACCGTTGCCGGAAACATTGGTGTACACCAGACCCATGATGCCGAAAGGAGCCAGATTGATGATCCAGCGCACGATCTGGGAGACGGCATCGGCGGTGTTGGCCAGAAAGACCTTGGTGCTCTCGGCACCGATGTTCTTCATGGCAATGCCGAACATGCAGGCCCAGAACAGGATGCCGATGTAGTTGCCGTTCATCAGGGCGCTGACGGGGTTGGCCACAAAGTTGGTCAGCAGGGTGCTCAGCACCTCGCCCAAGCCCTGCGGGATCACGTCGGACTGTGCCGCATCGGCCAGCACCACCGTGACCGGAAACATAAAGCTGGTGATGGCTGCAATGGCTGCCGCCAGAAAGGTGGTGAGCATGTACAGCCAGATCACCGTGCCGAAGCGGCGGTCCAGCTTGGACGAGCCCTGTGCCAGCGCGCTTGCCACAATGACGAACACCAGCACCGGGGCAATGCCCTTCAGCGCACCGACGAACAGGCTGCCCAGCTCGCCGACCCAACCCGCGCCCGGCGCAACAAGCGCCAGCACCGAACCGACTGCCAGGCCGATCAGGATGCGCAGGATCAGGCTGGTCTGGTTGTATTTTGCTACAACCGCTTTCAAGGTTTTCATATCGTAACACTCCTCTTACACTGTACGCCTAGTGCGCACATTTTCCTGTTCCTTACACGAGAACAGTTGTCATTATAGCACATACGGCCAGAAAGAGGAAGCGTTTTCAGGCATTTTGCGGTTCGAAACCGCGTTTTTTGTAAATTTTTGCAAAACCGCCTTGAAAACTGTTCTCATACAAAATACAGTTTTGCGGTTTTGACGAGGGGAACCCTCTCAGTCATCGCTACGCGATGCCAGCTCCCCCGAAAGGGGGAGCTTTAACTCCCTCAGTCAAAACCTGACGGTTTTGCCAGCTCCCTCTGGGAGGGAGCCTTTGGCGCACCCGCAAACTTTGCACTTTAACCGAAAACTGTATCGCTATGCCAAAGGCCCCATCCCAGAGGGGGCTGTCGAGCGCAGCGAGACTGGGGGAGTTTCTTCTGGCGTGCACCCCTTCCGTCTTGCCGCTGCGCGGCAATCCACCTTCCCCAAGGGGACGGCTTTTGGTGGTGGCGATAAAGTTTCCGACGCAGCACAAAGGCGTCCCCTTGGGGGAGCTGGCGAGCATAGCGAGACTGAGGGGGTTGGCTGGGCAAGCCGCACTACTTGCATCTCCAGATATCCCGTCATACTCAATTTACATACAATGCAGCTTTTACTTGCCAAACTGTTGCCTTTTATTGGAAAGTGTTGTATACTTATCTCGTTAAGCGCAAGTATTACTTGCCAAAATATCAGCATATTTGAAAAGAAACACTTGTCATTGCAGACGAGAAAGAGAGGGTTTTACCGATGAACGAGGCCGTAACCAAGCGTTTTCTGCTTTACTTCCGCCTGATGCTGCTGGCATGGATCCTGATCGCAAACGCCGTCATCCACCTGACCGGCATGGAGTACAGCTGGCTGATCTTCCTGAGCAACATCATGATGTTCACGCTGGAGGGCGATGTGAAGGACCGCCTTGTCACCGTGGAGCTGGGCGGCCTTGTGGGTCTGGTGCTCACCGTGGCGGCGCTGCTGTCCATCAGCGCCCTGACCCCCATTCTGGGCGATTTCTTCGGCTTTATCCTGCCGCTGGCCGTGGTGCTGTTCATCCTCATCATCCTGCACCCCTACGCACCCAAGGTGCTGAACAACGTGGGCTTTGCCTACCTGAC
>ERZ870052.416-NODE-416-length-17008-cov-8.404701_pt1 | contig 17008 bp, 13 predicted proteins | sample MGYA00520889_ERZ870052 | MGnify/ENA primary metagenome ERZ870052 (study PRJEB32232, sample SAMN07284988) | human gut metagenome | biome: human-associated habitat; material: feces | host: Homo sapiens | place: Tanzania | collected 2014-08-14 ...
TGTGACTTAGAGCACGTTGATGCAAGATTTTAGGTGTGTCGGTCTTGACATTTCAACGCAAGCAGCGAGCACTCGGAAATATTCATTTCTGTTTTTTATCCCAACTGGCTTATAATTCGGAAATTTCATCTAAATTTGTAAGTCTGAAAAGAAAGAACTTTATATCCGTTACTCCCCTTAAAGCAGCTCTAAACGCCTTAATTTTAGCATTGAATGACTCTGCAAAAGCATTAGTTGCCCTATTAACAAAGAAGTTCAAGACTTCATCATAATGCTCGTAAAGTGTGGCGGCAATAACATTGAAACTCTTAAAGCCAGAGTCGTCCACTTTGTTATACCAGCGTGCAAGCGAGAGTCTTGCAGCATCTTTGACGGTATTCTTGGAAAATATCATTCTTAATGAATGCGTAAGCGAATAGGCTTCTTTGATATCGGGATACATTTCAAAGAGCACCTCAGCTCTTTGTCTCTGACTTTCTGTCCATTTGTCGGCAGATTTGAAAAGCAGATATCTGCTGCGAGCCAACAACTGCTTGTGGGTGTCACCGTTTGCAAGCATAATTGGAGTGTATGCTTCACCCAAACATTTGGCCTCTTCCCTGGCGTCCGTGTATGCTTGAATGGCATCCCATCTATGCGCGATGCGCATCTCCTGCAAGGCATCACATGCAAGTTTCTGTATATGAAAGCGGTCTATGGTACGCATTGCATTCGGGAAACAGCGTCTAGCTATAAGTCGCATGGAATTCGACATGTCCATTGTTATCTCCTTAACCATCAGTCTCTTGACCTCGTCAATGCGCATAAGTGCTTCTGTGACAACATCTGCCGCCACACCTTTTACAATAGCAATGATGGTACCTTTACCTCCATGTGAAGTTCTGTTGCTTACTATCGTGTACAGTTCACCATTGCTTGGAGCCGTTTCGTCAATGCAGATGCTTTCACCTATGTTTTCGGGAAAGACAAGCCAGTCTTCTGCATGCGAGAGTTCGGACCATTCGCGATAGCCGCTGAGCACTTCCTTGTATTGCTTTTCAAACGTATCCCCATTTATTTGATAATAGTGGTCAAGCGAACGGGAGGTCGTAGGAATCGTCTCCATACACTCCTTTTAAAAAAGCCGCAAACTCCTTGGAGTAGCGGGTTCCTTCAGCCTTCAGCTCATAAGAGTCGGAGAAGTATCGATTATTCTGCTTGTCGTACCATTTGCGTCTTCTGACAATCAAGTCAACACCTTTGTCGCGGATTGGGAAGTCACGTATGGTTACAGCTTCACAGAACCCTTTGGATTCAATCTCAGGGTTCGCTTTATAATCAGCCTTTACCGATTCATCAAGATAGATGCGGATAAGGGATGACTCCTCTTTTACACGTACTACTTCAAAATTTGAAAGTATCTCTGATGGCAGAAACAACTGTGCCAATGCTAATAGTCCTTGATTATTCATGACACAAAGGTATAAATTTTCTATAGAATCAAAGCGTCTTCCCCCTGGTTTATCGGGTGAGCCATGCTATACCCTCCTATGGTTAGCATTATATATAACTTGTACGTGAAAAAATCTGCCATATCTTCCAGAAATGGCGTAACGGGTTGATGGTGAATAGGATAAGGGCTGGAAGATAACTTGACAGAGAGGGCTATCTTCCAGCCATCTCCCAGCTATTTACTGGCCATCTGCCAGCCATTTACTGGCCATCTGCCAGCCATTTGCCATACTAGGCAACTATCAATAACTCTAATTGAATGTTATCACAACTAATAAGTCAATTAATAAATTGCCTTATCTGTTGGTGATTCTACCGCAAAGGTAGTTAATTCTGAGCAAATCACAACCTCTTGCCATAATTCAATCGTTTTGTACATGTTGTATAATTTAGCTATAACGTTGTTTCGCGGACGGAGTCAGGTAAGCCGTGATTTAGTAAGTTTTTAAACGTTGTATAACGTTAGATTCATACCATACTGCAGCCTGAGCCATTACATCCTCCAACTCCTCGATGAACTGCATGTAGTTGTTCTGAGTGATGGCGATATGCCGTTCCGGGTGTTGTCCGTCGTGGTCGCCGCTTGTCAAATGGATGATGCAGAATGTGCGGTCGATGTCGTGATGAGCTACCATGCCTCGCTGCTCAAGAACTGCCACTGTGCGGTCGAAGTCCGCCGGAGTGGTCGGTATCACCTGCAGCACGCTCCAGGGGTATTCTTGAGCCGTGAGTAGTGTTTGTCCTTCCTGCTCACTAAGCAGGAAGGAGTGAATTGTGCTTGATGTTTTCATACTGCAAAGTTAAATGAAAGTTGACGGATATGGACTTCTTGACGTCGATTTTTTTCTTCTGCTCGCTTCACTTCGTTTATAAAATACACACCGTCGGTTGGTGATTCTACCGCAAAGGTAGTTAATTCTGAGCAAATTTTGATAGATATCATTGCTTGCTGCGGAGGCCGAAGACCTCCGCTACTAATGGTGTATAACTATACAGTGTTTTATTCGTTAGTTTATTCTTTATTGTAAATATATACGCTTTTATGTTGTGAAATGTTGTATATATGCAGAAAATGCAGTAGCTTTGCATATCGTAATAGTAAATGGTGATGTATAAATATACGTAATGTTTCAGGATGAATACAATGGAAAATAATAAGAACGGAATTAATTGTGAATGTGTAAATGCTGAGAAATCCGTAAATGCTGAGGAATCTGTAAATGCAGGGAACGCTGCAAAAGCTGCAAAGGCTAAGCACGCAGCAACCGCACATTTGAAGAAGCGCCCTTCGGCGTTGCTGTCATTCACGCCGATTGCGTTGCTCGTGATAATGCTCGTTGCGACGATACGAGCGTTCGGCAGCGACTCGCTGGCAGGAGCGTCGCAGGTGACATTGATAGCCGTATCGGCGTTCTGCGTGCTCATCGGCATGGGATATCTGAATGTGCCGTGGTCAAGTTTTGAGAAAGCTATCACGAAGAACGTGTCGAGCGTGTCGAGTGCGCTGATAATACTGCTGCTCATCGGAGCTTTGGGCGGCGCCTGGATGGTGAGCGGTGTGGTGCCCACCTTAATATATTATGGTATGCACATCATCCATCCGTCGGTGTTCCTGGCGTCCACCTGCCTTATCTGCGCCTTGGTTAGTCTGATGACCGGTTCGTCGTGGACCACCATCGCCACCATCGGCATTGCGCTCATGGGAATTGGCAGAGCGCAAGGCTTCGCCGACGGTTGGGTGGCAGGAGCGATAATCTCCGGCGCTTACTTCGGCGACAAGATCTCGCCACTCTCCGAGACAACCACCCTCGCCTCGGGCAGTCTGGGCGTGCCGCTGTTCAGTCATATACGCTACATGCTGCTCACCACCGTGCCCTCGATAACCCTCGCGCTGATAATCTTCGCCGTGGCAGGACTCACCATCGACACCACGGAGACGCAGGAAGTAGCCTCGTTCATGGCAGCCCTCGACGGACGCTTCAACATAACGCCGTGGCTGCTCATAGTGCCTGTAGCCACCGGCGTGCTCATCGCGCGCAAGACCCCGCCCATCGTCACTATCTTCTTATCTACACTTCTCGCCGTGGCTTGCGGACTCATCTTCCAGCGCGAGGCGTTGGCAGAAATCGACCCGTCGATGTTCAAGGCGGCGATGATGAGCGTATACGGCGAGACGACGCTGAGCACATCGAACGAGATGCTCACCGAACTCGTCTCTACGCGCGGCATGGCAGGCATGACCGACACCATCTGGCTCATCATCTGCGCCATGTGTTTCGGCGGAACGATGGCGGCAAGCGGAATGGTGGGCGGCATCACCCGACTGTTCATCCACATGGTGAAGGGCCGCACGTCGCTCGTGGCGTCGACAGCCACCACCGGCGTGATGCTCAACGTAGCCATCGCCGACCAGTATCTGTGCATCCTGCTCACCGGCAACATGTTCCGCGACGTTTACGACCGCGAGAACTACGAGCGTCGCCTGCTGAGCCGCACCACGGAGGACGCCGTAACCGTGACATCGGTGCTTGTGCCGTGGAACACCTGCGGCATGACGCAGAGCACCGTGCTCGGCGTAGCCACTACCACCTACCTGCCTTACTGCTTCTTCAATATCATCTCGCCGATAATGAGCGTCGTTGTGGCGGCAATCGGCTACAAGATATTCCGCAAAGGCGAAGCGCAAACAGAATTACCGCAGTGTGGTAACGCGATTACCGCAACGTGGTAACAACGTTACCGCGTATTGGTTATATTGTTACCAGTGCGCGGTAACACACATTAAAAGCACATATTCCATTCTACTTCGCTAAGCAAACATCGGCTCATACTATTGTCTTTTTGTGTAAAGTGAACTATTGTGAACTTGCATTTTATCGTATTATTGCTTAACTTTTTATTTGTTAAGCTTTAACACCGCAAATAATATGAGTGCTTATGATAAAAAACCTGTCTTTCTAATTGTTTTAGCTCTTCTCGTAGCATGCTTGTCGTGCGGACACGACGACCCCGACGTGCCACCTACGCCCATCGAGCCCCCTACGCCCACCGAGCCAGACAAGCCAGATAAACCCGACGAGCCAGACAAGCCCGCGGCACAGATACCTATAAATATCAGTGCCACGATAACCCGCGCCACGGAGGAGGCGTTCGAGAGTGGCGACCGTATAGGGCTGTTCGTTGTCAACCGCAATGCAGACGGCAGCGCGGCGACGTTGAAACCCTTGGGCAATCATCTCGACAACATGCCGTACACCTATACCACGACATGGAACGCAGAAAAGACAGTATACTGGAAGGACGCTCAGACGCATGCCGACTTCTATATGTATTATCCCTACACGCAGACAGTGGCGAGCGTGAGCGCAATGCCGTTCAGCGTCGGCGCCGACCAGAGCAGCCTCGACGCATACAAGTCGTCCGACCTTATCGTAGGCTCCACGCTCGACGCCGCTCCATCGGCATCGCCGGTGAACATCGCGGCACGTCACCTGATGAGTCAGGTAGAGATAGTCGTAAAGGCAGGTGCCGGATATAGCGAAAGCTCACTCGCAGCAGCCGATGTGTCGGTGACGCTGAACAATCTCGCCACCTCCGCCACCGTCGACCTCGCCACCTTCACGGTAAGCGCCGACGGCAGCGTGCGCAGTCTCACACCCTATAAGGACGGCGCCGTCTACCGCGCCTTCGTCGTGCCGCAGACCGCCACGGGCAACAACCTCATAACCATCACCGTCGACGGCGCCGACCACAACATTTCGAAGACCGTCACCTTCGTCGGCGGCAAGCGCCACACGCTCACCGCCACGCTCAGCAAGGAAGGCGGCGGACTGAGCGTGAGCATCAGCGCATGGGAGAGCGACGGCATAGATTACGGCGGTGTGGCAAGCTGACGCAGTAAAGAAACAGAAACGATTAAAAGAACATTGCATTTGATATGACCCATACGAATCACAAGAACTTCCATATATACACAGCTGTACTGATGCTTTGCATTCTGCTTGCAGCCTGCTCCGACTCGTTGTTCGACGGCGACGGCGGCAAGCCTGGCGGCGAAGACCGCATACAGCTATCAGGCAGCATCGAGCAGTTGGCGCTGACACGTGTCTGCGACAACGGCTTCTGCGACGGAGACGTGATGGGCGTCTACGTCGTCGACTACAACGGCGGCACGCCCGGCACTCTGAAACCCAGCGGCAACCGTTGCGACAACGTGCGCCACACGTTCGACGAAGCCAACAACCAGTGGGAACCCGCCTACGACATCTACTGGAAAGACAAGCACACGCACATCGACGTCTACGGCTACTATCCCTTCGCCAACCCCGAGAGCATCGACGACTATCAGTTTGAGGTGCAGAAAGACCAGAGCCGCGCTTCCGCCGACGGCGAGATTGGCGGCTACGAGGCGAGCGACTTCCTTTGGGGTAAGGTGGGCGACGTGGCTCCTACGACCAGCATCATCCGTCTGCCGCTGTTCCACCGCATGTCGAACGCCCGCGTCACCCTGATTCAAGGCTCGGGCTTTGCCGACGGCGAGTGGGCTAACACCGAGAAGATAGTGCTTGCGCCCAACCTGGTGCGCAAGGCGAGCATCAACCTTGCCACCGGCGAGGTGAAGCCCTCAGGCAGCGTGGAGAGCACAGCCACCATGCCCTCGCGCGTCGACGACGAATGGCGCGCCATCGTGGTGCCGCAGACCGTAGAGGCAGGCACTACGCTCTTCAGCATCACCATCGGCGGCATGCCCTACAAGTTCACGAAGAACGAGGCGCTCACATACGTATCGGGCAAGATGATGAACTTCAGCATCCGTGTAGACAAGAAAGCAGCCAGCGGACAGTATCACCTCACGCTCGTGAACGAGAGCATCACCCCGTGGGAGAACGACCTCGTGAGTCACGACGCCACAGCCAAGGAATACGTCATCGTGAACTCCACAGCCGGACACCTTAAGGAAGCCATTGCCGCTGCAAACAAAGACCTTACCAAGCTGAAGCACCTCAAAGTGAAAGGCACCGTCAACGCCTACGACTTCCATATCATGCGCGACAGCATGTTCTCGCTCACGGCTCTCAACCTGAAAGAGGTGAGAATAAAAGCCGGCAATTGGAAGCATCAAATTATGTGCGAGGACGACGAGATGCCTACCCAGTGCTTCGAGTATAAACGACTCCTGACAAGCATTGTGTTCCCTGATGTGCTAAAGAAGATCAGAGGTTCTGCCTTCCATGCAAGCGGACTTTCCGGATCGCTCAACATTCCGGAAGGCGTGACCGACATCGAAAACGGAGCCTTCGAGAATATCCCCACACTCAACGGCACGCTGTCGTTGCCGTCTACGCTCAAAAGAATAACCGGCGTAAACACCTTCTTGTATACACGTTTCGTTTGCGAACTGAAGTTGCCCGACGGCTTGGAAGAAATCGGCGAACAATGCTTTATGGGCTGCACCGGCTTCTATGGCGAACTGAAACTGCCGAAACATTTGAAAAAACTTGATAATGGAGCTTTCGACAATTGCAAGAATCTCTCTGGCAATCTCGAAATTCCGCAGACACTTACCTCTATCCCGAACTACGCTTTCAGAGGATGCGGACTTGGCGGCAATCTGCAGCTGCATGACGCTATCGGTTCTATCGGCATCAGCGCATTCGCCAACAACGGCTTCAAGGGCGAACTCGTTCTGCCGAAGGACTTGAGAACCATACCCGACGAATGTTTCTACAACAACGACTTCTCTGGCGAACTGAAGTTGCCGAAGAATCTGGCAAGCATCGGCTCAAGAGCTTTCGCTAACAACTGGCGACTGATGGGCGTGCTGGAGATACCCGAAGACGTGGTGAGCATATCGCCCGCCGCCTTCGCCGAGTGTCGCAGTCTGGAGGGCATCGTCCTGCCGAGCGCTCTTGAGACCGTAGGCTCCGACCAAGGCAATGGCGGAGCATTCAAGAACTGCTACGGCGTCGGATCTATAGTATGCAAGGGCACCATGCCGCCCTATGTGCAAAGCGGCGCCTTCGACGGCGTGGCAAAAGACAACTTCACGCTCGAAGTGCCCGAGTCTGCCGTTCAGCAGTATCAGGCAGCCGGCGGCTGGTGCGAGTTCAAGCGCATCGCAGCCCATCACGAGCTGGTGTGCCGCCCGTCGGTGGCATGCGCGTTGAGCACACAGCACAAGCAGACCCTGGTCGTCAACGCCGAGGGCGAATGGGAAGTGGAGAGCAAGCCCGACTGGTGTGAGGTGTCGCCAGCCAGCGGCAACAAGAAAACCGAAGTGACGCTCACCATCAAGAGCATGTCGAAGAACGCGAGCGACCGCGAGGGCAAGATAGTGTTCCGACTGAAGAACAAAGACTATACCCATGCGTGCACCGTCTCGCAATACGGCTACGAATACGGCGAGGACGAATGGATAACCCTGCAGAAAGCCACCAAGGGACGCAACGGCGGCATCAACATCGTGCTGCTCGGCGACGGCTATAACGCCAAGGACCTCGCCAGCGGCGACTATCTGAAGCACATACGCCAGGAAGTGGAATACTTCTTCGGCATTGAGCCGTACAAGACATACCGCGGATACTTCAACGTCTACACCGCCATACCGCTGTCTACCGAGAGCGGAGTGGGCACGGTGAACACCATACGCTACAACCGCTTCGGCACAACCTTCACAGGTGGCGTCGGACTGAAAGCCAACTACGACGAACTGTTCAGTTATTCCCTCGGTGCGCCCACCGTCAGCAAGGAAAACCTGAAGCAGACCCTCATAATCGTCGTGCCCAACACCACCGACTACGGCGGCATCTGCCAGATGTGGCCCGACGGTTCGGCTATAGCGTTCTGTCCGCTAAGCACCTACGACTATCCGCTCGACACGCGCGGCGTGGTTCAGCACGAGGCAGGCGGTCACGGATTCGGCAAACTCGGCGACGAGTATATCTACCACAACGCCTTTATCGACGCTTGCGGCTGCAGCTGCTGCGGACACGTGCTGGAGTTCAACAGCGCGAAGTCGCTCGGCTGGTACGACAACCTCTCGCTCACCGGCAAGATGCACAACGTAGGCTGGAGCCACCTCATCTTCGACAACCGCTACAGCGACATCGTCGACATCTACGAGGGCGGATATATGCACAACCGCGGCGTGTTCCGCTCGGAGCAGAACTCATGCATGAACAACGACATACCCTACTATAGCACCATCAGTCGCGAGAGCATCGTGAAGCGCATCAAGCGTTACGCCGGCGAGACATTCTCGTTCGAGGAGTTCGTCAGAAACGACAAGCGCGACGCCGGAACAGCGACACGCAGCATGGGCACAAGCTACACGCGCACCGCCCATACCTATCAGCATGCCCCGAAGATACACAAGGGCAGTCCGCTGCAGATGAAGAAAGTGAGAAGACATCGCTAAGAAAGTCGTCAGTAAGAAACTCTAAAAACGAAGCAACATGAACAAACATATAATAAGATGTGTCGCACTGGCGTTGGTAGTGCTCACGCTGGCGGCTTGCGGCGACGATCTGGAACCGACTCAGCCGCAAGACCCTAAGTCGACACCCATGACATTCGTCGTAGACTATCCAGGGCAGACCCGCGCTACAGCCACCGACTTCGAGCGCAACGACCGCATCGGTCTGTACATAGCCGACGCGAAAGAGCCGCTGGAGCTGGCAGGCAATCTGGTGAACAACGAGGCGCTAACCTTCGACGGCAACAAATGGGAAGCCAGTCGCACGCTGTATTGGGACGAGGGGACGTACAATGCCTACGCATACTATCCGTACATGCAGGATGTGACGAGCGTAACCGACCAACCGTTCAGCGTAAGCACCGACCAGAGCACCCCAAAGACCGCCACCACTCTTGGCGGATACGAGGCGAGCGACCTTCTCTTCGCCACAACCAAGGACATCAAGGCTTCCGATTCGCCCGTAAGACTCACCTTCAAGCACATCATGAGCAAACTGAAGATTCGCTTGATAAAGGGTGAGGACTTCGAGGGCGACATGCCCACCACCGCCAAGGTATACATCCACAACACCGTGCCCACCGCCACCATCGACCTTCAGGCAGGAGTGGCGACACGCTACGTTAAGGGCACACGCCAGACCATCGTAGCCCATCAGGACGGCGACACAAGCTATTCGGCGATAATCGTGCCGCAGCGCATCGACAACCGTCAGCCGCTCGTCGAGGTGGAGATGATGGGCGTGAGCTATCTCTTCGAGAGCAAGTTCCTTTTCAAGCCCGGTACGGAGCATCTTGTCAACCTCGTCATATCCGAAAATCCCGACAAGGTGAAGATAAACATTGGCGGCGAGAAGCAGAACTGGTAATAAAACGATTCGTATGAAGAAAACTACCGGCATATTGTCAGCCGTAGCGCTGGCGCTCCTCCTATGGGCAGTGGCTTTATGGCTGCTGCCCTTTGGTGGTTATAAGAAAAACATGAAGGAGACGCGCTACGGACTGAACGAAGGCATGGAGGTTGTGGAGCAGATTGTGGCGAAGGGTCAGCGCCAGTATGTGGTGGAAGACGCCCAAGGCAACACGCTCTTTCGCATTCCTCTGCGCGGATGTATGATAGACACGCGCTTCCGTGGCGGCAGACTCCGCTTCCGCGAGATGGCTACCGGTCGCGAGGGATATGTAGACACTAACGGAATGGTGACATTCACGGCTGGTGCTGCGGCGCAAACAAAGGCTGTGGTGCCCGAAGACGAACTGACGAGTCAGAACATGGATATGGAGAATCGGTCTGTAGAGTCGGCAGGTCATTCCGACAGCAAGTCGCGCCGTGAGAGTAAAGGACATGCGGTGAAGCTCACGCAGACCGACATACGCAAGATAGCGCAGAGCAGTCCGTTCTACAAAGAGGCGGCGAAGATATTGAAGGGCAAGCTGACGGAGACCGATGCCTCGCGCCGCCGTCAGATACTCAACTACTGCGAGCATCTGCGCACGGCATACACCACGAAGGACATCGACTTCCTCAGACAGGTGTTCAGTGACGAGGCACTCATCATCGTTGGCAATGTGGTGAAGGAGTCGGCTACGACCGCCGGCATTGGATCCGACTCGCGCGTTACCTACGCCCTGCACACCAAGCGCGACTATCTCTCGCGACTCGCCAAGGTGTTCGCCATCAACAAGACAGTCGACGTGAAGTTCTCCGACTTCCGCATCATGCGCCATCCTACGAAAGACGGCATCTACGGCGTTTCGCTGCGCCAACGCTACACAAGCGACCGCTACTCGGACGACGGTTGGCTGTTTCTGCTGTGGGACTTCCGCAATCCTTCCATGCCGCTCATACATGTGCGCACGTGGCAACCGTCGGCAACGGTCGGCAGTTCGGAAGGAGTGATAGACATCTCCGACTTTAATCTTGAATAGAAAAGACATTAGCCAGTCTTTAATCTTGAATAAAAAGACATCGTATTATGCTAAACAATAGTTCTCGGACAATAAGTATAAGCCGGACGCTACGCAACGCGATGCTTTGTGTGGCGTATACCGTCGCTTTATGCTGTCTCTCGTTGCAGGACGCCAGGGCAGCTGTGCCGTTCTTGTCAGCAGCGGAAGCCGCAGATGCGCCAGCGCCTGCCGACAGCACGTTCTCAGTAGAGAGCTTCCGTCAGTTGCCCACCGATGTGAGCGCTTTCATCGACGCTGTTCGCGACCTTAACGACGAGGCATGCGCCCTGCTGAAGGTGGTAGCCCCAGCCGACTTCGCCTTCTCCTCGCCGTTAGGCATCGTTGAGCGTCGCGACAAGGTGGGCGAGATATGGCTTTTCATGCCTAAAGGCACAAAGAGTATAACGCTGAAACACCCGCAATGGGGAGTGCTGCGCGACTATGCGTTCGGTACAAAGCTGGAGAGTCGCATGACATACGAGATGCGTCTTCGCCTGCCGCAGGCAGCTGTTGTGGAGAAGCACGACACCGTTGTGTACACACAGACTATTGTAGACACAGTTACCGTAGCGCCGCCGCGTCGCGTCGTGCCATTGCATCTCTATACGTTGTTCACAGCCTCGATGCACACAGACGGTCCGTCGTGGGGAGCGATGATAGCCGTGATGAGTCGTCACGGTGGCTACGTTCATGCCAGCACCAATCTGCGCTCTGGCAAGAAGACCGTAGGAGCGTGCAACCGCGAGGGCTATAGAGACGGAGCTACTGTGAAGCCATATTATTCGGGTAGCACGCATACTTCAGAATATGCCGTCACAGCGGGCTTGATACACCGCATAAACGCCAACTTTAATATCTTCGAAGGAGCAGGTTATGCCAAACAAACCACCGCATGGCAACTCGCAAAAAGCGAAGGCGGAGGATGGTTGCGCAACGACGGACTCACACATAAAGGCGTGGCAGCGGAGATAGGCGTGATCTTTACAAAGGGCAGGCTGAGCGTGAGCGCCTCTACGCTTACAATCGGCGGTAGCCTGTGGCAGGGATGTGTGGGCATAGGCATACGCATCGGAAAGAATAGCGTGATAACGAAACCCGCCAAGCGTTGAGAAAGTGTTTCTATATAATATATGTGAAAACAACTTGAGATATGAATCATAGCTTACATTATAATAATATGTTCAATCGGTTCTATATCACTTTCGTGTCAGTAGTGGCGCTCTTGTGCTCGTGCAGTAGCGACAAGCCTGACAGCCTTGAGCCGCACTTGCAGACTCTGTCGGCTACGGACATAACCCGAACGGAAGCTACAATATCAGGATTGTGCCAAATGGATAATGGTGCGGAGATGCCGCAACTGTGGTTCCGCTATGGCGCCGACGAGAGTATGAGTGAACGTTCTGAAGCGCTTGACGCTGCGGAAGGCAGTGTGAGCATGCGCTTGCGTAACCTCACGGCAGGCACTACATATTATTATATGTTGCAAGGCAGCAACGGCACCGCTGTGCTGTCGGGTGAGACTCTTAGCTTCACAACACTACCTAACCTGCAGCCAACTATCGGCGAAGTGAAGGTGTTGAGCAGCAGTCCGATGAGTGTAATCGTGGGCTATCGCATTGCTGACGACGGCGGTGACGAGATAACCGAAAGCGGTTGCCGCATATCGCGTCAGGATGGATCCGCGATGAGCGACGGTGAGAAGGAAACAACCATAATGCAGACTGGCTCAGTGGGCGCTGACGGGTTCTACCGCTTGCGCATAGGCAATCTGCAGCCGAGCACGGCATACACAATATGCCCGTTCGCCAAGAACAGAAACGGCGAGGCTGTGGGCGAACCGCTTTCGTTCACAACTCTAACTGCTGTGGTCTTGGATGAGGCAGGCATGCTTTCGGTAGTCATTGGCGACGACATCTACAAATACACCACCATCTCTATAGCCGGACCGCTCAACGGCGACGACCTTCGCACCCTGCGCCACATGGCAGGACGCGGTATAGACGGTAGTGCTACAAACGGGCGACTTGCCGATATAGACATATCAGGAGCACGCATTGTCGCAGGAGGCGGCGTGTATGACGCTGCGCGCTATTCGGAGGACGACGTTGTGGGAGTAGGACTGTTTGCCGCGTGCAACAATCTGAAGAATATAAAGTTGCCGATGGACGTGGTGAGGATAGAAAAAGACGCCTTCCTCAACTGCTCATCGCTGCGCAGCATAGTGATACCGGCTACCGTAAGCAGTATCGTTCCGTCGGCTGGATGCACATCGCTTGAAGAGATAAGCGTGTCGGGTGCCAACACATCATACACAAGTAGTGACGGTGTGCTGCTGAGCGGCGACGCCAAGAGCATATTGTGGTTCCCGATGGGCAAGCGAGGCGACTACGCATTGCCAGCCACAGTGACAGCAGTTGGTCCGTACGCCTTCCGCGACTGTAGCATTGAGAAGTTCGTGTTTCCGGCAGGACTCACCAAAATAGGCGAATGCGCCTTCTATAACAGTAAGGTGAAGGAGGTCGTACTGCCTTCAACGCTGAAGATGTTGCCGACCGGCGTGTTCCAGAAATGCGCCGACCTGAAGACTGTGCGCCTTGGCAACGACGTAGAACTGCTGTCCGACTACGTGTTTGACGGTTGTCCGCTCACCGATCTGTACATAACAGCCCCACTTCCGCCCGTGTGCAACAGCAATACCTTCGCCACAACCGGCGCCGACTTCGTGAAGACCTGCCGACTGCATGTGCCGAAAGGCAGGAAGAAATACTATCGTGCGAATGCAAAATGGAATGTTTTTGATAATATCGTAGAAGAATGAACTCACCAGAAATAGAAGAACTCAAGCGTCTCGTAAAGGAGAAATACGAGGACACACTTGCTACGTCCACCGACTTCGAGGTGTTCTCGCTGATGCTTAAGAAGAAATACAATGCAACCGTGTCGACATCCACACTGAAGCGTCTTTACAACTATGTAGGCGACGAGCACACGCCACGCGTGGCTACGCTGAATGTGCTGGCGCGTTACATCGGTCATGCCGACTACACTAAGTTTGTGGCATGGCTGAAGACGAGTCCGTGCTACAACTCGTCGTTCTTTAACGCCAACCAACTCATGAGCAGCGACCTTAATCGCGGCGACGAGGTAGAGATAGGCTGGAGCCCCAACCGCATTGTGCGACTTGAATATCAGGGCGACAGCCGATATGCCGTGCTCATGTCGCACAACAGCAAAATGCTGCCTGGTGACAGCTTCGTTACGGGCTGCTTCATCGCCGAGCAACCGCTTTATCTGCCGTTCCTTGAGCGCGGCGGCGAGCGCACACCGCCGTTCGTGGCGGGTCGCAACGGCGGACTTTCGATAGTTAGGGTTGTTAAAGAATCGTGCTGATGAACGACAAGGAGAAACGACCCACGTCAGGATTCGTGGCAGGCTTTGGCAGCGAGTGCGGCTTCAGCGGCGCGCAGCACGACAGCGGCTTTTCGAACATTAGCGAAGTATATGTTTCGAAGTCGGGTTTTTCGCGCTTGCTCTCTGCCGTGAGATACGGCAAGCGCTATATGCTGAAGTGTCTGAAGCCCGACTTCGCCTTCACGCCCGTATATCGTCAGGCGCTCATGAAGGAGTTTGAGATAGGCTTGCAGCTCGACCATCCCTATATCTGCCGCACCATAAGCATGGAGCCGGTAGAAGAACTCGGCGAGTGCATCGTCATGGAATATGTAGACGGCGAGAATCTTGAGACAGCCGTCACAAGCGGAACGTTTACAGAAGATAAGGCGCGCAAGATTGCCGCCCAACTGCTTGACGCCATGGAGTATATGCACGCCAAGCAGACTGTTCATCGCGACATAAAGCCGTCGAACATCATGGTGACCCATCGCGGAGGCGATGTTAAACTCATCGACTTCGGACTTTCAGACAGCGAGACCTTCTGCGTGCTTAAGATTCCGGCAGGAACAATCGGCTATATGGCGCCAGAACAGTTGCTGCCCGGAGCCAAGAGCGACCCCAGCGCCGACATCTATTCGTTCGGCAAGGTGCTCGAGTTCATGGCTGAGGCTGCGCACAGCAAGAGTCTTGCGAGAGTAGGGCGCATGTGTGCCGCCGCCGACCGCGACCGCCGACCCTCCGACATCGCCCAGATAAGGCGCTTGCTGGCCGGCAAGAGCAGGTCGTTTGCCGTTGTGAACGCCATGCTCGTTGCGCTGATAGTGCTGCTGCTTGTTGTTATCGGTGTGATGACCAACGCACGCCAAGACACACGCCCGGAAACTGTTGCTACAGATTCGGTTGCAGCAGATGGCGTGAATAGAGTGGTGGACAGCAATCTTTGGTGATCTTTTGTGATTATTGCGTTTGAAAGCGCAATAATCCTTCTTTCTTCAATAATATTCTGCCCGTATCGGCGTTATTATGTTATATGCAATGGACCGACCAAATACGTAGAGTGAAGATATTTCTTGTGCTTGCCGCGGTGATTATCGCCGTGGCATCACTTGTCGTGTCGCATATCCTCATACGCGACCTCGCCAGGGAGGAGCACAACAAGATGGCGGTCTGGGCGGAGGCGATGCGCACGCTGAACAACGCCGACGAGAACACCGACATCAATCTGGTGCTGAAGGTGATAAACGGCAACAACACGATACCCGTCATCGTGCTCGACTCGAACGGCGACGTGCAGGCTTACCGCAACATCAATCTGAAAACATGCAACACGGCAGCCGACTCGCTTAGGCGTGTGGAGCAACTCGGCAAGGAGATGCTCGCCGAGCGCCAGGTGATACGTATCGCGCTTAACGAAGACGCCGACAGCATATCTCACTCCGACGAGTACATCAATGTCTGTTACGCCGACTCCGTCATGCTGCGCCGACTCGCTTCCTATCCTTATATACAGTTGGGCGTGGTGATGATATTCGTCGTCATAGCCATCTTCGCCCTGCTCACGTCTAAACGCGCCGAGCAGAACAAGGTGTGGGTAGGACTCTCGAAGGAGACGGCACACCAGCTCGGTACGCCGATATCGAGCCTCATGGCGTGGACCGAGATACTGAAAGAGACTCACCCCGACGACCCGCTCATACCCGAGATGGACAAGGACGTGAAGCGCCTGCAGCTCATTGCCGACCGCTTCTCGAAGATAGGCTCGCTGCCCGAACCTGTGGAGACAAATCTGAAGGAGATAATGCAGCACGTGGTCGACTATATGGACCGCCGCACGTCGCGCAAGGTGCAGATGATATGCCGCTTCCCCGAGGAAGACGTGATAGTGCGCATCAACGCCTCGCTCTTCGAGTGGGTGATAGAAAACCTCTGCAAGAACGCCGTCGACGCCATGGAAGGCGCCGGCACCATTACGCTCACCATACTGAAGGAAGGCGCACGCGCCGTAGTCGAGGTGGCAGACACCGGCAAAGGCATACGCAAGAAGGACATCGGCAACGTCTTCAAACCCGGATTCACCACGAAAAAACGCGGCTGGGGATTGGGCCTGTCGCTCGCCAAACGCATTGTAGAAGAGTATCATCACGGCAAAATCTACGTGAAAAAGTCGGAATTGGGCGTCGGAACTACCTTTAGAATAGAACTTTTCTGGTAATCAGTTGTGTAATTCGTAGAATATTCGTAACTTTGCACACCAAATGTGTAATTTAGAATCGCTTAAGATAGATTTAAAGGAGTTGAACGAGGGCCTCACAACGCTCCATTTCAACCTGGGCGACGCTTATTTCGAGTCGTTAGACGAGGACGAAATCAAGCGTGGCTCTGTCAGTGTGTCTTTAAACGTGCGTCGCACGGAGAACTATTTTGAGCTCGACTTCCACACCGCAGGCTCGGTCGTTATTCCGTGCGACCTCTGCCTCGACGATATGGACCAGGACGTAGAAAGCGACGACCGCCTTATCGTCAAGTTTGGAGAAGAATATTCCGAAGACGATGACCTCATCACCGTCGACGAGCGCGAAGGCGTACTCGACGTGGCATGGTTCATCTACGAATTTATAGCACTCAACATTCCCGCTAAGCACGTGCATACACCTGGAAAATGTAACGCGGCGATGATAAAGGTTCTCGAAGAACACTCAGC
>ERZ870052.420-NODE-420-length-16909-cov-11.183222_pt1 | contig 16909 bp, 7 predicted proteins | sample MGYA00520889_ERZ870052 | MGnify/ENA primary metagenome ERZ870052 (study PRJEB32232, sample SAMN07284988) | human gut metagenome | biome: human-associated habitat; material: feces | host: Homo sapiens | place: Tanzania | collected 2014-08-14 ...
TCCGTGCTCAATGTAGCAAGCCTCAGCAAGCTGAGCTGCGCTCATGTTGTCGATGTTCACGATAGAACCATCACTAAGGGTAACGTTATCTACGTCTGCAGAATTTACGGCACGCTGACGAACCTGCTTCAAGCACTTCTTAGCTTCTGTCAAGTCAGAGAGACCTGCACGTGCTGCACTCTCTGCATACCAGAGGAGTACCTCTGAATAGCGGATAAGGTTGTGACGGCGGTCGTTAACCATACCACCCCAGTTAGGAGCTGTATAATCGTAAGGCGCGCGAAGCATGTTACCTTCAGCATCACTGTTTACAGTGAAGATAGTGAACATAGGGTGATACTCCTTAACACATTTCTTGCCCTTTTCGAACAAGAGCTTTTCGTATTTGCCATCGACCTTTCTAATAGTCTTCTTAGGACTATCCTTCTCTTCATTGATTTTTTCATCCAAATCCTTGATCTGTTTTGCGAGATCTTCAGGGTTAGTCTTCATTGTAACAGGAACCCATTTATCTTCTGAAGGAATTTCCCACCAATCACAATCTGCAGTAATTACAGTACCATCCTGGAAGGTAATCTTTGGAGCGTAGATGGCGTCCTTACGTGGACCGGCTGGATATCTCTTCCAGAAAGCGATCTCACCCCAGGCGTCACCCCAACCACCATCACCGAGACTTTCGAAACGGCAGCAAGAAGAAAGCTGAGAATCATGATCCCACCAACCTTTGGCGTCGTTGTTGATACCGAGCACGGTTTCCATGTTGTAGTTGTTGCCCATAGAGTAAACGTCCTTCCAGTCTGGATTCAGGATGAAACCATAGTTGCTATTGTTGTCGATGACAGACTTAGCCTGCTCTGCAGCGAGCTTGTAGTACTCTGTACCCTTGTTAAGAGGGTAACCAGCCATAGACATATAAACAGCAGCCAATGTAGATTGTGCAGCCTGCTTGGTAGTCCAAACATCAACTCCGAACAAGCGGCTAGGCTCCTTCTCGTACTTGGTAGGAAGCTCGTTGACAGCTGCCTTCAAGTCTGAAACGATCAAGTCATATACGTCAGCTACACTTGATGGAGCAACATCCAACTGGGTAATATCGGTACCAGTAATCAATGGAACAGGACCGAAAACACGTACCAGATAGTAGTAAGCGTATGCACGCCAGAAGTGAGCGTTACCCAAAGCTACATTGATTTTTTCCTGTGCTACACCTGCATTACCTGCACCTTCTACTATCAGGTTAGCAGCTTTGATAACAGAATAGTGCTGGTTCCAGGCATCTGTTACACCCTTGTTGGCACCATCGGATGCAAAAGCATCGAGGGCAGCACAAGCCTGCTTGTTTGAACCAGGGTTAGCTGTGATATCGTCGCCCTGCCACTGTGGGTACATAGGGTTAGTCCAGCTCTGGGTCTGGTTGATTCTATCGTACAAAGCATTGCAGCTTTGAATGAGGTCATCTTCGCTATTGAAGAAGTTTTCTGGAGTTAACTGTCCCTTAGGCTCCTCATCCAGGAAATCGCCACAAGACGAGAATGTAAGCAAGGATGTTGCTATGAGACAACCCATATATAATAATTTTCTAGTTCTCATAATTATTTCAGTTTTTAGATGATTGAAGTTAGAAGTTTACACGAACGCCCATTGTGATGGTACGAGGATTAGGGTAAGCACCCATATCCAAACCATTATCACGGTCTACAGAATCTCCGAATGATGCACCTGCTGGGTCAATACCCTTATAGCCTGTGATAGTGAAGACGTTCTGAGCTGAGAGTGAAAGGCGGATGTCTGCAATCTTGGTCATACTACGTGGGAATGTGTAAGCGATGCTGATATTCTCGCAACGGAAATAGTCTGCATTCTCCAACCACTTGTCTGAGTTACCGTATGTCTTGTTCTCTGCATCTAAAGAAGGCATTGTTACACCAATATTGCTGAAGTAATCCTTGTCGGTTACGAACATAGAAGCACCAACTGTTGAGTTCATGGCGAAGCGTACCATATTCAGACGCTTAGCACCGAAGGCTGCATTGCAGAATACGTTGAAGTCCCAGTTCTTATAGGTAACGGTGTTGTTCCAACCTAATGTAACGTCAGGATTTGAACGACCTAATACGAAGCGGTCCTTTGATGCATCTGGATTAGCGGTCTTGCTTCCGTCTGCTGCGTAATACATATCAACAAACTGACCATCTGCATTCTTTTCTACACCAGCCCACTTGAAGCCGTAGAATGTACCGATAGCCTCACCTTCCTTGATGATGGTACATTCGTCAATTGTACCTGGAGAAGGGCTGGTACCATAGAGAATTGGAGAATCTGCTGTCAGCTTGGTAACCTCGTTCTTGATGTAGCTGGCATTCAAGGTAGATGACCATGACCAATCCTTGGTCTGGATAATCTGACCATTGATAGTTGCGTCAAACCCCTTGTTGCTTACCTCACCGGCATTTACCCAGTAAGATGTGGCACCTAGGTAACCAGGAGCTGCAGTTTCCAAAAGGGCATCCTTGGTCTTCTTGTTAAAGTAGTCTAAGCTGATGTTCAAACGGTTGCCGAAGAAACCGAAGTCAATACCGAGGTCAAATTGGTGAACCTTTTCCCATGTCAAGTCAGGAGTTGCAAAACTATTTGCCCAATAACCTGTGTATGATTGAGTTGTACCGTATGTAAAACCAGTTGATGCCAATGTTCCAAGGGTAGAATAAGGAGCAATATCCTGGTTACCGATGATACCGTAGCTGGCACGGATTTTCATGTACTCTACTGCATCCTTGATAGGCTCCCAGAACTTCTCGTTAGAGATAGTCCAAGCTGCTGCAGCAGATGGGAAATAACCCCACTTCTTGTTGGTAAAGCGGCTAGAACCATCCGCACGGAAGGTACCGGTCAACATGTACCGGTCGGCATAGTTGTACATCAAACGAGCTACACCAGAAAGCATGGTCCACTTGCTGTAGCCGTTGGTTGGTGTCTTGGAAGCAGCATCAGCTACGTTCCAGTAACCCAACTGCTCGTGAGCAATACCTGTACCTGATATACCCATGCGGCGAACCTCGTTAGAGGTAACTTCCCATACACCAGTAGCTGTCAATGCGTGCTCACCCCACTTGTTGTTGTAAGTCAAGTTGTTGGTTGACTGCAAAGCGGTAACGGTAGCATCGTTGTTGTCCATATTGTTACCGGCAGCGTTCACCTTGGTAGATGTGAAGCTGTACCACTTGTAATCGTTATAGTCGATACCGTTGGTGGTGGTGAAGGTCAAGCCCTTGAGAAGATTGAACTTCAAGTCAACGTGACCAGTTACCATGGTACGCTTGCGGTCGTTCTGGCTGTCGTGAAGAATACCGTAAGGGTTGTTCTGGATGTTGTTATATGGGTCCAGGTTGTACTTGCCGTTGGCTGCCATCATCTCCATAGTAGGAGAGTAGTTCAAACCTACCCAGATTGGGTTAGACTGGTTCTGGGCGAAACCTGCACCAGAGTTGTCTGTTTGAGCGAGGTTAAGGTCAGCTGTCAATTCCAACCAATTGAATACCTTATTGTGAATGTTTGCCTTGATTGCGTAACGTCTTGACTTGGTGTCAACGATAACACCCTTCTGGTCCATCAAGTTGGCAGAGAAATAAGTCTGAGTCTTCTCGTTACCCTGTGAAAAGGCAACCTTATAGTTCTGAGTAATACCTGTCTGGAGCAACTGATCCATCCAGTCGATACCTGACTTGGTACCGTTCAGATAATCCTGTACTGCACTCTGAGCCACGCCCTTGTAGTCAACCAAAGCCTGTGCGTACTCCTTGGTACTCATTACCTCAGGAATGTGGTAAGCGTTAGAGATACCGAAACTTGCATCGAATGTTACTTGGGTAGCACCGGCAGAACCGCTCTTGGTTTGTACCATAACAACACCATTGGCACCGCGGGCACCATAGATGGCGGTAGAAGATGCGTCCTTCAATACCTGGATGCTCTGGATATCCTCAGGACTGATACCTTCAAGACCTGTTTCGCGAACGATACCATCTACTACGTAGAGAGGGTCGTTGCTCTTGTTTACGGAACTGGCACCACGTACACGAATCTTCATGGCTCCACCAGGAACACCGCTTGACATTACCTGCACACCAGACATACGTCCGTTGAGGGCATCCTCAACACGTGCAACAGGCTGGTCCTTGAAATTCTTGCTGTCCAAAACTGCCACAGAACCAGCCAAGTCAGCCTTCTTTACTGTACCGTAACCGATGACTACGGTCTCTTCAAGCATGTTGGCATCGTCCTGCAAAGTGATGTTGAGCGGACTACCGCTCCATGTGAGGGTCTGTGATTTGTAACCCACATAAGTGATGGTAAGTTTGGCACCCTTTTCGATGTTGCTGAGGGTGAAGTTACCATCCAGGTCAGTTACGGTTCCACCGGTCTTACCTTCGATTCTGATGGTAGCGCCGATGATAGGTTCTCCGGTAGCGTCTTTAACAGTACCTGTACATGAGTTTTGCTGCTGGGTAGCTGTAGCAATGGTAGAATTGCTTTGAGCAGCCAATGCAGAAACAGTGCAAAGAGGTGACATCGCACCTAAAAGCGCTGCAAAATACAAATTTGCTCTTTTGTTCATAGGGCTATTATTTATTGTTAGTTATAAAATTTTTCGTACTTCTTTCTAGTTATTGGAATGCTGAAACAGAGTTTATACAAGGGCATCCCTTTGCATCGTCGATTACGATGCGGATGCCACTTGTAGTAATCTTATCGAAGCGAAGTATTCGCTTGTAGCCGATAGTGGTAGTCTCTTCCTTAGGGTCGAGCCTTACCCAGTTTTTGCCTTGTCGGTAATAGATTGAGAAGGCTTTTACGCGCTGCCCCAGAGGTATGTATTCCTGGAGCATGAGGCGTGTGATAGATTTCGGTTTTCCGAGTTGAAACTCGATATTGGCATCTTTTTTCTTTTTAGAAGCCCAGAAGGTGTCATACTGGTCGTCTGTGATATTCTTGCCAATGTGCTTGCCTTGCTGGCTGTCTACTTTAGGTGTGATGCCTTTCAGTAGATTGACAGATAATTCTTGTCGGATTTTCCTGTGGAAGTTTACTGCATTTGCAGAGTCGATAGGGTGGATGAGTCCATCCTTGTCTACCGGGAAGTTGAGTAACATGGTAGCGTTGTGTCCTACACTCTTGTAATAGAGATTGCACAGATCTTCAACGGTTTTTACCTTACTGTCTTCTTTCTCATGGTAGAACCATCCCGGACGGATAGAGACATCGCACTCAGCTGGTGTCCACTGGTCGCCGTCTTCCCATCCAAACTGCAACTGTTTGTAGTCTTTGAAGCCTGGATAGACGGTGTTGGATGGTATTGTAGACCAGCAGGTCTCGCCTGCAAATCCATTTTCATTTCCTACCCATCGGCATCCCGGTCCGCCATCACCGAAAATAGTGGCATTGGGTTGTAAACTGTCAACAATTTCGAAAATTCTAGGAAAATTGTAGTAGTTCTTTCTGTCGATGGTTCTGCTTTCTTCGGCGCCTCCGTACCAGCCGTCTCCTCCGTTGGCTCCGTCAAACCATACTTCGAAAAGTTCGCTGTAGTTGCTCAGAAGTTCCTTGAGCTGGCGCTGGTAGAGCTTCAGGTAGTAGGGAGAACCGTAGCTTGCCTGGTGTCTGTCCCAAGGCGAGAGGTAAACTCCGAATTTCAAACCGTATTTCTTGCATGCTTGGGAGAGTTCTCCTACCACATCACCTTCACCATTCTTATAAGGGGTGTTGCGGATGCAGTAATCTGTGGTGCGTGTAGGCCAGAGGCAGAAGCCGTCGTGATGTTTGGCAGTAATGATGACTCCTTTCATGCCTGCAGCAACCAGGGTTCTTGCCCATTGTTCGCAATCCAGTTTCTTAGGATTGAAGGTCTTTACATCCGAATTTCCGTATCCCCATTCCTTATCATTGAAGGTGTTGAGGCCGAAATGGATAAAAGCATAGGTTTCCAGTTTCTGCCATGCCACCTGCTTGGCGGTTGGCACAGGTTGGATGGGGGCTACCTGGCTGTAGTTGCGCTGGGCGGCAGCTGTTATGGCTGCCAGCCCCAGGCATAGTGCAACAAGAAGAGACTTCTTCATACTTAAAATAGGTTTTGTATTGGTTGTTTAAATTCCTTATTTGTCGATGTTCTCATTCAGAAGCCGGTATCTTGCCATCAGACAGGCTCCCGTGATTCCTGCAAGACCTTTCAGACTTGAGGTAACGATTTTAGAATCCTCATTCATGATGTTGAGAGAGAATTTCTTGATACCCATCTTTACCGGTAGCGTGAGGTAGTCGCCTGTAACCGACATTTCTCCTCCGATGACCAGCATTTCTGGGTTGAAGATGTTGATGACTCCTGCCAGCTGCTTGCCAAGTTCATCTGCTATGCGCTGCAGTGTGGCAAGACTCAGTACATCTTCCTTTGCTATGGCGTCCAGGATATCCTGGAGTGATAGGTCTTCATTCTTTTTCAGAACTCTTTCAGAGAGGATGGAAGTCTTTCCTTCCTTTATCTTCTCGATGAGCTTCCTTTTGAGTGCTCTGCCCGAAACTTCTGTTTCTATGCAACCAATCTTGCCGCAGTGGCAGATGATGTTGTTGTTGTAGGCAGTCATGTGACCGAATTCGCCAGAATATCCCGACTTGCCGTAATAGAGTTTGCCGTCGATGATGATTCCGATTCCGATGCCCCAGCATACGTTCACGAAGATGGCGTCTTTCAGTCCTTTGCACTGTCCCTTAATCAACTCAGCGAAAGCCATGCTCCGGGTATCGTTCTCGATACATACAGGTAGCTGTATGAGCTGGGTCAGCTTGTCGGCCAATGATTCTTTCAGGAAGGTGAACATGTTGTAGGCATTTCCCTGTACAGGATTTACGCGCTCAGCCACGTTCATGCAAACTTGAAGTATTTCTTCTCTTGAAACAGGAAGGCTTTCGATAAACTCATTGATGATTCTGCTTATCTCTTCCAGGTTTTCAGGAGAGTTCTCATATACGTAAGGCACTCTTGTTTTTTCGGTAATCAGATTGCCTGCGAAGTCGCTTGCTGCAAGTGCCAGGCAGTTCATCTCAGGATTGACGCCGATGAAGTAGCCTGCTGTTGGAACGAGGTCGTAAACCATCGGGATGCGTCCCGAAGAATTGTCTTTCTTTCCAATCTCTCTGGCGAGTCCTTCTTTTATCAACTCGTTGAGGGCACTTGTTGTTGTCGGTAAGCTAACTCCGATAGCCTTCGACATCTCTGGGATGGTGGAGGCTCCGTGAGAGATAAACTGCTCCAGGAGTTTGCCCTGAACTGAGGGCTTTTTGTTTATCTTTCTAAGATATTTTATTAAGTCAGCTTTCATAACTAATATTTTTTAGTTGCAAAGATAAGGTTTTTCTGTATTGGTGCAATATTTTTGCTGTTAATAAAACTTAAACAGCGAAAAATAGTATACTTTTCGTCGTTTTCGGACATCCTGTTTCCTTCTATACCTTATTATATATAGAGAGGTTGGATACGTAAGTGCACAAAAGGGGGTTACACTTAATCGGCATCAGAAGCGAGCGAAGTGCAGGTATTTCGGCCATAAGAAGGCTCAAAGTATAAAAAATGTTTCTGTTTTAGAAATATTAACGCTATTTTCATTGCAGTATTTGATAAAACTAGTAACTTTGCAAAATAAAATATTTTAGTAACGAACAGAGCGTTAATAAATAATTTAATAAATGGAAGTTTGTAACGCTCCTCGTTATTTTTCGATTTTAACCTATTAATTAAAAGAAGTATGGAATACGATGTAAAGTCTTTAGTGATTGGCTTGGATTTGGGTGGAACCAATTCCGTTTTCGGCATCGTTGATGGGGACGGAGAAATAATAGCTACAACCTCAATCAAGACCCAGACATTCCTGTGCGTGGAACAATACGTAGAGGAGTCGGTAAAAGCTGTGATGCAGATAGTAGAACAGGTAGGTGGTATGGAGAAAATTCGTGCCATGGGCATCGGTGCTCCTTGTGGTAACTATTACAAGGGGACCATTGAAAATGCAGCAAACCTGGTATGGGCAAAGGGTATTGTACCGCTGGCTGACATGTTTGCAGAGAAACTGGGCATTCCGGTTACTATTACCAATGATGCAAATGCGGCAGCTATGGGAGAAATGAAATATGGTGCTGCGGTTGGCATGAAAAACTTCGTAGAACTCACTCTCGGAACAGGCGTAGGATCGGGTATAGTGGCTAACGGGCAGCTGATTTATGGTTGCGACGGTTTCGCCGGTGAGTTGGGACACATGGTGGTGGTTCCTGACGGAAGACCATGCGGCTGTGGCAGAAAGGGCTGTCTGGAGACCTACTGTTCGGCTACAGGCGTGGTCCGTACTACCTTGGCCATGCTCGAAGCATCAACCTGGGCAACTGAGCTGAGAAATATTCCAAGGGAAGAAATTACATCTTATGCAGTTTATAAGGCAGCCATGGCAGGAGATACACTGGCACGGGAAGTGTTCAGACAAACCGGTACAAGAATCGGCAAGGCCTGTGCAGAGATAGCTACCTTTCTGAGCCCGGAGGCTTTTATCTTCTTCGGAGGATTGGCACAGGCTGGCGATCTGCTCTTCCGTCCTATTGAAGAAGCATATAACGAGCATGTGCTCTCATTATATAAAGGTAAGGCTAAGTTCCTGATGAGCGGACTGGATGGTGCCAAGGCTGCTATCCTGGGTGCTGCAGCAATGGCATCTGAACTCTAATCCGTCATTTTAAAAAAAGAAAATATAACCTATTTAAATATAGATAAAGATATGAGACTCAATCTTAGTTCGCAAATCGTACTTAATAAAGTACCTATAGAGTTCTACAGGCCAAAGACGACTGTAGAATATTCTGAAATCTCCAGAATGGAGAAGATTCATACAGATATCTTTGCCTCTATGACAGAAGGTGCCAGTCATGTAGCTGACAAAATAGAAGCTGGCATCAAGGCAGCACAGCAGGAAGGCAAATTCTATGTGATGGCGCTGGGCGCCGGTTCTTCTCTCTATTCTGTATACGATGAACTCGTTCGCCGTTACAACGAGAAGACCCTGAGCTTCCGCAATGTTGTTGTATTCAATGCATACGAATATTATCCGCTCCAGAAGGACAGTTCTCTCCGTACCATCAACCAGTTGAAGGAGCGTTTCCTTGATCATGTGGATGTGGCTGAGCAGAACATCTTTACACTGGATGGTTTTGTGGCACAGGATGCCGTACAGGACAGTTGTCGTCTTTATGAGCAGCGTATCAAGACCTTTGGCGGTCTCGATGTAGCCCTCATAGGTATAGGCCGTTCGGGTAATATTGCAGCCAACGAGCCAGGTTCGGGCATCCAGTCGATGACCCGTATCATCCTCATCGGCAATACCTCTCGCGAAGAGATGGAGAACAGTGAGCAGACCAAGGAAACCATTCCTCCATGTTCGCTCACCATGGGTATCGCTACCTTACTCTCTGCCAAGAGCATCTATCTGACAGCCTGGGGCGAAGAGAAGGCTGAGATTATGCAGAAGGTGGTGGAGAACTCTATCACAGATACCCTGCCGGCATCATTCCTCCAGACTCATCCGAATGCACATGTTGTCATCGACCTGGGTGCTGCTCACCATCTGACACGTATTGAGCATCCATGGCTCGTAACTTCATGCCAGTGGAGTGATAAACTGGTGCGTTCTGCACTGGTATGGCTCTGCCAGAAACTCGGTAAGCCTATCCTGAAGTTGACCAATAAGGATTATAATGAGAACGGACTGAGTGAACTTCTGGCACTCTATGGCTCTGCCTACAATGTCAATATCAAGATTTTCAATGATTTGCAGCATACCATTACCGGATGGCCAGGTGGTAAGCCTAATGCCGATGATACCTATCGTCCGGAGCGTGCAACACCATTCCCTAAGAAGGTTATCGTATTCTCTCCACACCCAGACGATGATGTTATCTCTATGGGAGGAACCATCCGTCGACTGGTACAGCAGAACCACGATGTGCATGTAGCTTACGAAACATCAGGAAACATTGCTGTAGGTGATGAGGAAGTAACAAGATTCATGCACTTTATCAATGGTTTCAACCAGCTTTTTGCAGACTCAAAAGACAGCATCATCTCTAATAAATATAAGGAAATCAAGACCTTCTTTGCCAAGAAGAAGGAGAGTGACTTCGATACACGAGATATCCTGACCATCAAGGGACTGATTCGCCGTGGTGAGGCTCGTACCGCTTGTACTTATAATGAAATTCCGCTTGACCATGTCCACTTCCTCGACCTGCCATTCTATGAGAGCGGCAAGATAGAAAAGTTGCCAATGACCGAGAAGGATGTAGAGATAGTGAGAGCTCTGTTGCAGAAGGTGCAGCCGCATCAGATTTATGTTGCCGGCGACCTTGCTGACCCTCACGGAACCCACAAGAAGTGTACCGATGCCGTTCTGGCAGCTATCGACGAAGAGAAGAAAGCGGGTGCAGAATGGTTGAAGGACTGTCGCATCTGGATGTATCGTGGTGCCTGGGCAGAATGGGAGATTGAGAATATCGAAATGTGTGTTCCATTGAGCCCTGAGGAGTTGCGGGCAAAGCGTAACTCTATCCTCAAGCATCAGTCGCAGATGGAGAGTGCTCCTTTCTTGGGTAATGATGAGCGCCTGTTCTGGCAGAGAGCCGAGGACCGTAACCGTGCTACAGCATCGCTCTACGACCAGTTGGGTCTGGCATGCTATGAGGCCATGGAGGCTTTCGTGGAGTACAAGCCATTGTAATACCTTATTAATATATTTAAATCATGGCAAAGTTCAATCGTTTATTAGGCTCGTTTGTAGCCTGTGCAGCGATGCTGGGTGGTATCTCCTCTCCGGTATCTGCTGCCGATATTAATATTATCCCGATACCGGTGAAGACTCAGGTACAGAAAGGTGAGTTCGTATTGCCACAGAAGGTGGTAATCGCTTACCAGACGGCTGAAGGCAGAAATATCGCCCAGTACATGGCAGACAAACTGAAGGCTTCTACAGGTTATGAGGTAACGGTAGGTGGAAAGAAGGGGAATATCTCTATACAGATTTCTCCTTCGCTGAAAATTGCCGAGGAAGGTTATCGCCTTACCGTAACCGCCAAGGGGGTTGTTATCAAGGCGAAGACCGCCAAGGGCGCCTTCTACGGTATGCAGAGTTTCATGCAGTTACTCCCTGCCCAGATAGAGAGCGCAACCCGGGTGGATGGAGTGAAATGGGTAGCACAATGCTGTGATATCCAAGATGCTCCACGCTTCGGCTACCGTGGATTCCATCTCGATCCATGCCGCCATTTCATTTCTGTCGAGAATGTGAAGAAGCAACTGGACCTGATGTCTATGTTCAAGGTGAACACCATGCACTTCCATCTGACGGAAGACCAGGGCTGGCGTATCGAAATCAAGAAATATCCTAAACTTACTTCTGTGGGCAGTATCCGTACCGAGGGCGATGGCTCTCTTTATGGCGGTTTCTATACCCAGGAGCAGATTAAGGAAATAGTGGATTATGCTGCCAAGCGCTATATTACCGTGATTCCGGAAATCGACCTTCCTGGTCACATGATGGCAGCTATCTCTGCTTATCCTTATCTTTCATGCAAAGGTGAGCAGTGGTCGTTGAGAACAGTTTGGGGTGTAGAGGATATCGTGATGTGTCCGGGCAAGGAAGATATGTTCCGTTTCCTGGATGACATTTTTAGTGAGATTGTTCCTCTCTTCCCAGGTAAGTACTTCCATATCGGTGGCGACGAGTGTCCGAAGACCAGTTGGAAAAACTGCCCTACCTGTCAGAAGCGTATTCAGACTGAGGGTTTGCAGGCAGAAGGAAAGCATTCGGCAGAGGAAAGATTGCAGAGCTACGTTATCAAACGCATAGAGAAAATGCTGGAGAAGCGTGGCAGAAAGATTATCGGATGGGACGAGATTCTGGAAGGCGGATTGAGTGAGAATGCTACCGTGATGTCATGGCGTGGAACGGAAGGAGGTATCGAGGCTGCCATGCAGAAGCATGATGTCATCATGACGCCGGGCAGCGACGGTATGTATCTCGACTGGTATCAGGGCGACAGCAAGGTGGAGCCTGTAACCATTCCTAGTCCTCCTAGATATCTGGCTTCTACCTATAATTATAATCCGGTACCTGATACCATCAAAGCGTTGGGACTGGCTCATCATATCCTGGGCGTTCAGTGTAACAACTGGTCGGAATATATGTATTCCAATGCCAAGATGGAGTATATGATGTATCCTCGTGCCATTGCTCTCTCTGAGATTGCATGGTCGCCAGTGAGCAGGAAAAACTTCAAGGATTTCTGCCGCCGACTGGATGCAAACAGTGTTCGTCTGGACGAGCGCCATATCCGTTATCATATCCCATTGCCTGAGCAGCCTTTCGGTTCTTGTGATAAGGTGGTCATTACTGGGGATACTGCGGTAACCTTTACCACCTCGCGTCCTATGAAGATGGTTTATACATTGGATGGAAGTACACCAACTCCTTCTTCTTCGGCTTATGCAGAGCCTATCAGGGTGAGTGGAAACACCATCATCAAGATAGCAACCATATTGCCTTCAGGCAAGATGAGCCGTATCAGAACCGTTGATGTTGAGAAGCAGACTTATGCTCCTGCTGTTAAGGTGGAGGGCGCAAAACCTGGGTTGCAGATGAAGCGTATAAAAGGCAACTATCTGAAGGTTGACCAGTTGGAATGGGCTGATGCTGCCTGGGAGTGTGCAAACATCGAGGGCTTGGAGCAGATGAAGATTCAGCAGAAGGATGATGCTGCTACGTTGCGCGGTGCCAATAATTATGCTGCCATCGCTGAGGGCTACATCAATATTCCGGAGAATGGTGTCTACTATCTATCTTCCCGTCTGGAGCAGGTTTGGATTGATAACAAACTCATGATCAGCAACGAGGGAGAAGTGAAGGCTGGTACCAATCATGATACTTCTGTAGCATTGGCTAAGGGATTGCATCCAATAAAGGTGGTCTTCCTCAGTAATATTGTTGGCGGCTGGCCTTCATGGTGGAGCAGTCTCGGTATTGAAATGCGCAAGGACTGCGAACAGAAGTTTACCCCAGTAGATAACTCTATGTTTTTCAGAAAATAAAAAGAAATAGATATGAGCTTCAGAAATATAGCAAATGTATCGCTTTGCCTCGCCTTGCTGTCTGTCGGCAATGGCGTGGCGGCTCAGAATGAGTCGCGCTGGCATAATGTGGATATCAACCAGCAGAACCGCGAACCTCGTCGTGCTGCTTTCTTTGCATACGAGAGTCTTGACAAGGCACAGAGCTTTGACAAGAAGAAGTCTGCCAACTATCTTTCGATGGAAGGTATGTGGAAGTTTAACTTCGTGAAGGATCACAACAAGCGTCCTGCCAACTTCTTTGCTGCCAACTATGATGATTCGAAGTGGAAGGATTTCCCTGTGCCGGGGCTGTTCGAACTGAATGGTTATGGTGATGCTACCTACAAGAATGTAGGTTATGCCTGGGAAACCCAGTTTGATCCGAACCCTCCATACATCAGTGAACTCAACAACTATACGGGTTCTTATCGCCGTACCTTCGAACTTCCTAAGGACTGGAAGGGCAAGGATGTCTATTTCCATGTAGGTTCGGCTACCAGCAACCTGACTCTTTGGGTGAACGGCAAGTATGTGGGATATAGCGAAGACAGCAAGGTGGCTGCCGAATTTAATATCTCCAAGTATCTGAAGCCGGGCAAGAACCTGATAGCTATGCAGGTGATGCGCTGGTGCGATGGTTCTTATTTCGAGGATCAGGACTTCTGGCGTTTTACTGGTATAGCCCGTGAGGTTTATCTCTATGCACGTCCGAAACTTCATGCTGCCGATATCCGTCTTGATGCCGGTTTGATGAATAATTATCGGGATGGTATCCTGAACTATCAGATAGCACTGAAGGGCGGCAAGACTGATGTGACTGTTGCCTTGTGCGATAAGGATGGCAAGCAAATAGCATCGGCTACCGGAACTCAGGGTGTAATCAAAGTACCGAAGGTGAAGGCTTGGACTGCTGAGACACCTTATTTATATAAGGTATACATCTCTCTGAAGAATAAGCAGGGGGTAGCGGAGGTGATTCCGCAGAAGGTGGGCTTCCGCAATGTGGAAATCAAGAATGCCCAGTTGCTGGTGAACGGCAAGCCTGTACTGATTAAGGGTGCCAACCGGCATGAGATGGATCCGGATGGTGGATATGTGGTAAGTGTAGAGCGCATGATTCAGGATATCAGAATCATGAAACAGTTGAACATCAATGCGGTTCGTACCTGCCATTATCCTGACGATCCTCGCTGGTATGAACTCTGTGATGAATACGGACTGTATCTTACTGCTGAGGCTAACCTCGAATCTCATGGTATGGGATATGGGGAGAAATCACTTGCTAAGTTCCCTGAGTATCTCCAGACTCACATCGAGCGCAATGAAGGTAATGTGAAAAGTTTTATCAATCACCCTTCTATCATCGTATGGAGTTTGGGTAATGAGTGTGGTTACGGCATCAACTTCGAAAAGACCTATGACTGGGTGAAAGCGCTCGACAAGACCCGTCCTGTTCAGTATGAGCGTGGCGGTTATGACAGCAAGACCGATATTTACTGCCCGATGTATATCGACTACGAGGAGAGTGAGAAATATTGCAAGAGTGATGGTGTTAAACCATACATCCAGTGCGAATATGCTCATGCCATGGGTAATTCGGAAGGTGGTTTCAAGGAATATTGGGACCTCATCCGTAAGTATCCTAAGTATCAGGGTGGCTATATCTGGGACTTCGTAGATCAGGGCATTCGTGACAAGAGTCCTGTCACCGGTAAGGAAATCTTTACTTATGGTGGAGATTACGGCCGCTATCCGGCAAGTGACTATAACTTCAACTGTAATGGCATCATTGCTCCAGACCGCCGTCTGAATCCTCATGCTTACGAGATTCAGTACTATCATCAGAATGTATGGATCAAGGACCTGGATGCTGTGAATGGTGCTTTCAAGGTTTACAACGAGAACTTCTTCAAGAATATCGATGACTTGAACCTGACAGCTACGGTTTATGCCAATGGTGTGAAACTGGCTACAGTTGAGATTCCTGAAACAAAGGGTATTGCTCCTCAGGCTACCAAACTGATTAAGAGTGATGAACTGAAGTATGCGGTGGCTGAGGCTGAATCGAAGCATGCAAAGGAGGAGATTGTTCTTAACTTTGCTTTTGCAAGCGATGGCACACAGCCGCTGGTAGACAAGGGCCAGGTGATGGCTCGCCAGCAGTTTATCATCAGTGATTATCAGTTTGCCAAACCGACGGTTCCTGCTGTTGCTGCTGCACCAACCAAGAAGGGTAAGGTGAAGGAGACAAACAGTATGGAGGTGGAGGAAACCAACTCTTATGTGAAGGTCAGCGCACAGAGAATGTCTGTTACCATAGGCAAGAAGACGGGTATGATAGATTATCTCGATGTAGATGGTGAACCGATGTTGAAGTTCCGTGAGAGTATGACTCCGGAATTCTGGCGTGCTCCTACCGATAATGACTATGGAGCATCTCTGCAGAAGGAGATGAGAGTATGGAAGAATCCGCAGATGACTCTGAAGTCTTTCGACAAGAATGTTGGTAAGGACAATGTGGTACTGACAGCTCTCTTCGATATGCCTGAAGTAAAGGCGCAGCTGATGCTCCGTTATGACATCAATGCTGCGGGCGAAGTGAATGTTACCCAGAAGATGACTACCGACAAGGATGCTCAAGTTGCCGATCTGTTCAGATTCGGTTTGCAGTTGCAGATGCCAGCAGCTTTCTCTAAGCTGGAGTATTATGGTAGAGGTCCTGAAGAGAATTACGTAGACCGTCATTCTTCTGCTTTCATCGGCAAGTACCAGTCTGATGTGAAGGATGAATATTATCCATATATCCGTCCGCAGGAGAGTGGTAACCATACCGATATCCGCTATTTCTCTATCTTCAATCCAACCACCGGCAAGGGTATTACCTTTGAGGGTTATGAACCTATGGAGTGCAGTGCTATCCCTTATCTGGTAGAGGATTTGGATTCTGGTATCGAGAAGACGCATGCATGGGGACAGCATAGTGGTGATTTGGTGGATAAGGGACTCGTGCAGTTGCATATCCAGAAATGCCAGTATCCTTTGGGCTGCATCGACAGTTGGATGACCAAGCCTATGGAGAAGTATCGCCTCCATTATGCAGATCGTGAATTTACATTCAAAATAAAGGCAAAATAAAATTTCCGTTATAAAACTCAGATATATGCGGAAATACGGGTATAAGATTAAGTTTAAATAATAAAGTGACCCTAGTTTTAGGGTTGAGAGTTTGTTTTTAGGTTTGCCGCTTGAGGGGTCTTTGGGGCCTTTCAAGCGGTTTTTTATTGTATGTTTCAAAATGAAACGAATAACGTGTGATTTGCTTTCATTTTGTATTTTAATTTTTGATTTGTTTTGTCAAATAGTAAGCAGTTGAAAATAAATAAAACAAATATTAGCTACTAAGACAAGAATGCTTCCTAAAAATCTTACTTCATAGCTTTTACTTTTATGTTTTTGATAGTCCGAATAGTTTCTTGCTAGGAAATAAATGTATATAATCAAAGATATAAAAGTATTTTTTATCTTCATAGTTTCCATTTTGCCCATCGGCACAATTAAGCCCTTTGCATAATCTCGTACCACGCCCTATCATTTGCCAGAATTTGGCTTTTGATTTAATTTTCTTAAAAAATACCAAGTTGACAATTTCCGGCACATCAATACCTGTATCCATCATATCTACGGAGATAGCAATATTAACATTGCTCTTGTCATCTTTAA
>ERZ870052.421-NODE-421-length-16875-cov-7.324086_pt1 | contig 16875 bp, 19 predicted proteins | sample MGYA00520889_ERZ870052 | MGnify/ENA primary metagenome ERZ870052 (study PRJEB32232, sample SAMN07284988) | human gut metagenome | biome: human-associated habitat; material: feces | host: Homo sapiens | place: Tanzania | collected 2014-08-14 ...
GGCATTGGAGAAAAGACGGTGCGACGTGCCGAAAAGTATTCACGAGGCATTGATGCTGCAGAAGAAGCGGTGCCCGGAGCACAGGAGGAAATCCTGACCGGGCGCATCAAGGCAACGGATGCACAGATCGCTGCTTTGCCTGCGATTCCCAAGGAAGAACGTCCGGCCATTTTGGACGAGCTTCGGAAAGAAAAAGACAAACGGAACGAGGCACTACTTTCCAGACTGAAGCCGGAGCGTCCGCCACCAAAGCCCGCGTCGCCGAAACCGCCGGAACCGCCGCAGAACGAGGAGCCCGCAGTACCGGAGCCGGTGACACCCTCCCCACCGGAGGAGGAAATCGAACCTGCCAGCAATGGACCACCCAGTTTTCTTCAGAAGATACAGGGGCACAAGCGCCATCTCTCGGAGGAGGACATGGCACGGTTGAAGGTATCGGTGGACAGCCGATATCGAGACCGCATCGCAAAAAGTGGTTCCATTATGCTGTGCGAGTTGCAAGGCGCAGCAGAGGATTTTATGTTCCGATGGGACATTATTTTCCAGAACTACCCGGATGTTTTAACCAATGAAACCAGCAGGGAAGAAGTTTCTGCATTGATCGACCGAATGACAACCTACCTGAACACTGTAAAGGAGATGTAAGTATGTTGAATTCCAACCTGAACCTCAGCACCCTGCCCGAATGCACCTTTACCTACCAGATCGTGAACAGCGAATTGCTCTTCCCCTGTATGGAATACCAGCGCCTTCTGCACACGGAGAAGGTGGCATCCATTGCGGAGAACTTCTCGGAGTACATCGCGAACGAGCCGAAGGTCAGCTACCGGGATGGCCGCTTCTATGTTTTTGATGGGCAGAACACGGTGGAGGCGCGTCGGGCCTGCAACGGCGGCAAGGATCTGCCCATCCGATGCAAGGTTTTCCTCGGTCTGAGCAAGGAGGACGAAGCAACGCTCTTTGCGTTGCAGACCGGCATTTCCACCTGCCTGACGGCGGGCGAACGTCTGCGTGCCAATCTGGTGGCAAGAAACCCGGATGCGATCCACTTTGTGAGAGCCACCGTAGATACCGGTGTGGAGTTTGCCTACGACGGCATCCGGGCATCCTGGAAGATCTACTGCATCGAAACAGCATACGAACTCTACAAGCAGTACGGCAGGGAACGCTATATTGAGATGCTGAACATCATCAATGAGGCGTGGAGGGGCAATGTGGATGCCTACCTTGCCGGTGTGATCCGGGGTGTGGCCCGCTTCATCTCCGTATACGAGGGCGAGTACAGCCGGGAGCGGCTGGTGCAGCAGCTGGCAAGGACACACCCGAAAACCATCACGCAGCTGGCTCAGAAAGACACCGGCAGTTCTGCAAACCGTCACATGCGGCAGATTCTCCGCCTCTATAACGGTGCCAGCCGTGAGACGAGCCTGCCGCTGAAAAACTGACAATTTCGTTCTACCTCCTGAACAACAGTCGTCGTGGTATTCGTCTGCGGCGGCTGTTTCTTACATAAAAAGGAGGTTGATTTTTATGTTACCGAACAATTGGAGATATCTCAGAGGGGACATCTACTATGCAGACATGGAGCCGCATATCGGCTCGGAACAGGGCGGGAAACGCCCTGTGGTAGTTCTGCAGAACAACATTGGAAACCGTCATTCGCCTACATTGATCGTTGCAACTGTTACCACCCGGACGGAAAAGAAGAAAAACCAGCCCACCCATGTGCTGGTGGATTCCAACCCGGCCTTTGAAGAACCGTCCATGATTCTTCTGGAGCAGATCTTCACGATCGATAAATCCCGCATCGAACGCTTTATGGGCTATGCCAGCAAGGCTGAAATGCTCCGCATTGATATGGCTTTGCTGGTCAGTCTGGCTCTGAATGTTCTGAGCGGAAACCGCAGCGAATAGCGGACAACCAGTAACCCGTAAAAATGAGGTGATAGCGATGTAACCGGAGGTGAGTGAGCCATGCGAAAGAGTGCCCCCATTGAAGTGGTGGTACATTACCCCAAAACGAAAGAGGGATGGGACGAACTCGGAAAACGGGTCGCAACCGCCCACGCCAACTATGTGATCGAAAAAATCGACCGTCTGAACTGCCCCACATGGCAGAAGCTCGAATTGCTGCAGGCGGTGATCGATACTACCAAAGGAACTTACAAACCCAAAGAACACCAAAAGCCCGGCTGGCAGCCGAGCCGATAAACAAAGCCCCACGCTCAACATATGCTTTTCTGCTCCGACCAGAGATAGTCGGATTCAGAGGCAGTGTTGAGCGTGGGGCTTTTTGTGTTACATAAGTGTTTTGAAATGCTGCTGACACAACAAAACTGTTGATTGTTGGCAGCCAATATGGTATCCTATTTGCAAAGGCGGGTGAAGTGTATGAATCGTCGCAGCGTGAAAATTATGAGAAGAAAAGCCGGGGGAACAGCAGGAAAGAATGCGGAAAAGTATTCGGTCAATCTCCCGGCAGGATGGCTTCATACAATGGGGCTTTCAAAAGAGGACCGCGTGGAGCTTTCTTTTGACGGTGAAAAAATCACCATCCAGCCACTTGCATCCACAGACCCGGAAGTGTTCCGCAGAAATGCAGAACAGAAAGGGCATCGGCTGAAAGAATACAGGTACTATGACGGAGATACGTTGTGTACCGTGATTTTGGCAGATCTTACAGCGGAGCAGATCTGCATCGAAAACAAAGTTGACGAAATACTGGATACTGCGTTTGGTGTGAACGAAACGCCCTCATGGGAAGACTTCCTGGCCTTTCTGGCAGACCGATGCATTCCGAAAACACGAAAGGGCTTGGATTACTATCTGGATGCTGTTGGCGTTCCGGAATATGACCCGGTTCTGCTTGTTGAAAAGACGCAGGGAAGAATGGCGGAGGATCACAAATGGCTGGAAATTATTTGACGCTGCATACCAACGACAGGGTTGTGGTGACGACTTCGCGCGGAAATCAGGAAAAATGGTTCGATGCGGAGAAAAATCTCTGGTATAAGGTGGATGATGGCTGCTTTGAGGCACTGGCAGAAGCTGTTTCCAGTGAAGTCCTGCGTAATTTTACAAATGCAGTTCAGCTGCCGGGAATCTCCGTGGCAAATTACTGGGTCGATACGGCCGAGGTTCATGGTTTGAAACGAGTGGTTTCGGTAAGTGAGAACTTCAAAAGGGAAGATGGGAGTCTTGTTACTGCAAATACAATCTTGAAGAACAGTCTTGGAACGGACTATCTTGAAGAATTTAACCGCAGGACAAGCCTAAAAGAGAGAATCCGGCTTCTTGTGGATGCAATGGGAGAGGCAACCAGAATGCAGAATATGGGCGCATATCTTACGACATTGTTTGAGGTAGATGCGCTTTTTCTGAATCAGGACCGGCACCTGAACAATATTGCGCTGATTCGGGATAAATTTGGTTATAAGCCCTGCCCGATTTTTGACTGCGGAGATTCGTTCTTGCTGGACTTTGCTTTGTACAGCCCTGAAATTGAAAGCCGAGCATATCTGACAAAGGCACAGTGCCTTCCGTTCAAATCTCGATTTACGCAGACAGTGCATACGGCACAAGCTCTTTACGGGAAGCAGCTTGAGGTGAACATTGATAGAGCAAGCATCGATACGATCCTTGATAAATATCTATGCTATTACCCAAAACAGTTCCGCTTTTTGCTGAAAGAGCGTATCGAAACCGTCCTTTTGGAACAGCAGAAAAAGCTTTTTAAGAAGTAAAAGCCCTTGTATTAAATGAAAAAAGAGGGTAGTATAAACATATCTACAGAATACAAGAGGTAGGGAGGGGGGTGAGTAAGATGGTCTATGAAATTATGCACCGAGAGAACTGCGTGGCACAAATCAGTACGGCGGGTGAATGCAAAATTTACCGCGAAGATTTCATGCCGTATGATTTGATGCTGGAAGAATCGAATGATTTCGATAAGCGAATCAAAAATGCGATGAGCTTTTATTCTTGGTGTGCTTCTCGGATGATACCACCTGACCGCACCTATGCAAAGGAAATCCTGAACAGCATTGGCGCATCGCAGAGTGTTACGGACAGGGAACGAGCACAGATCGCATTATCCTACCATTGTCTGTCTTTGCTGGATGTGTTCTGGGTGAAAGAAGAAAACGAGAAGGTTCGATTCGAGGATATCAACCTTTTTGCACACTCCTTAGGCAATGCGCTTGTGGATATTGCGCTGCGGGGGCATCAAATGACGGTGACAAACGCCCATCTTTTGGCAAATGACCTGTCTACGGGCGGCTTGTACCCCAAGGCGTGGGTGCGAAAAGAGGATGGATTCTATCTTTACAAGGATGGTGGCAGGGATGCGGTGGAACGTGAAGTGCTGGCAAGCAAAATCTGCCGGTGCTTTGACTGCCATCAGGTGTTGTATGAGCAGGGAATGTTTGAAAATGAGCCGGTTTCTATCAGCAAAATCATGACATCCCAGCGATACAGTCTTGTGACCTATGCAGCCTATGACGTCTACTGCACGAACCATGATTGGAATACGCTGGATAAGATCTTAGAACTGGATGCTTCCGGCTACTATATGATGAACATTCTGGATTATCTGGTGGGCAATACCGACCGTCATTGGGAAAATTGGGGTCTGCTGGTAGACAATGAAACCAATCAGCCCATCCGTCTGCATGACCTGATGGACTTCAACCGGGCGTTTCAGCAGTACGACACGCCAGAAGGCGCAAACTGTCTGACCGTGGGAAAACGCCATCTGAGCCAAAAAGATGCTGCAGTGGAAGCGGTGCGGAACGTCGGACTGAACCAAGTCCGTCAGGTGGAGCACACCGTATTCTCCGAGCATCCGGCATGGAAAGCAACGTTTGAAGAACGACTGCGTGTTTTACGGAACGCCATGTAAGTCAGAGCGAATATCAGAATGATTGAAACAGAATGATTCCATAACGAAAGCCCGTCTGCGCTGCCACATATCGTGGCTTGCAGACGAGCTTTTTCGTTTGGCCGGAAAAAAATCTCCTACCCTCACATACGCAGCATAGCGGTGAAATCGTGCCAGAGCGTATAACAGGGCTAGTCTCTTAATATGGAGAAAAGTTCTCCTAGGTTACTGCCAAGCTGATTTAGCAAATCATCTCGTTGTGTGCAAAAACTGGATGCTCGCTCAATTGCATTGTCAATGTTTGGAAGAAAGTATTGTTCAAAAGTCTTTTGATGAATCTTTTTGTTTGTTCCGGTTTTTTCAAGCAAGTGGATGTTTACAGATTTATCGGAAGGATCAAGCATTTTAGAAAGCTCATCAGCATATTCGGTAGCAACGTCAGAAACGTGAAGCAACAGCCAAAATTCAAATCTGGGAGTCGTCATGAAACACTGATAACCCTTCTCATCGCACTGCTGAAACAAAGATGACAGGCTCTGAGGTGAATGATTGGCTGCATCACGGTCAAGTACGAGACCAAAAACATCATGCGCTCCGTTATCAGAGCCTTTGAATTTATTCAAAAAATATAAATATGCAAGATCGAGCTGCTGCTCTCGAAGGAGTGCTTCAAACTTACGAACTTCTTTTTGCGGAAGTGAGCCCGTATCATCCAAGTAGTTTTGGATAAACTCTTTTGTGTAATTTTTGAAATCAAGCTTGTCGATTTCAGAAGAAAAATTGCTGTTATTTCGGATTTCAAGATAGTTCTCAAGTAACTCTAGCACTTTGAACGGAGAACTGGAAGTGTCCTGACGCTGAAGAACATGAAGCTCGACAACGGATTTAATGCCTAGTTCCTTTTGAAAGGCTTTTACATATCCGAAATATTGAGGCTCGGTGACGTTTCCTTCAACAGACAAGAAAACAACACGCTTTACGTCACGGTTTTGGGAACGTTCAAAACGATTGCCAGAGTTCAATCTACGAGGGATAGCCATAATTACCCCTCCTCATGATCATTTTCCAGAATGCAAGGAACGGCACCATAACGTCCCTGAACATAATCATTTAATATGCTCTTGTCACTTCTGGTTTTGAACTCGCTCAGGGAATAAAGCTGAGTGCTGTGTTCAGCAGTTCTTTCCGCGAACCAGATTTCATCCTGCCGTAGAAGATTCAAAGTCAGAAGATTTAAGTCATGTGTAGTGCAAATCATCTGACAGGCGTTTCCCTCTGTCAGTTCAAAGAACTTCCGAACATAAGCCTCCGTCAATTTGCTGTGAAAACTGCGGTCTATTTCGTCAATAAGGACGACACGACCGTCTTTTACTACTTCGTATGCCGGAATGAGATCAAAAAGTCGCTGAGTTCCATCGGATTCATCACGAAGGTCAAACAAGTCTGAAGCATTTCCATGGTTCATCATAAGCTCTTCGGCCATGAGATCTCCGTTTTCCAAGGAAAGTACGAAACGTCGATTCTCAATACCAAAAGTTTTTCGCGAACCGTTCTCAAGAGAACTTTGAAGATCTGCATTGTCGTGGATGGTTTTATCAACGGCGCTGATAACTTGCTCGCGAGAGTCTTTTGATAGAAAGGACAGGGACTCTTCCAGAGGTGTTTTCTTAGAAGAGATGCTTTCTATTCCGGTGTCAAAGTCGGAAAGCAATTGTGCAAGCAAAGTGTTATCACCACTGTCATTTACGAAAAATTCGTTGATATTTCCGGCTCGGCTGTTCGGGTAGATGACAATGATTTTAAGAAACCATGCGTACACATCTTTAAAAGAGCTGAAAACGGAGCTTTCGTCAATTTCTTTTTTTGCAAATTCAGTCAGAAGCAACCGGTCAGCACTAATGTCGGATTTGTACACCTCATATCGCATCTTGTCGATAGAATTTTTTGAAAGATCAAGGTCGGTTTTTGTTTCCTTATTTTTGATATCTCGTTCAAAAAGGCAAAACTCTTTTTCGGTTGTGATATCGTATAGCCATTCAGCTTGAAATGCTTTGCTGATATAATCATACGAGAACCCGTAGGAATAAAAGTGCTCATTCACGGACAACTCTATCTGAAAGACACCGGGCATCTTGCTGCATTCAGGATCGATGCGAAAGTATTTATCACGGCTCGTGCCGCGTTTGGCATCACCAGATATTACAATTCTACGCATAAAATCGACGGCATGGATAAAATTTGATTTGCCGGCGGCATTTGCACCGAAAATAAAACTGCTTTTGAGAAGACGATTGTTGTTTGCCAAAACAACGTGAGACGGATGGCGAGAACCTTTTCCAGCCGCCATGGAGAAGATTTGCTGCTGTTTGAAAGACATGAAGTTCTCTACAGAAAAACGAATAAGCATAGCATTACACCTCTCTTAAGACCTATTATATACGATAAAATCGATACTATCAATGGATAATGAGAAAAAATGAATGAAATCTAAACAAAGATAACGAAAAAATCGTTAGTACAGGAAGACTCACAATCGTGTTTTGCAATCTGATACATAAAAAGCCCGTCTGTGCCATCCACCGGAGTGATTCGGTGGCCCACAGACGGGCTGATTTTATGTCCGGGAAAAAAATCTTCTACCCTTACATATGCAGCATAGCAGTAAAATCGTGCCCAAGGTTCTCGACCAGCAGATCAAAACACTTGTGGCTGATGGATTTCTGATCGTTCTCCCATGTGCGAATCGAGGTACAGCCGACCTTCGCATGGTCGGCAAGCTGCCTGCGGGTCCAGCCTTTGGATTCCCGGTAGCGTCGGAGCAGCTCTCCTCCGCCCCGGTGCAGAAACAGGGGGTAGTCGTCCAGAATATCCTCCACCGGGGTGCCGTAAAGGGCAGCCAGCTTATCCGCAATCTCCGGGGAGAAGCTCCGGCGGAAATTGCCGCTTTCAAGGTCCTGGTAGAGCCATTCTTCTATGCCGACCATGGCGGCAACGTCTTTCTGCAGCAGACCAAGGCTGTAACGGCACCAGCGCATACGGTCGGACGGATTGGTGATTTCGGAGTAGGAATGGTACATATGGAAGAACGCCTGTGCTTCCGAAGTGGTGTGCGGCCCGGCAAGCGGCACCTGCAGGATGTAGAGAGGGGTTAGACAGGATACCTCACATGATACCTTTTGAAGCAGAAAAAGGTGACAGCTTTCCTGAGCCCAGAAAACCCATTTTGACGCATTTACGCTGCTTTGCAAAATGAGTGGGTTCTCTTTTCCATCTGAAAGTGCGCTGGGGAGAGGATAGCATTTTCAATACACCGGCTGGCATAGGTCGAGAACCGCGCCTTGCGGGTGGAGTCAAACGTATCGACCGCCTTCATCAGGCCGATGGTCCCGATGGAGATCAGATCCTCCTGATCCCCGGACTGGGAATAGTACTTCTTGGCCACATGCGCCACCAGACGCAGATTGTGCCGGATGAGCTTTTCCCGGGCGCTTGAGTCTCCGGCCCGCAGAGCGGCAAATGTTTCAATCTCCTCCCGCGCGTTCAGCGGCCTTGGAAAGCTTCCGGCTTCCAGATGGAGTGCCAGCACCAGAAATTTCGTGGCAAAAAATTGGAACAATGGTAACAGCATCCCCCGCACCTCCTTGGTGCTACTGTATGACGTTCCCACAGAAAAAATGGCTTCCACGGTTTGCTCTTGCAACGGAAGGGGTCCTGTGCTACACTAGAGTTAGTTCAAAATAACCTTTAGCAATGTGGGGGGATCGATCATGAGCGAAAAAATCACCCTTTCCGGCGTGCCGGAGACGATGCTGCAAACCACCTATGCCCGCGCAAAGGAGAGCCGCACCCGTGGAGCCATCCACGACGAAAAAGCCGTGCAGCTCATCGAGCGGCTGGACTATGATTTTACCCTTGCGGATACCGACGCCGCGATGCATAGCGGCGTCATTGCCCGGACCATCGTGCTGGACCGGCTGACTACACAGTACCTTGCCCAGCATCCCGGGGCCGTGGTGGTGAACATTGCCTGTGGGCTGGACACCCGCTGCTATCGGATGACGGGCTATTCCCACTGGTACAATCTCGATCTGCCAGAGACGATCGCTGTGCGGGCCAAGCTTCTGCCCGAAGAGGGGAGCATCTCGCAGATCGCGCTTTCGGCGATGGAGGATTGGGGCCGCTTTATCCAAGAGCGGAACGTGCCGGTCCTCGTCATCATCGAGGGGCTGACCATGTACCTGAGCGAAGCCGATGTGCAGCGTATTTTTGCCGTCATTGCCTCGAATTTCAAACAGGCAGAGGTGTTTGTGGAGACGATGAACCCCGCGATGGCGAAGCACTTCAAGGAAAGATCCATCGAGGGCAGCAAGGCGAAGTTCACATGGGGCATCCGAAGCGGAAAGGCGCTCGCAGAGCTGCTGCCGGGGTTCCAGTTCGTGGAGGCCCACGGCCTGACCGAGGGCATGGCCGCGTTTGTGCCGGTCTATAAGCTTTTGGACAAACTCCCGCTGGTCCGAAGCATCTCCAACCAGATCATCGTTCTGAAAACCACATCGGGAAAGTGAGCCGGCGATGAACAAACGCATTTGGAACCTCTATGCGCCCCTCTATGAGCGCGCCATGCGGGGCGACCGGAAGGTTTATCAGTTCATGTATGACCGCATCCCGCGGGTCATCCGCGGAAAAGAAGTGCTGGAGCTTGCCACCGGCCCGGGGCTGCTGGCAAAGCACGTTGCCCACGCGGCCAAACGGCTGGGAGGTCCTGTACCAAAAGGTCGTGCCCGTCACACCGGAATCCATGGCCGTCATGATCGAGGACGCCATCTCGGGCAACCTGAACGAAGCATTTTTCTGCCGCCTTCGGGCGGCTTTTATTTTTTATGGTATCCGCAGTCGCAGTACGGCCCGCCGGATGCCAACGTGTACTGCCGGATGAACTCGCTCCCGCCGCCCACATCGCCATCGGCAATCCTGCATATTTCATCGTGTTTCCCTCCTGTTTTCAACCCAAAATCACAGAAGTCCTGCCTGTGCCAGACCGCTTGCTTCTCTGCTTCAAATTATAATTGGCTGGGGCGCGAAATGCAACCAGTGTCCGGCAGTTTGTGCTTTGCAGACGGCAGACAATGGGCCGAAAGACCGGAAAATGCAGTTTCTCTTGCAAGGAAGCCGCATCTGTGCTACACTGTGGTTAGTCAAGAAAAACTACGCCGGATGCTTGCGGGAGGGACCTTATGCTTGTAAAAGAAATGGACGAAACACACATTCGGGAGATCGGCCACGCCTTTGGCTACTACAACTACGGAAAAGAGACGAGCGGGATGAATGTCTGCTTCCGCAGCCCGGATGCCGTTGCGGAGTACATCTGCGGCTATGTCCGGTGCGTCTTGGCGGGCGGATTTCTCCACACGACCAGTCCGCGCGGCGAAGCCTACATCGCCTACAAACTTCCCGGACAGAAGATCCCGTTCCAATCGACTTTACCACTGATACAGGGCATCTTCCGGTCGATGTCTCTGCGGGAAATTTATCACTTTGCAAAAGCGATCAAGTCCGGCGGCCCATCCCTTGAGGACCTGATGGCCAAGAAAAAGGAGCCATGCGTTTTTGTCGGCATGGTCTGCGTGCGCGAGGCCTATCAGGGGCAAGGATATATGCGCAAGGTCCTCGACATTGCCTTTGCGGAAGGAAATCGGCTCGGCATCCCGGTCATTCTGGACACCGATGCGAAGTCCAAGTGCGATAAGTACATGCACCTTGGGATGCAGCTCGCCGGGACCCGCCGCTTTGGCGAATCCGGAATGCTGTACGATCTGATCAAATATCCCGAGGCACCGAAGAAATCAGAATAGCAAACAGGTCCCGGAGAGCAGCCGCCCTCCGGGACCGTTTTGTTTTGCAAAAGGCTCTTTTCCTCTTTCGGAAAGCATGGTAAAATAAAGCCATCACAGAAAGAAGGTAATGACAATGTTCCGACCCATGCGCAGAGCCAGCCGCGCTCTTTCCGACGAAGCCGCCAAGCAGCTTCTGGCACAGTCCCGCCGGGGCGTGCTGGCCGTCAACGGCGACGACGGCTATCCGTTCGCCATCCCGGTGAACTATTTTTACGACGCCGAACAGGGAAAAATTTACTTCCACGGGGCAAAGTCCGGCCAGAAGGTCGATGCCCTGAAGCGGAGCGATAAAGTCTGCTTCACGGTCTACGGCAACGAACACTTTGCTCCCGGCGACTGGGCGCCTTATGTGCAGAGCACCGTGGTCTTTGGCCGGTGTCATCTCATCGAGGACGCCGCCCAGACTGAAGCAAGGGTGCGGGAGCTGGCCCGGAAATATTACCCCAGTGAAACGGAAATCGAAGCCGAGATCGCCAAAGCCATCGGCGGGGTGCAGCTTTATGAGATCACCATTGAGCACCTGACCGGGAAACAGATTCAGGAGAAATAATCAAACCGGAAGCGTTTTTTCAAGCCCCGGAATACTGATAGACTGCATAGTCCGAAAAATCGGTGATGCAGACGTATTCAGGGTGGCTTTGGAGGAACGCTTTGATGTATTCATCGTCACACCAAAGGCTCTGTACGATGATGAGCTTGGGGTGGTTTTCGGCGATCTGCTGGAAAAATTCGTTCCGGATGTCCTCGTCGATCAGAACGATGGGGTATTGGAAGGAATACTTCGACGCCGCGAACCGGTGGCTGTAGAAATAGAACGAATCCTCGTTGCCGTACACCAGAATGCGGTCGTCGGGGGTGGTGTTTTTCTCGATCAGCTCGAAAATCGCCTGATGGTGCTCGTCACCAAGGTGGACCTCGGAACTGGTCAGTTTGAGCAAGCCGAGCGCTTTCACGGTGGGGGTGTACCAGCACAAGGCGAACACCGCTGCCATCGCTGCGGCGAGCAGTTGGAACGACTCGCGGCGGAGGTCAAAGCGGAACCCGCGCAGGAACGCCGCCAACGGGAGCGCATAGCAGGGAAGCATGGAGATGCGGTAGTAGACGTATTCGTTGCCGCTCATGCCGCAGAACGCGACCGAGAGCAGAAGAAAGAGCAGGTACGCACCCCAGAAAAAGCGCTCCTCCGTTTTTTGCCGGAACAACAGCGCGGCGAGGACCAAGCTGGGGAACGCCCACTCGCAGAACAGGAAGTTGACCACGACCTTGAGGGTGGAAGAATCGCCTTCTGCGCCCGCATACAGAAAATTGAACCGGAAATAGGTGTCGATGAAATCGGTGAAGATGCCGTTCCGGACAAAATAGAGCAGAAACGGCAGCAGCACGACAACAAATCCCAGCAGAAAAAAGCCGAGAAAGCGGGGGATGACAGAAAGATTTTTCTCCCGGATGGCTTGGACCAGAACCGCCAGCGCAAACACGACCCAGACCGCAATGGTGTTGGGTTTGAGCATCAGCGCACCGGCCAGTGCCGCGCCGCAGAGGAACAGGCGGAACGGGCTGATCTTCTGGTGGAGGAAGTAATCCGTAAAAATATAGAGCGCCCCCGTGATGCAGGGCAGGGCATAAACTTCGGGGAAGTTGCCGCCGAAAAAGCAGGAAAACAGCGCTGCACCGCTGAAGAATACGACAGCGCAGGACGCCAGCCGCCCGCAGAACAGGCGCGCGGTTCGGTAGGTGAGGGCGTTCCAGAGCACCAAGGTGAAGTATTCCAGCAGCCATGCGCCGGAGTAGTACGAGATCTTCAGGCCGAGGTAGTTGATGAGATAGAGCAGGGGGCCTTTGTGGTCAAAGGTGTCGCGGTAGGGAAGCCCGCCCTGCTCGATGACCGAGGCGACATAGTGGAACACCGAGGAATCCACACCGCCCAGCGTGGTATAAAAGGGGTTCATCGGGGACTGCATACTGACGATGAACGCGGCGGCGCACAGATACAGCACCAGCAGGACCCGGGACCACGGGGATGAGCGGACGTTTTTCAGAGCATTCATACAACAAGACCTTTCTTCCGGCGGGATGCGTCGCGCAGGTCTGCAAGGACCGTGACGCCGAGCAGGACCCATGCGGCGGCGTAAACGAACAGCTCCACATAGGTCAGCGTGTATGCGCCGAAGCTGAGCCGGAACCCGGTCAGGATGCCAAACAAAGTCGGCATGCTGAATAGGAACGCGAACAGCACCGCTGTGATAACGCCGGAACGAGAGCGCTTCTGCCCATCGGTTTCTGCCCACGCAAAGAGGGGCAAAAGGAAGAACAACAGCATATAGCGGTAAGAATTTGGCGGGTAAAGAGCCAGCATCGCGGCCAGATAGACCAAGCGCCGAACCTTGCTTTTTGTGGAGAAAAACAGCGCCAGAATGACCAACAGAAACCCGAGATTCAAAATCTTGGCCAGCCGCCCGGAGAGGTGCAGGAAGGTCAGCGCACCTTGGAAGAATTGGACCCGGTGATAGTAGTCGTTCCCGGTGGCAAGCAGGGAGAGGTTCGTGAGCAGGAGCTGCAGTCCATCCAGTCCGCCGTAAAAGGCGAAGGGCACGAACACGAACAGTGCTCCGTAGACGATGAGGCGACCGGCCTCGCGCCAGCGCTTTTCCTGTAGATAAAGCAGTCCCATAAAGGCTGGATAGAACTTCAACCCAGCTGCAAGCGCGATCAAAAGCAGGGCCAGTTCCCGCAGGAGCGGGCTTTCAGAGTCCCGCAGACGCCACGCCAGCAGGAGCAGAGCGGCAACATAAAGGGTCAAATTCCCGCGCTCGACCGCGCCGAACAACAACGGGACCGAGCAGAGAACGCAGACCGTCAGTGCGCTCTTGTCCCGCTCGGGAAGGTCGAGCAGACGAATCGCCAGCCCGTACAGCAGAACGCCCGCCAGCAGATACATCAAATAAGCCAGCAGCTGATAGGGGCTGGTCAAGAGCTTGGGCGTTAGGTCGATCAAATCTTCATAGGGCACTTGCAGCAGGTCTACGCCCTCGAACAGGTCCTGTGCCGAAGTAGCCTTGCTGAAAAAGTGGAATACCGCATAGGAGAGCGGCGAGTAACAGGCGTCGATGCCGAACTGGTAGACCCGCGCCCCGCCCAGTGAATAGAGCAGACAGAGAAAATAATCCGCCGATTCGAAGTGGGAGTTGTTTTCCATCACCGCCCAGTCGAACCCGTGCTGGCCGAGGACCGGCATCAGCAGGACGAAAAGCCCGAGCTGAAGCAGGGAGAGCAGAAAAAACAGGTGCAGAGGGGAAAGCTCGTGTTGTTTCATGGTCACACCCCCTGCTGTTTCAAGGCGTGGTCGATGGCGCGGAAATCGCGCAGCGCCCGACAGCCGATCTTAAAAATTTTCGGTAAGTCAATGGAATTGACGCCGCCCTGCCGGGGCCGGAACGTGATGGGCAGATACTTCACCCGCTGATGCTTCCGGAGATAGAGGACCGACAAAACGACGTTGGATAGATGGAAGCCCTTGGGGATGAAGCGCAGATTTTCGCGCAAGGATTCGGCTTCCATCAGGCGGAAGGGCGTGTTGGCGTCCGGGACGGACACTCCAAAGCAGACCCGGATGACGGCTTTGAGCGTTTTTGTCACGAGCACGCGGGAAAGCCCATCCTGCCGGGTGCGCCGGTCGCCGATGATAAAATCGTAGTCATGCCGAAGCGCCCAGAAGGGCCAGAACTCCTCCGCGAGGGTCTGCCCGTCGGAATCGGTCTGGAACACATAATTCGCGCCGTGGTCCAGCGCGTAGTGGTAGGCAAACAGGACCGTTGCCCCGTGGCCGCTGTTCGGCTTGGTCAGGGGCGTCAGCAGCGGGTGCGTCTGGGCGGCTTGGAGCAGCATCGGATAGCTCTGGTCGCGGCTGCCGTCGTCCACGATGACCAGACGGCTCCCGTTCCCGATGGTCTCCACGATGGGATACCACTGGTCGATGACGTCCTTCAGATTTTCCTGCTCGTTGTAGGCGGGAATGACAAGATAAAGGTTTTCCGCTGTTCCGCAAGTGTTCGACATGATTTCGCACCCCTTCTGTTGGTTCGACAAGGTTCAATTTATTCTATCACGCTTTCCCAAGAGGTGCAATGGGAAAACGCGCATCATTCCTGAGGAAGTGCGGCTTCGTCCGCAAAAAATTCCGCTTGAAAGCGGTCCAGTTCCTCGAAGCTGTACAGGCGGTTCAGCGCTTCGACCAGCTCCTTTTTGGAGAGCCGGGGCGGAAGCCCCAGCGCGTTGAGCAGGGCATACTTTCGCTCGGCGCTGCCCGCGCGGCCGGAAAGCCCCCAGTTGAAGAGGTCGGTGTAGGTGATGGGGCGGCCCGCCGGTTTGGCGGCAGCGGTGTCGGCTTCGCGGCCAAGGGCATCCCGCAGCGCTTGCAGAACGATGGCGTCATCGACGCCTTCTACCCCCAAAAGCCCTTCTTTTCCGGGCTGAGGTTTCCGCTTTTCCTTGCCGTGGATGGCGGGAACATACGCCTGTACGACGTTTTGCGCGCCCACCAGATTGGTGATGAAGGTCCGGATGCGAAACCCGGCGGCATCGGAATCGGTGAAAAGGATCAGGCCGTTTTTCCGGGCCAGCGTTTTGAGCAGCTGCTGGCGCTTTTTGTCCTTGTAGATGCCAAAGCCGTCGGTCAGTAAGATCATGGCGTCGGTCAGGTGGGACAGCCGCGCGGCATCGTATTTGCCCTCGACGACCAAGACCCGGTCGGTGTGCAGAAGTTCACGTTCACTCATCGTCCGCTCCCCGCCAGTGCCAGACGGCAGAGCGCTGTTTCCAACAGAACTTCGTCGTCTACGGGCTGGCTCTTCAAAGATTTGTCCAAATCCAGCAGGACCTGCATACAGGCTTCCAGCTGGCCGAGGGTGTAGTGCGAAGCCGTCTCCGCCGACCGCTTGAGCCGGTAGTCGCTGCCCTTGTAGCCGAAATCCTTGAACACCGCGCTGTAAGACTTCCGCTTGGCCGCGCCCAGCTTGACGCGGTAGAGGTCCACATAGCTGCCGATCAGAGCGGCGGTGATGGCGATCGGCTCCTGCTGCAAGCGCAGAAGGGCTTGCAGCTTTTTGCACGCACCGGTGGCATTCTTGGCCGTGATCATCCGGATCATCTCGAACACGTCCGCTTCCAGACTGACCGTGCCCATCTCGGCCACCATCGCGGCGGTGACCGTCTGGTAGCCGGACAGGGCACAGAGCTTGTCCACCTCGTTCTCGAGCAGGAATGGGTCTTCGCCGCAGCGTTCCAGCAGGGCCGCAGCGGCTCCCTCGGGAAGGGTCGTGCCCTGCTGCTGGGCGCGGTCGATCATCATGACCTTCAGTTCATAGGGCTTGGGCTTGGCCAATTCTTCGGCATAGCCCAGCTTTTTGCACTGTGCAAGAAGCTTTTGCGCCCGCTTGCCGGTCTTGAGTTTGCTGCGTTCCAGCGGAAAGACACTGCCCAGCACGACGACGGCGTTTTCCAAGCTGGCCAGCGTTTCGCACAGCTCGTCGAGGTCCTTGTCGCTGTAGGCGGCGGGGTCCAGCTCCGGCAGGATGACCACGCGCCGGGTCCCGAAAAAGGAGATCGTGCCCGCCGCCATGATGAGCTGTTCCAGTTCCGGGGCGGCCCCGTCCAGAACGGTGGTCTCCTCGTCGGTGTCGGCGGAGAGCAGACGGCTCACCGCAGAGACGGACTGCCGGACGAGATAGCGCTCACTGGAATAAAAATAGTAGACCGGACAGCCGCTGTCCGCCAGCTGCCGGAGTTTTGCTTCCGTTGCCAAAAAAGAAACCTTCTTTCGTGAAGAATGCGCGGCCCTGCCGCCCAGAGAAAATGGGATACTGTTAGTGTAACCGAGTTTCTGGGGAATGTCAATGCAGCGCCGCGCGCCAGACCGGGCAGAAAAGCGGCTTTGCGAAATACAGGAAAACGTGGTCCGGGGGCTTTTCGAACGGTGAAAAACATGATATACTAGTTTTACATTGTCAAAAACCCCGAACATAAGTGAAAAGATGAATCATAAGGAAGAAATTTATCATATTTTCGAACAGGAAACGGTCCGCCGGACCAAGCGGCTGGCAAAAC
>ERZ870052.427-NODE-427-length-16725-cov-6.549255_pt1 | contig 16725 bp, 16 predicted proteins | sample MGYA00520889_ERZ870052 | MGnify/ENA primary metagenome ERZ870052 (study PRJEB32232, sample SAMN07284988) | human gut metagenome | biome: human-associated habitat; material: feces | host: Homo sapiens | place: Tanzania | collected 2014-08-14 ...
TAATGAGTAATAACCTTCTAATATCACAACGGGGAATTGAAATGCCAGAATCTCCGATTAGGAAATTGGCGCCTTTAGCTTATAAAGCGGAAGAAAAAGGTATAAAAATTTACCGATTGAATATTGGTCAACCAGATTTGCCTACACCAAAGAAAGCGTTAGATATACTTAAAGATGTAGATAGAACTACTCTAGAGTATTCTCCTTCACAAGGTTATCGGTCTTTACGTCAAGCATTGGTAGGTTATTATGAAAGATACCAGATAAAACTTGATGTTGATGATATTATAATAACTTCGGGGGGCTCTGAGGCTGTTCTTTTTGCATTTATGAGTTGTTTGAACCCTGGTGATGAGATAATTGTGCCAGAACCAGCATACGCCAACTACATGAGTTTTGCTATTTCTGCAGGAGCAGTAATACGTACTGTCGCAACTACAATAGAAGAAGGCTTCTGTCTGCCAAAAGTAGAAAAATTTGAAGAGCTGATAAATGAGCGTACCAAAGCCATTTTGATTTGTAACCCTAACAATCCAACAGGGTATTTATATACGCAAAGAGAGATGAACCAAATTAGAGACCTTGTGAAAAAGTATAATTTGTACCTATTCTCTGATGAGGTTTATCGTGAGTTTATTTATACAGGTTCGCCTTACATCTCAGCAATGCACTTGGATGGTATTGAGCAGAATGTAGTTCTAATAGATTCAGTTTCTAAACGTTATTCTGAATGTGGCATTCGTATTGGAGCTCTTATAACTAAAAATGAGGATGTGCGTAAGACGGTTATGAAGTTCTGTCAGGCACGTTTGAGTCCTCCTTTGTTGGGACAATTGGTTGCAGAAGCCTCTATTGAGGGTACAGAACAATATTCACGTAAGGTATATGATGAGTATGTGGAGCGTAGAAAGTGCCTTATAGATGGGGTTAATCGTATACCTGGTTGTTATACTCCGATGCCAATGGGAGCTTTTTATACGGTAGCCCAATTGCCAGTTGATGATGCAGAAAAATTCTGTGCATGGTGTTTGGAAGAGTTTTGTTATGTAGATGATAAAACATCTTCAATGACTCCTTCTGGAAACAAGAAGGAACCTGTTATAGGAGAAACGATAATGATGGCTCCTGCAGCGGGATTTTATATGAATCCTGAATTAGGAAAAAATCAGGTTAGATTAGCTTATGTGCTTTGCAAGAAAGACTTGCAGAGGGCATTGATGGTTTTGGAAAAAGCTATAGAGTCATATAATGTAACAATGAAATAATATGAATGATTTATCTGTTGTTGTAAAAGATATATTAGAATCAGATGATTTGCAGAATATAAATAAAGTTGATTTGAAAAATATAAGCAAAGAAGCACTGATAGGAGTCTTTAATTGTTTACCAGTAGTTGGAGGTGTTATAGCTTCATATCTTCAAATTGCTAAAAATAATAGAGAGACATATTTAGAAATGGATTTCTATAGAAAACTTCTTGCTTTCATTTATGGCATAAAAGAATTACAACCTAAGGACATTAAATCTTTTATGGATGATGTTGAAGAAAACGCCAAGGATTTTTCTGGAAGTGTTATTACGAATCTCATTAGAAAAACAGATAATATTAACAAAGCAACTGTTTTAGCAAATCTTATAAAGTCAAGAATAAATAACAATATTACTATTCATGATTTTTTTAGATTGTCATCAATGTTGGAAAGGATACCATATATTGATTTGAATGAATTGGAGAAATACCAAAAAGCATATTATGATAAATCTGGTGATACAGAGTTGCTTTATGCCACGGGAGCATTGAAGTTGGATACAATTGACGCTCAAGACGAAAATTTATACATCCTTTCAGAGTTAGGACAAAAACTTCTAAAATATGGTTTGTTGCGTAATACTCATGTTGATAATCATGGAGGAACATCTGTAAATGGTATGATAATGGACGACAACTATGTATCTAATGCAAATATAGATTCAATGATAAATTCAATGGATCACGATCAAGCAATGTTTGAATTTGACAGATATCGAGGAAAATAAAAAAATAAACAACAAATGAAATACTTATTAGTAGTAGCCCACCCCGATGACGAAGTTCTTGGGGCTGGTGCATCAATGTGGAAATGGTCGCATGAAGGCGATGAAGTGGATGTAGCAATTATGTGTACGGAGGCAAAGGCAAGAGCATTTCGTCCTTCGGATGCTGAACTGGAAGGTGATACGGATGCTGCAACCAACTATCTTGGTGTGAGCAAGAAGTATGAGGCTACATTCCCGAATATCGAGATGAATACTGTGCCGCACTTGAAATTGGTGCAGTTTATTGAAAGTGCTATTCGTGAGAGTGAGCCTGATATTGTGATTACTCATCATCCTGCTGACACGAACAATGACCACTTGCAAACCTCTATGGCTTGTCAAGAAGCTATACGTTTGTTCCAGCGTCAGCCGACAGTGAAGCCTGTGAAGGAGTTTTGGTATATGGAGGTTCCTTCATGTTCGGAGTGGGCTATCAACGATGCGATGAATCTGTTCCGTCCTAACTGTTATGTTGAGGTAGGTCAGAATGGTGTGCAGGCTAAGTGTAAGGCTCTCTCTATGTATCGTGGCGTAATGCGTCCTTATCCTCATCCTCGCAGTGTAGAGTATATCACAGGCTTGGCTGCCATGCGTGGTAGTCAGTGGGGATGCAACTATGCTGAGGCTTTCCAAGTGGTGCTGCGCAGATATTGATTAGCATGAAATTATTAAAGGCTATTTGGGCATTCTGCTTCTATCTCTTTGTTCCAAGAAGGGCGAAGCGAATGCCCAATGATAGATTATAGAGAAGGAATATATAGGTTATGGAAATAAACAAGGAATTGCTTGACAATCTGTTTGCTCAAGCAAAAGAAAATCCCCGTTTGCGCCAGAACTATGACTTGCGCACATCGTCGGCTGACACAAGTCAGCGTATGCTGAATGCCCTGTTGCCTGGTACGGTTGTGCCTATTCATAGGCATCCACAAAGTACGGAGAATGTTTTTCTCTTGTGCGGTAAGATTGTGGAGGTTATCTGTGATGAAAACGGCAATGAGAAAGAACGCATCCATCTTGACCCTACTGTAGGAAATTATGGTTGTGTTGTGCCACAAGGTGCATGGCACACAGTGGAAGTACTGGAACCATCTGTTATCTATGAGGCAAAGGATGGCAAATATGGAGAAGATGGAAGTGAAACGTTTGATGCTTTCAAAGCAAAGGAAACGGAAAACAAGGAACAGGCTTCAGCTACTTCAACCACATCCTCAAACAGTCTTGGCGATTTGAAAAAGGACATTGAGTATCTGATTGGCATGGAACGCCAGTCGGGAAGCATGGATGTCATTACTCCGCTCTATGTGTCGCGTATGCTGAATGTGTCATTGGAAGAGGTGGAGAAGGTGATGAGGGGAATGAACATATAATTTCTATTTTTAGTGTATTAGTATGCCAAATATTGAAATGTTGCAAGCCCTACATGGTGATGCTTTTATTTTACATTGTCAAAAGAATGGCAATAATGGCGTCATAGTTGTGGATGGTGGCCCCTATCGTGACTCACGAAAAATTGTGAGTCATTTAGACGCTTTAAATACCATTGACTTAATGGTATTAACTCATTATGATGATGACCATATTGGAGGAATTTTAGCATATATAAAGAAGCATAAAGCGGACAGACCTTTTCCTGTTAAGCATATGTGGGTTAATTATGCATACGATATTCCTATTTATTCTTCTCCAAACATTTCTTTTGGACAAGCCAAGAAATTGGCAAATGAATTGAAAGAAATAAATGAATGTTTGGTAAAAGAAGGTTTTTCAATAATAGATTGGGAAACTCCAATTGTAGCAAAGAAAGAATCTATAAAATTACCATTTGCTGATATCTTGATTTTATCTCCTAATGCTGGCACAAAAGACATCAATGACAAGAATTACATGAATGCTATTCATAATGCGAACATAGGAAGGGAATATTATACAAGGCAAAAGCAAGCATTAAAGAATAGCTTGTCAGAATTGGCATTAGTGAAAAAGAGGCAACCCAAGGAGAATGATATTCAAGAAGTGATAAACTGGTCTTCAATAGCATTCGTCGTTAGGAGTGATAAATTCAGTATGCTAATGTTGGGAGATAGTTATCCTTGTTCGATTGTTGAAAGTTTAAAGAGTATAGGCTACAGTACAGAAAATCCCCTTAGTGTTGATTTTGTAAAAATATCACATCATGGAAGTCGAAACAATATCAGTAATGAACTGCTTGACATGATAGATTGTGACAGATTCCTCATATCAACAAATGGAGGTAATGGTACATCGTGCCATCCAGATCGCGAGACGATTGCTAATATAGCATGTCATGCGAAACGCGATAGAAATAGCCCCATACATCTGTATTTCAATTATTCTATCAAAAAGATAGAAAATGTTGGTTACAAATTTATTGAAGAAAAAGAACTGGAACATTACAATATTGTTGTCCATGAGGATGTACAGCAAATAACAAAAGAATTGGCATGAATGAAATTGAGGATTTGTGTAGCCTTTCTGTCAGAATCAGTTGCAATGATGGAAAGTCAGAGAATGGAGGTTCTGGTACAATTATATTTGATGGTACTCAATACTATGTAATGACAGCCGCCCACTGTATAATAAAGAAAGGTACCACAGAATTTTACGAAACAGGAAATATGGTCATTACTTCTTATGCAAACAACACCACTACAACCATTAAGGTTTTGCAAATAGATAATAGAAGTAAAATTGAGGATAATGTAGATTGCGCATTGTTGATAATAGAAAAACCCAACTTGAAATTTGACTACTTCAATAAAGTTAAATGTTGCGACGAGATTATAGAGGATGAGTCATTTTTCTTTTATGGATATGGTGGCTCTGATGAAAATAATCATGGACGAATGTTTAATGTTGTACGCAAAGGTCAGAGCCAATGGCATTTGGTAGACGAAAACATTGCCAACCAAAGTTTGCCTGCAATGAAATTAATGGAGGGAAATTCTGGGGCAGGTGTCTTTTTCCAAAGAATGGGAATATATTATTGCATAGGGTTTGTAAAAAGGCTGTTAGATGAAGAAGGCTCTTTCAATGATATAATAGTACTTCCCATATCTTTATTTGATGAAATGCTACCTGTGGAAACAAAAGAGAGCAATTTTTTTGAACTTGTAAAGAATTGGAATAAAAAACAAGACATCCTCCTTGAACAAGAGGAAAAGGACTGCTATAGAAAAGACAATGTTCAATATATACAGAATCTTGAAAGAAAAATGGCAATATTATATCCACATGGAGAAGAATCTAAAGAAAAAGTAGAGAAACAACTTGAATGCTATTTGACTGGATTGAGATTGGCAAACGGATTACGAAATTCTCCGCATATCTACAATAGACTAAAAGAGTATGAAGCAGAAGCATACAATGATTATTCGAATGATAGAAGTTCATATTTCAGTGATAGTTCGCAAGCCTTAGCTGATTTCAGAAATGTCAAAGAAAAAATAAGAACTGCGGTATCACAAGCACTGGAATGTAGCAGCAATATAAAGCAAATGGTAAATAGTTATGCCAATTATGATGTGGCAGAAAGGTTATTGATTTGTTCACTTGATTATAAATAGAACTATGATACAACGTGTATATACTCCAAGGGCATCTGTTGTCTTGTCAACATCAACGATGCAGTTTAAGTTGGTCGCCATAATGTTGATTGTCCAATACTACAAGAAAATCTCTATACCCAAATTGCAAGTATGTTTATGGGGTGTTCAACTTGACGAAAATCTCCAAATGATACAGGTGTGGAAGAAAGATAAGAGAATTTCGAATGCACCTTGGATTGCGGATGAAGATATTACACCATTGGTTATGCAATGTGTCAGCAACCATTTACTAAAGTTGGAAACGAAAAATGATAAGGTTAACGTTGTATTAGACGTTAATGCAAATAATTTTATTTCTAAGATTTCAAATATTGAAATCGGTCAAGAAATAAATGATGACCTACAGCAAATGGGCAAGTTGTCAGATACCCTTTTAAAAAACATTGAGTTTGACTTCTAAATTCTAAGAACTATGATGAGAATAGACAAATTGGAAATATCCATTGAAGCACGTGCCTATAACGACCACAGCGACATACGACATTTTGGGAGAGTCCTGGATTTTGCCTCTGGTTTAAATCTTGTTGTGGGAGACAACACTTCAGGTAAGACAACACTTGTAGAATGTCTGTTTTATGCGTTGGGAATGGAAGAACTAATCGAAGGTAAACCATGTGATAAAACGTTAGACAAAGCGGTTAAGAGCCAATTTCTATACATGGAACCTGATGGTAATCAACACGAATGGTTGGTTAAGGAATCATTTGTCAGAATACAACTATCAAACACAAATGAAGAAACTATTACTGTCAAGCGAAAGATTGTATCTGATGATAAGCAACAGAATAAAATGTATGTGTGGAAATCTCCGATTATGGAGAACATGGAACATAGAGATTGTCGAGAGTACTACATACATAATAGAGATGATCATAATACAGAACATAACGAAGGATTTTATGCATTATTAGCAGACTTCGCTGATTTACCAATAATTCCAGTACCTGCAAGAAATACGGATAAAACGATACTTTATATGCAGACAGTGTTTACTGCTTCATATATAGAGCAAAAAAGGGGGTGGTCTGATTTCTTTGCAAACATCCGCTCTTACAATATCATTAATCCTAAACAAAAGTTGGTTGAATATTTAATGGGGTATGACACTAATACTGATTTGATTAATTCGATAGGATTGAAAGAGAAAAGGAAAAAACTTGAAAATCTTTGGGACACAAAGGTAACTGCTGTAAAAAATTATCTCTCGTATAATGGTTTGTATACAGATGGATTACAAACAGAAATAAAGCAACAAAAAATAGAATTAGATGAACTGAGAATAGCTGTTCGTAGTGAGAGTGTTGAATTATACACATATAAAGAAAGACTGAAACAGCGAATACAAGAGCTAGAAAACAAACAAAAATCCTCACAAGAAGGAAACGGAAGTGAACAGTATTTGGCTGTCTTAAAGAGATATGAGCAACATACAGAGGAATATAAAAACTATTGCATAGAACTCGTAACCGAGGCAGATAAATTGGATAATATTAGGGAACAGATAAAGTATATAGAAAGTGAAATGAAACGTTATGACAGTTTACGCAAGGTAAACAATATCATAACCACTCTTGATGTTAAAATATGCCCAACATGTCATCAACATTTGCCATCAGATACATCCGCTCAATCCGCATTAACATCCTCTCAGATACAAGACAGCCGGAACATGCTGAGTATGCAGAGAAGTTTCTTGGTGCCAATGATGAAACGCTTGGAGGCTGCATTAAAGAATAAAGAATTGAATAAACTATATCTTGATAAGCAACTTAGAAAAGAAGAAGTTGAGGTCAAGATGATGGCTTCACAGAATAATATAAACCTATATCCATTATCTACAAATGAACAATTTGAATTGGTGGATTGCAAGACAAAGGTTGCAACATTGGATGAAGTAGAACTACATACAAGAGAACAAATAGAACAGTTGGCTCGTATTAAGAATGGTCATCAGCAAGTGTGTGATAATATAAAAGAACTTGGAGATATTGAAGAGGGCGATTTACCAACAGCCAAAATGTTGAGTGCTTTTAGAAAGTTACTCAGAAAGTTCAATTACACCAGCAATAATATTACCAATGAAGTGTTTTTTAAAGAAGAAAATACCACATATAAATATTTACCAGTAATAAAACATGGTGAGAATAATGAGGAAGAGATTCGAGCCGACTCATCTGCCTCGGATTTCATTAGAAGTATATGGGCTTATTATTTAACCTTATTAACAGAAAGTAAACGTCATCCTGGTTTCCTTGTTATGGATGAGCCTTGTCAACACTCAATGAAAGAGGAAAGTCTAACCCATTTATTTGAAGAATGTGCAAATATAACAGACAAGCAGACTATATTATTTTGTTCTTCACAACCCAAGACTGAGGATAATAAAGGAGTAAAAGAGGAACTGGGGTACAATCTTATAGAAGAATTATCCAAGAAAGTAAGAGATAATGGATTGAACTTGAAATATATAAATATAGATCCCAAAGCTATAACTCTACTCGATCAATAGATTATGAATGTTGAACGTTATTGGATGAAGCCATTTGCGATAAACATTGGAAATGACACAGACTTTATCATTCCGTCAAGGGGATTAAAGTTAATCGGCGTCCGTTTGTATCCATACGCTGGAGGAAATAGAGAAGATGTGGAACAAACCGAGTACTTCTTTTAAGACAAGAGGTAATTACTATTTGTATTTCCGTTGTCAGAATGGCTTTCGTAAATATGTGGACTTTTTTCATTTGGAAGAGCGATATGAGTTTCATAAGTGTGAGGCGTTAAGATTGTTTGAATTAAAGGCGAAGTATCCCCAGGGTACAATAAAACGAATAGCTAAATTGTTGCGAAAGTCTGTGTCTGACATCCGTGAAGACATTTTTCATAAGAAATATCTGAACACCAATGATATGTGCTTTGCAAAACTGACAAGAGATAGTCTTAAATAAGAATTCAAAATAATAGGTAATTTATGGCTTAAATCATTTCTGTCTCGCAAATAATGTATATCTTTGCATAAGATAGGCTGCACCTCAGCATAATATTCAAGCAAGCTTGATATTCTGCATTCGATTTGCACTATCTTTGCATAAGATAGGCTGTATCTCAGCATAATATTCAAGCAAGCTTGATATTCTGCATTCGATTTGCACTATCTTTGCATAAGATAGGTATATACATCTCTTTATAATTAATAAAATTAGGAGGATTTATTATGATACTGACAAATAACAATATACAGAACACTCCAATTTGGAATGAAGTGAAGAATTGGGCAAAGGAGGATAAAATAACGTTGATTACTTTATTGTCGCAATCATTGGCAGAAACTCCGGCATTGGAAGGCTCTGAAGAAAACAATCATCACTTGTCTTCCAACATTTCTCGTTTTAAGAATGGGAAGATAACGGAAAGTGTAGAATATAAAAATGCTTTGGCACGTATGAAAATGCTTTCAGGTAAGGGTGGCAGACCGGTACCTGCAGATGAGAGCGGACTGGACGCATTGATTGAAAAAAAATATCAGTTATGAAGATTTTTGTAGACACAAACATTTTAATAGATTTTGTTTGTAGTAGGACAAATTTTGTAGATGATGCAGAGCGCCTATTTGCATTAGGATGTGTGGAGGATATGCAGCTCATGACCTCTGCTCTTTCGTATGTTACGGCTATGTATGTGGCTCATAAGTATGACTATAAAAGTGTTATAGAGACATTGCTTGCTGTCTCGGAATTTATAGAAGTTATTGATTTGAAAGGGCGTACTGTAGTTGAAATGCTGTCGTCAGATTGGAAAGATTATGAAGATGCTACTCAAAATAAAACAGCGATTATTGCTAATGCGGATTGTATTGTAACGCGTAATAAGAAGGATTTTAGTAACTCCTCTTTACCCATATATACAGTGAGTGAATTGTTTGAAACTCTATTTTAAAGTTATTTGAACTATGTATTCAAATAGAACTTTATTTAGGAATGATATATTTATGCGACACACAGAAGAACGAAATATAAGTTTGCTTACCGATTTTGGTTTCAAACGAATCTTTGGCACCAAACCCAATAAGGACAGTTTTAAGGCTTATCGCGACATAAAGATTTTTTTGGATAGTGCAGAAGAAAAAGGTAAAAAAGATAAAGCTATAGAGATAGCTAAAAATCTTCTTGAAATGGGAATGCCTATTGGCTCTATAATGAAAGCAACAGGCCTTTCACAGGAAGAAATTGCTAAGCTTTAAGTTTTCAAAGACAATTGTACGAATACCAGAAGGATATGTTACGGCAGATAGAGGATGCGTTTGTGATGCATCAATCTGTGATGGTACGGATGCCTATTGGACCAGATAAGACTGTGCTTCTGACGGAGCAAGTGAAGAGTGAAGAATCTGACGGCATTGCAGCGAGAGCTGAGATATCTTGGCTTGTGGAAGTTTGCAGGGGCGGTGATGTATGTGCAGCATAAGGTTTTGGGATTACCTGACGAGAAAATGCACTTCGTGCGATATTATCTTGCCGAGGCTTTAAGCGAGCCAATTTTCAGAACATGGCACTTCTTCTGGAGGATGAAGAATAAGGAATAATAGATATACGGGTTAACGGCTCCCTTTCCTGTTTTTTTTGAACTACTTTTCGGTGATGGGGCTTAGTAGCCCGTTTTTGAAAATCAAAGAGTAAACAATTATGCAACTACCTGATTTTTGTATATTCGCTTTGCGAATTACCAATGATAATAGCATTGGGAAGAAAATTCTTGATGCCAATCAGTATTACACCTTCTTGGATGGTTTCTACATAAATCACAATTCTGTAGAGTTTCATGCTAAAGAGTCTGGCATAGTAACTCTATACGATGATTATCTGAACCATTACAGGCATCTGCATGTAAATATTTCAGCGTTGGTTGGTTCAAATGGAGCCGGTAAAAGTACATTAGTTGAATTTGTATTACGTTTGATTAATAACTTTTCGGTTTCCTTATTTGGTAATTTGCCACTGTTCCCTGCTGCCGAAAATTTGACTTATATTGATGGCGTGTTTGGAGAATTGTACTATATGTCTGATGGTATTCCTCATTTATTGCAAGTATCTGGTGAAAATGTAAAATTGTATGTATATAGTAGATACAAAATAGACGAAAAGAACTCACGTGTAGTATTCTCTGCTAAAACATTGCTGCATGATTGGGATAAGAGCATTTCTTCTCATTCGGATTTAACTTACAAAAATGAAATAGTTAAGCATTTCTTCTACACCTTCGTTTCCAATTATAGTCTATATGCTTACAATCCACATGATTTTAACGACGAAGGAGATTGTTGGTTGAATGGACTGTTTCATAAGAATGATGGCTATCAGACTCCATTAGTCATTACTCCATATAGGAACAATGGAAACATAGACAGCAATACAGAGCGAACACTATCGAAAGAGAGATTGATGGCATTATTGTTTCATGGTTCAGGATTCATTACTCTAAATAAGCATCTTGAAGTGGTAGGCTTTGAACTTACTCAAAGCACGAAACAATATGATTTGGAAGCTCTCAATGCTGATTGCAGTCTTCATTACTTGCGTCATGCCTATCGTAAAATACGAAGCACGATTAACGAATGTTGGAGCGAAGAGTATAACTGCGTATTTGATAAAAGCAATGGTCATCCACTTCAAGCTAAGGCTATAGAGTATCTTGCCTACAAAACGATAAAGGTTGCCATGAAATATCGGCAATATAGAAAATACTATGATGCTTTAGCTGGGGTTAGAAAGTGGCCAAAAGAAAAACATATTTCTGCCGTAAAGGAAATGGTACACGCTATAAGTCTTGATTATTCTCATATAACTACCAAAATTAGGCAAACGCTTTGTTTCTTGGTACGTGGATGTTATCAAGAAGGCTTTCTTAATTTAGAAAATGCCATAAAGATACAAAAGATTGCTATGCGTAGTATGAAAGAAGATTGGGAACAACAGCTTCCACTTTTATATTCCAAGACTGAAGATGTTTTGCCTTCGCCTATATTCAACGTATCAATCATTCTCCACGAACAACATAGTGAACAAAATATAACGCTGGAAAAACTCAGTTCAGGTGAACGCCAACAAATTTATACTATCAGTTCTATATTGTACCATTTAGCCAATATAAACTCAGTTCATTATGATGCTAATAAACAGAGGGTAGCTTATAGCCGTGTCAATGTGATTTTGGAAGAGATAGAGTTGTATTTTCATCCCGAAATGCAACGAAATTTCTTGCTTTATCTCTTAGATGGATTGAGACAAATGTATATGGATGGCATCAAGGCTGTTTCATTCTTGATAGTTACCCACTCTCCATTTGTATTGAGCGACATTCCTGCAACAAATATTATGACACTAGACGATGGAGTTCAACAACACCTTGATTTGCAAAGTTTTGGAGCCAACATCCATGATATGCTCAATACCAACTTCTTTATGAAAAAAGGCTGTAAAGGTTTGTTCTCGGAATGGGTGGTAAAGAGAATCATACAAGTTCTGAATATGTATTGTAAGGACAACGATTCTGCTAAAGACAGTGGAGAAAGCTCATTGCTGCAAAATTATCCAAAAGAAAAGCTGTTAAGACTGATTTTGACGATAGACGAACCTATCGTTCAAAGAGTTTTACTGGATAAATATGATGCAACTTTTGGCAACAAAAGTATAGATAAAAGAATCGAGTTGTTGGAGACTGAGTTGAAAAGGTTAAAAGACAGGAGAAACTAACATGTGGCATTTGGATGATATATCAGCAAAAGAAATGAAAAGGTATATTTCGTGGTTGGAATCTTCCATCGTGGGAAATGTAAATAAGCTAAGAGACAATGCCGAATACAAGGATTGGTGTGACTATTTAGTACCTGTCATGTCAGATGGAAGTTCAGATACAAGGCTTGTGGAAGATATATTGTCTTCAAAACCTTCAAGGCTTTTCAAATTAAATCATCGCCATTTGAATAATATGTTGAAATTGATGCCTGTAAACCGATATGGCTATCACGACATTTATTCTGAAAAGTTATTAAGAAAATACTTGAAAGCTAAAGCCAAGAAGCGCAGAACGCCCAAACAACAATCATTGATTGACCGATATGAGAAGCTGCTGACATTCCTATATGACGTGTTTGATTACGGCTTGATTAAAGAAGAAGTGGCTTATAACCTTTCACTACTGAAAGGCAGGAACACATGCACTTATTGTAATAGGCAATACACTTTTACTGTAGGGAAGGTTACAGAAAAAGGCAAGATAGTAAGCAAAGTAAGACCACAGTTCGATCATTGGTTTGCACATCGGCAATATCCATTATTGGGACTAAGTTTTTATAATTTGATACCAAGTTGTTCTGTATGCAATAGTTCGGTAAAAGGAAGTGCACATTATAGCTTGAAGACGCATATTCACCCATATACAAATCCAGATTCCGACCCAGACTTTAAGTTTGTTCCAACATTAGAGTATATGGATACATTACATGCGAGCGAGTGGTCTGTACTTCTTTGTCGTAAGAAGAATGGTAAGGAAGACAAAACGATTACAGACTTGGCACTTGATGAAATTTACGAGAAACATGGTCCTTTGGAAGTAAAGGACATCATGGATTTCGAGATAAAGAACAATCTGACATATCTCAAAACACTGTTTGATAAGGTTTGTGTAGATTTGGGAATGAAGTACACTCGTGAAGATGTATTCAGAATGATGTTTGGTGTTGAAGCAGACATCGAGAAGACATTGGACAGACCTTTGAGTAAATTGAAAAGAGATGTGCTTGAGTGGTTGGGGATTGTTGTGTAAAAAGGAATGATTATGGATGCTTTTGATGAAATATTAAGTAAGCTACCTTCGGATATAGGAGGCTCTACAGCAGACAATGGCTTTAGCTTCCAAAAGAACTGGGCTTTGAAGAAACTTTTGGAGTTAGAAGATAGCGGTGAGTCCTATACGATTATATTTGATTATCATGATGATATAGAAGTGTTGGATTCTGATGAAGATGCTGCTAATATTGATTTTTACCAGATTAAAACGAGTGTGAATTATTGGCAGGCAAACAAACTTTGTCAAAAAGAAACAGATTCAAAAGGAAAAGCCAAGAAGTCCTATTTGGGAAAATTGATTAATCACTATTTGGAATTTGAGAAGACAAGAGATGTTTATTTCGTGACAAATACTTTCGTGTCAAAGAACCATTTTAATTCCAAGTCTGATTCCCATGACGAAGTTCTATCCTTTTCTAAATTATCAGAAAAAGTGCAAAATGACATAAAATCTAAAATAGAGGAAGAACTTGGCACACAGATAAATCCCAACTGTTATGAGCATCTTTTTATAATCCAAAACCAGTTGAATTTAAATGATTCTACGGATTCATTGGTTGGTAAGGTTACAACATTTCTAAGAAAGCATTTGGGAACATCTGAAATTAATCCAAGATCTTTTTATGATGCAATATTTGCAGAAATTACAAAACGTAATGATTACAAAGAAGTCTGTCATACAAAAGAAGACTTGTTTACTCATAAGGCAATTTCAAAATCTCAATTTGAAAGTTTCATAAATGAGTTACATAGTTATACTTCGTTCGAAATGAAATGCCAGTCTGCAATGAGAGAGTTAATGGATGGAACGACTTTTCAGCAAAGAAGAATAATAAAACAAGAATTGGAAAACAAAATCAGGAACGAATATTTCCAATATGATAATATAGAATTTTGCAAATTATCTAATTGTATCAGAGATGTAAATGCAAATATTGAATTTGAAGATTGCAATACTTTCTGGAAATTAGGGAATAAGGTCTTGACTGAGGTTAAAAGTAAATATTCAAATCCTCTCGGATATAAAGATTCTTTTATTTTGGCACTCATTTTTTATTTGACGGCATGAATAATAATATTGGGATATTAAAGATTCTTATAAGAAATTTAAGAACTAAGAAGTATGAAAAAGTTAAGATTCAAGGAAATCTCTTTCCTGAGCTATTCAAGCAGAAAGGCGAGAAGGATAAGTCTTGATAGTGATATAGTCATTATCAAAGGTGATACCGATACAGGTAAATCCTGTATCTCTAAGTCCTTATTCTCGGCACTCGGAACTTCCATAAAGAGTATTCCTGAAACATGGAAAAACGATAATATTGTGGTTTTATTGAAGTTTACCATAGATGATATAAACTTCACAGCTCTCCATATAGGAAAAGACTACTATATTTTTAATCCAGATGGTACTCAAAGAACATTAACAGATTCTTTAGCCAAGCAAGGTAAGGCTATTTCTAGTTTGTTGGATATACACCTTCCTAAGATTGAGATTAATGGAATTAAACAAACCTTTTATTCCGATTACCTCTTTATGCCTTTCTATATAGATCAAGATGATGGCTGGGCACAGCCGTGGACTTCTTTTTCTAGATGTGGCAGTAGTACTTTACGAGCAAATACTTTATTACTCCATACAGGAGTGGTATCTGATGAATACTTTTCATTCAAAGTCCAGCTCGATAATGCAATTAAGTCTTTGGATAAAATAAATATAGATTTAGCTGCAAACAAAAGACTGTGTGAGAGTATGAAAAATCGTCTTGTTAAATTTAAGTTATCTTTAAACGAGAATGATTTCAATGAGGAAATTGCAAATTTTATCAAGAAAATCAGTGAATTAAAGATTGCTCAAAAAAACAAATTGACAGAACTAAAAGAATTGTATAACAGAAAGAGTTATCTAACTTTCTGTATAGAGCAATTGCACAATAATATAAAAGAAATAGATAAGGACTTCAACTATGCTATGATTCAGGAAGATGTAATAACATGCCCAATGTGTGGTTCAAAAGTAAATAATGATTTTCTTGGTAGACTCGAAATGAGAGACGATATAGTGAAATGCAAAGATTTAATAATCCAAAATGAAAGTGAATTAAAAGAGATAAACAATAAAATAGAGAACGCAGAATGTAGCAACAAAGAAATAAGAGATAAACTTATAGAAATTTCTCAACTGATGCAAATCAAAAAAGACGAGTCAAGTCTGGATGATTATTTAAATTCCAAACTGGAAAATTATTTTGATGGCATTATGGGAGAAGAAAAAAATAGACTCCAAGCAGAGAAAGTAAAATATCAACAAGAGATAGAAAAACTAAAAGCAAAAGTCAATGATAAAGGCAAAAAAGAACGCAAGAAAATTATAGAGAATGACTTTGGAAATTTAGTTTTAAAGTACACTACGAAAATGAAAGTTCGTTTTAATTCTGAGAAAAAGATTTCTTTGAGTACCAATATATCTGTAACAGGAACAAAAGTTCCAAGAACTATTGTTGCTTATACATATGCGTTTATAGATATTATGTGCAAATATGGCGGTCCAATCCTCTGCCCGATTGTTGTTGATGAAATGCGTCAACGTGGTCTAAGAGACAAAGATGAAGAAACAATGTTCTCTTTTCTGGTGGAAAATAAGCCCAAAGATGCACAATTGATAGTAGCAACTTCGTCTGATTTACAATTTAATGACGAAAAAATCAAAGTTGTAGAATTGAATAATCCTTACAAATTATTGATAGAAGATGAATTTCAAGCCATTAGTAATGAAATAGACGATTTGCTTTACGACAATTTCAGTTTAAGGACTTAATGTGTGTTTTAGACATATATAGTATAATAAATTTAATATGGAACTCAACAACACCCAACACAAATCATTCCTCTGGCACCTCGACTTCGAGCCATTCACATGGCACACCTTCTATGGTGAGTAATGCCCGCCATTCGTTACCGAAGAGAATAAGGAGGCATGGCAACGCTATCTGAAAAAAGTTATCAAGAAGCATCTGAAGGCAGAGGTGATGAATACCTCTGAGTTCAGAGATATTGAACTCCAGATTAGGGAAGAAAAGCTGTTGCGTATCAAATGGGACGAGAAGAGAAAACGGTCCATGGAGAAGCAACGGTATCGCGCCAAGATGGAGCGACCGAGAATCAACTATATTCCGAAAGGG
>ERZ870052.428-NODE-428-length-16712-cov-7.302435_pt1 | contig 16712 bp, 13 predicted proteins | sample MGYA00520889_ERZ870052 | MGnify/ENA primary metagenome ERZ870052 (study PRJEB32232, sample SAMN07284988) | human gut metagenome | biome: human-associated habitat; material: feces | host: Homo sapiens | place: Tanzania | collected 2014-08-14 ...
CCGGCTTTGGCTATCCCTTTAGTCAAACCCTTATAGTCATCTGGTGACAGCTGAAAGCATTTGGCATAACGCTGATTATTAGCGAGGAACTTGGAATGATGCTCGTAGCTGTCTGCCACAGAACTGTATTTGCAAAACTTTTCATTGGCCTTATCATCCGTATATACCAGATATTCACCTCCGTTCTTCAACCACGAAGCTGTTGCTTTGATGCCAAAGTGATTATTCCCTAATCGTGACAGTTCACTCTCTCCATTACTGCTTTCCAGCATGCCTTGCGCTAAGGTAACGGAAGCAGGAATGCCATAACGCTTCATCTGCTCCATAGCCGCCTCTGCATATTTGTCGGCGTATGATTGGTTCTTGCTCATTGTTCTTACTACTTTTTGTTATCCTTTTACTGTACATGAACCTACCGCTTCATTCCTCTCGATGGTTCTACCAACTCTTTCACTTCCTCCTGCTTGTGCCGTTTGGGCTCTTCCAACATATCGCAGATGGCTACTCGTTGTCCTTCCCGTATCAGTTTGGGTAGGTAGGTGTCAAGGGCATGGTATGGAAATCCTGCCATTTCTTTGATATTGCCGCTTGCTCGTTTGGTCAGCGTGATTCCTAATATCTCAGACCCTTTGCGTGCATCTTGATTGTACATCTCATAGAAATCACCAATGCGGAACAACAATAATGCATCTGGGTGCTTGGCTTTCAAGTCATCCCATTGCTTTTTTATGCCAGATGCATTCTGCTCTTTCTTGCCTTGGGCTTCTTGTGCTTTCTTTTCCTCAGTTGCTTTTTCCTCCTTGACCTTCTCCTCGGATTTGTCTTGTTTGTCTTCTTCCTCGTGATATTCCCGGTGTTCCTCTTCATGCTTCTCTGTGGTTCCTTGCTGTTCCTGCTTCACCTCGGTCTCCACTTCCTGTTTCTCCGATGATGTCTGTTCTTGTTTTTCTCCTGCTTTCAGCACGTCAGCAAATAGGGTTGCTGCCAAATGGGTTTTATAGCTGTTTCTGTCTTCTGCTACCCATAACCGCTGCCATTGCTGTGGGGTAATGCATCTGGGCTTCATCTTCTCTCCGTCGATGGTTGCTGAACAAAGAATGCCATTTTCTTTGGTCTTGAACACGCATACACGTTCTATGCGGTTCATATCAATGTCCTGGTCATTGCTCCCGAACAGGTCCACTTTCAAGTCAGGTTGTACGGCTGCACGATGGTGATACTTGTTTGCCAACTCCATCTTTACTGCTTCAAAATTGTCCATAGACTGCTTCAGTGTACTAAAGAACTGGTTGATGTCTGCCTTGTCTGGATATATGCTATATCCGTTCTGTCCCTCGGGCTTGATATACAATGCCCAACGGTTTTTGTCGTCTTGTATCATCTGTACTTGACTGAACCCAACATCCTTGGCTCGCTCTACAGCAGGACTGGCATCTAATGTGGATAGATGTTCTAACGACCAATTTTTCAGTCGGGCGATGTCCACTTGCTTGTCCGCAAAGTAACTGTCATCGGGGCGATACCCCAATACTCCGTCAGGATTGTAGAAGCGTACGGTTTCGATGCCTTCACGTTCCAATGCTTTCTGGATGCGCTGCTTGCTCATGCCCTGTATCTCATTGTTCACTTCTAATGAGGCTCCTGACGGCATAACCACGTCGGCTGTCTTTTTCTCCTTGTCGATGACCAATACGATGGTCTTGTTGTCTTTGTCGGGATGCTGTTTGATTTCATCCGCTATGAGATAGTGTTTAGGCAACTGGTCCATCAGTTCCTTGGTCTCTCGCTGATTTCGCATGGTGGAGTATTCTATCTTTTCTCCTTGCTCTGCCTTGCGCATCACTAAAAGGGCATTGTTTACGTCACTCTCAACAGCATCTATCAGGCAGGGATTTTCCTTCAGCTCACGGTTCCAGAAGTCTATGTGTTTCAGACTCTCGTCAGATAATCGTGCCGGCAGTCCCAACTCCAACATTTTTACACCCGAAGCTACTTCTGTGGTCAGTCGTTCCATTCGCACGGCATCTTCCGATGGCGCGATACCGTTCTTCATCACCATTCCCTCACGTGCCAACCGCTGCTGGTGTCCTGTGGCTGATACGATTTGGCGCAAGGTCTCCTGCACATAGTCGTTGTAATGCTCAAAGTCCTTTTGTCTTGGCATATACACGGCATCCTTTTCCGTGTCATAATGTGCGACACCGCTGCCGTCCGTACGTATGGGTACCAGATTGTCACGCATTTTCAATAGGAAGTCATTGAAGCGAACATGCATGGCTCGTTCATCTCCTTCTCCCAAACCTCGCTCCTCAGCTGTGCCATAATCTGCCAACAGTTTTTTGTATTCTTTCTCATTGGCAAATGGCATTGTGGTCTGGTCAATGCAAAACAGTGTGCGTATCTCTCGATTGTGCACACCTTTATATTGCTTTTGCTGTTCTGCATCCAATGCCTGATAGTCGTTTCGACTGATAATATCCTTTGGATTATTACGATTGACGTATTGGTTCCAATTATAGAAAAGGAACGGTACTCCTCGTTCATGCTCCCTTACCGCCACTCCTTGTCTTTTTGCCTCACTGAAAGGCATAAAAAGGTTGGTCTTGCTACCAGACTTGTCCGAATACAATGACATGATCAATGCATTGAACGGACTTACTGTCAATCCCTTGGGATAGAAACTTGGATAGGTCTTACCCGATGCGTTCAACCAATATCCTTTTGCTGATGGCGCACTGCCCAACGCCGTAGAGAGTAATTCCACTTGTCTCTCTGCAGCTATCTTTTCCGCCTGACTCTTGTCTTTCATATTGTACTTTTATTATATTCTTATTGTATTCCTCTTGATCTGCTGACTGTCTCACGCTCCTCACGACCATTCTCATACTGCTGCATGGCCACAGATTGCATCTGCTCATTTTTTGCAAGTATCGCATTGGCAAGGGTATTCAACGGCAACGCCCCTGCCTGATATGCATCCACCACGGTTTGTGGCAATTGAATGGTACAGGGCACCCGGTCGATATGTACTATCAAACAACTGCCTTTTAGCACTGGATTGCTTAAACGTGGATTCAATGGCTCGGCTGCATATTGTCTGTATGCGACTTGCCGATTGCTTGCTGCATATCTATCTGGCACTGAGCCTTCATTGGCTTTTCTCTCTAATGCTTCATGCCCGGCTTTATTTATCAGATTGGCTCCTCCCATACCTATCAATATCATTTTAAGTATCGGATTCTTCACGAACATTCCTGCCACAATACTTGCCAATGGTATCATGCTGTTGTCCATGTTCAAGGACTTTGTCTTGCTAGTAAGCAATCCTACTAACATATCTGGCAACATGGCGAGCACATAGCCAAGGTTATGTGTGATGTCACCGAAACCGTCTAACCCGAAATTTGCCAACAGTCCTTCCCATCCGTTTTCATTGGCTTGCTGTGGCTGTTCCGCTTGATCCTCATCTGATGATGCGTCAACAGATTGTGCTTCTCCTGAACTGTCAGTTCCCTGTTCTCTTTCCGTACTTTTGCGCTCTGCCTCTTTTTGTTTTGCCGCTTCTTGCTGAGCCTTTTCCTTCAGATAGTCATCTTCCTTTCCTGGTGCTACAATCAACGGAACGTCCTTGTATTTTGGATCCTTACGTATGTCTTTGGGCTTCAGAAAGTCCGTATTAGGTGTAAACACTGGGAAAGGTGATTTGTTATTGCTGTTTGTTGTCCATGTCACAGGCTTGTATTTTTTTGTTGGTAACTTGATTTTATGTGATAACTGTCCGTTAAGCGTTTGTAGGAAACCTCCAGATTCTTCAAGTTCATTGGCATGTTTGCGAAAGCCGTTGAAGACATTGCTGTTACTACCAAAGATTCCTTTGCTGATGCTTAGCTCCATTACCTGCTCCTTGCGTTGCTCCGTACTGCCAACGGTTTTGTCTAAGGCATATCCTAATGCTACATCGCAGCCAACGAACTTGGCGAAGGTTGTCCAACCATTAAAAGCTCCCATCGATACGGCATCTACTGCAGAACCTGCCACTCGTCCCGTAACTTTCTCTGTGTTACTGGGCTTATAGGCTTTCTCGCTTCTTGCCTCAATCTCTTTGGTTAATGGGGACTTCATCAATTCCTCAGTAAATCCCCAGATACTTTGCTTGGCTGCCTTTCGCATGATGTATTCCATCGATGATTTGGGGATGTCATCCACAACCAATTTGTTGATCATCAGGTCTTCCATCCGCTGACCGATATAGGCATATGCCAAATCGCATCCTATTTGTTTGGATAGTGCATCGTATTTTGTACGTCCGATTTGTTCCACCACGGCTTTACGCCATTCTGCTGACAACAATGCGAAGTCACGCTGCATCGCTTTGTCGTTTTGCATTTTCTCATTGCACATCCTGAGATAGTCTTCGGTGGTCTTGCTGTTCCACTCGCCAGCTGTGCGCACTGCTTGCCAACCCATGTCTATCAACATAGGATTGGATGATGCCATGATACCTGCCGGACTACGCTGGTAGTCTGCCAGTTCCTTGATTTGCTTGTCGTTCAATGTCTTTCTGACTTGTTTCATTACAGACAAGACACTGCCTTCAAAGTAATGTTGCAGACTATATTCTATCTCCGCAAATCGTTTGCTGTTCTTTATGCTCATTGCTTTGTTACTTACAGGGTTTGGTTCAACAGTTGCTCTTTGGTCTGCTCTATCGCATGATGGTATACTTCCATCTGCTTTGGGAAATATTCAGTTAGCCACTCGTCTTTCTCTATGCGGTCAAGAATAAACAGAATGGCTTGCTGACGTTCTATCTCCACAGAACTCTCTCCGTTCTCATGATTGTTAAACCAGGCTTTGGTCCACCATCTTACTCCTGCGCGGTCGGGGTATACGCTGACTATTCTCGGTATGTCGAAGCTCTGAATGTCTACCTCCAAATTCATTAATGGGTCGATAACTCCACTACTGTTCAGAAGGTCGCTGTGGACTTTTTTTTTAATGCTTCATTCAATGTGGATAGGAACACATTGTGGCGCAACGCCAAATAGTCAAGAAAATCCGCAATTAGGAGATTCTGTACCTTACATGCCAATGGTATACTTCTCTGACTGATACCCAACGGATTGCTCATGCTTGGCATAACCTCAAAGAAGTAGCGTTTTATGGCTCCCAACGAGAAAATATTACGTAGCGATTGTTCCCGATGGGGCGACAATGCGTATTGTCCATGCCGTAGGTCATCCATATATAAAGGCAGATAACGCAGCATCAATGACTCGATTTCTTCTCTGTCGTTGTCATATTGTGTGGCGATGTTCATGTCAAAATCGTCAATGTCTATCGCCCCGATCCTTCCTTGATGTTTCAAAGCCTTGATATTGCCATAAAGCATGGTCAGGAATTCCAACGGATTCAGCTCCTCTCCGTCGAATTTTACACTGATATGCAATCGGTCGCTGCTCAGGCTTACTGCTTGTCCTGCTACTACTGGCTCTCCGAAGTTTGCATACACATTGGCAAGGTGTCCGTAGGTCACCTCGTATTTACCATATCGTATCGTTTGGTAGATGCCGTGTATGCTGTCACTGCCAACTCCCGATACGGTGCCACTTGCCACTGCGGACAGAGGATAATGGTTGACCATAAAGTCCAGTCCGTGATGAAAGAACTTTTCTCCTGTAGATGGATGTGTCTGTTCTCCATATCCCAATGTCATTGCTACTTCTTTACCAGGCTGCTCCTCAAACGGCATACAATATCCGCTCTTGGACTGTAATATCATTTCTTCTGTATATTGCATACTTTTTCTGTTATCTTCTCATTCCTCTTACTTGTGTATCTTCGGCAGTGGCCACTGCTGCACTACGCCTTTCTCCTGCGCTACCACTTCCCATCATATGATTGAGGTTGGTATTATTGCCCACCAGCATCATGCCGAGCATGGTTCCTGCTATTTTGCCCAACCATCCGAAACGACCAAAGATGAGATAAGCTGCTGCCACCAGTCCAGCCAGACTCAATCCCGACACTTTGCCTTTGCCGAGGTTACTGAAGAAACTGCCGAACATATCCAGTCCGTTTCCATTGAAGATATTGCGGAAGAACTTGCTCATGCCGCTCCACTTGCTGTTGATGTCGCCCATGGCATTGTTCATGCTGTCTACCGCTTCTCCTGCCTTGTCTTTCAATTCCTTTACATCGCTGGCTGTTCCTGCAATGGCGTTGGTTGCTTCTTCTCCGATAACGGCATCACTTACAATGCGTGTCACACTCTTGTCTGTGGTGAGTTTTTCCCAACCGACATATCCTACAGCTCCTCCTACTGTAGCTGTCTTTACCGCTTTACCAGCGTGGTTCAGGGTTTGTGACGGATGAATCACAGAATTGCCCATAGACTTTGCAGAGGCTTTCGCTCCAGTCTTTGCGGCTCCCAACGCCTTGCCACCTACTGTTAATAGTTTACTCCAAAATGACATATTCTATCGTTTTTTGTTATTTCATTATTTATTTGCCTCATATCTGCCTTATCCGACCTACTATTAATAGCCTTACAATTCCCTACAAAACTTACTATGCCAACCTTCATCCTCAACTTAGGAAGGCTTAAAGAGGCTTATCTCAGCTTATTGCTAAGGCATCACGTTTCGTCCGGCTTGTTTCCATCTTCTTTTTGCAGCATTCACGATTTCTTGTTTGTTGGCTTTTTGTGGCTTTGATCCTTCGTCTATCTCCAACCATATATCACCCATACTTGTGTACTTCACAGCTTTTGTCAGTCGTTGCAGTTTCCTATTCATCACTTTCAATTTCGGACGAATTCCAAACACTACTTCCATACGTTCTTTCTCTGTCATCTTATTCTTTGACAGACATACTGTTCGTATGTCATTTACGATTTCTACGCTGTTCAGTATCAACTCACGATAGATTTTATTGCGCTTGGTGGATAACGCTACGGCCAATCCATTACTCGGATGGGCATCCAGTTGTTTGATTAGTCCACCCATGTTATTTGTGAGCTGCGTCACCTCGTGATAGAATCCGTATACCTGCGCTGCATAACATACAATCGAACGAAACGAGTCAAGGTAGTTGTTGAACTCTCGATGCAAGTCTGTAGTTGCCTTCACCTCTTCCTTTGTCCAGATATGACCAGTGGTCATCATCAACATCACTTGTTCTTGGTTCTTCAACTGTTTCTCTGCCTTGTTGGTGTACATCAGTATCATTCCCGTCAACGTCGGGTCTGACTGGGCATAGGTTTTGGCAATGCTCAGTAGCATCACTATCACCACAGTTCCTATATATTTTACAACTCCCATTTATTCCATTGCTCTTTTGTACAACATTGTATTTGTCCTATCTGACTTATCCGTCCAATCCTGTTCATTGCATAATTTTTTCATCAATGGCTTAGTCGGCATAAAGAGGCTTAGAAAGGCCTAAACGCCACCAGAAATATTATGAAACTAATACAAACCCAGGAACAGAAGCAGCAGCAGTTGCAGCGCCTGACGCAACAGCAGATGCTGCAGGTGCACATGCTCGAGATGCCCGTCACGGAGCTTGAAGAGAACGTGAACGCGGAGCTCGACGACAACCCTGCGCTCGTGAAGGCAGACGACGACATCTACGACTCGAACACCTCATACGACAGTCAGGAAAGCCCCGCATACGCTTCCTCTTCAGACAACGACGGCGCCAGCGGCGAAAGCAACGGCGGCGACATGGACGAGGTGGACACCGAGGCGGACGCCTTCGCCGCTCACACAGAGCGAGAGGAACGCGAGTCGGCGCTGAACAATGCGCTCGACCGTATGACCGGTTCCGACGAAGACATGCCTACGGCGGCTTACACCGGAGCCTACGGAGCCGATTCTGCCGACTACGAGGAGATGGTATACGGCGACACGCGCTCGTTCTACGACAAGCTGAAGGAGCAGATGGGCGAGATAGACCTCTCGGAGAACGACCAGAAGATAATGGAATACATCATCGGATCGCTCGACAGCGACGGATTGCTGCGCAAGGACAGCCAGTCGATATGCGACGAGCTGGCTATCTATCAGGGCGTCTACTGCAACGTTGAGGACATCGACCGCATAATCGGAATTCTGCAGACCTTCGACCCGGCTGGCATCGGAGCGCACTCGCTGCAGGAATGTCTGCTGCTGCAGATAGAACGCCGACCCGACGACAGAATGAAGCAGCTGATGACGACAGTCGTAAAGAAACACTTCAACGACTTCGCGAAGAAACACTTCGATAAGCTTCCGCAGCTGCTGGGCGTGGACGAGCATACCGGACAGCGCGTGCTGGATGAGCTGCGCCGACTCAACCCCAAACCGGGCGCTTCGCTCGGCGAGACCGAGGGCAGAAACGTGCAGCAGATTACGCCCGACTTCATCATCGACACCGACGACAACGGCAACGTGTCGTTCTACATAAACAACGGAAACATACCGGAGCTGCGCGTCTCTTCCTCGTTCAGCGAACTCATGGAGACCTATCGCAACAACAAGGAGAAGATGTCGCGCCGCGAAAAGGAAGCGCTGCTCTACGCAAAGCAGAAGGTGGAGCGCGCAATGGGATACATCGAAGCGATAAAGCAGCGCTACCGCACGCTCACGCTCACCATGCAGGCTATCATCGACTGGCAACGCAAGTTCTTCCAGGACGGCGACGAGGCTGACCTCAAGCCGATGATTCTGAAGAACATCGCCGACCGCACGGGGCTCGACATAAGCACAATATCGCGCGTAAGCAACGTGAAGTACGCGCAGACCAACTGGGGAACTTACCCGCTGCGCTTCTTCTTCAGCGACGGCTACACCAACGAAGACGGCGAGGAGATGTCTACACGCAAGATAAAGATTGCGCTGAAAGACCTCGTCGACAAGGAAGACAAGGCGAAACCGCTCAGCGACGACGCTCTCAGAGAGGCGCTCGTGAAGCTCGGCTACCCCATCGCACGACGCACCGTAGCAAAGTATCGCGAGCAACTGGGCATACCGGTGGCAAGAATGAGAAAGAACTAATTATGAAAGAAAAGAACATTATCCTCGCAGCCCGCGCCCTGAGCGCGGTGTTCACCCCGTTCTATCTGTCTTTGGTAGGGATGACCGTACTCTTCACGTTCAGTTATCTCAGTCAGATGCCGTGGGGGTATAAGCTGAGCGTGCTCGCTATGGTCTACTTCTTCACCATTCTCATGCCCACAATGCTCATCAAGCTCTACCGCAACTATCACGGCTGGACACTCATACAGCTCAGCCGCAAGGAGCGCCGCGTGGTGCCCTATCTGCTCTCGATAGTGAGCTATTACGCCTGCTTCTACGTAATGCGACTGTATAATATTCCGCACTTCATGGGCAACATACTCATGGCGGCGCTCGTGATACAGATAGTGTGCGCACTGATAAACGTGTGGTGGAAGATATCGACGCACACCGCAGCCATCGGTGGCGTGGTGGGCGCTCTGCTCGCCTTCTCGTTCATCTTCATGTTCAACCCCATCACGTGGCTCTGCTTCTCGCTCGTGCTCTCAGGGCTCGTCGGCACCAGCCGCATAATACTCCGACAGCACACCCTTTCGCAAGTGACGGCAGGCTTCGGCGTAGGCGTGCTCATCGCCTTCGTGATAATACTGGGGCTGTAGCCCCTCCCAACCCTCCCCGTCGGGGAGGGCTTAGTTAGCAAAGGCTTATTCAGCAAAGGCTTAGGAAGGCCTAAGAAGGCTTAGAAAGGCTTAAACAATAAACAATAAAATATTATCGAAATGACTCCATTAGTTAGCATCATCATGGGCAGCACATCAGACCTGCCCGTTATGGAAAAGGCATGCAAGTTCTTGAACGACATGCAGGTGCCGTTTGAAGTGAACGCCCTCTCTGCTCATCGCACACCGGACGCTGTAGAAAGTTTCGCTAAGGGCGCAAAGGCGCGTGGCGTTAAGGTAATCATTGCCGCAGCAGGCATGGCAGCAGCTCTGCCGGGTGTCATCGCAGCAAGCACCACTCTGCCCGTCATCGGCGTGCCTATCAAGGGTATGCTCGACGGTCTCGACGCCATGCTCTCTATCATACAGATGCCCCCGGGAATACCCGTTGCAACAGTTGGCGTGAACGGAGCCATGAACGCAGCCATCCTCGCTTGCGAGATGATTGCGCTCTGCGACGAAGGCATCGCCGAAAAGATGGCTCAGTACAAGGCTGGCTTGGGAGAGAAGATAGAAAAGGCGAACAAGGAGCTCGCAGAAGTAAAATATGACTTTAAGTGTTGAGGTGGTGAGGTGGTAAGAGATGTTGTTGTGTTGATGTGGTGAGGTGTTGAGAGATGTACTATTGTCACCATCTCACCACATCACCACCTCAACATGGAAATCTCACCACCTCAACATCTCAACACAACAACATCACAAATCATGATAGATTTCTTCAACTACCGCCGCCGCGAAGCCTCACCCGTTCAGGTAGGCGACATACAGCTTGGCGGCGACGCCCCGATACGCGTGCAGTCGATGACCACAACCAACACCAACGACACGGAGGCGTGCGTGGCTCAGGCTGAGCGTATCATAAAGGCAGGCGGCGAACTCGTGCGACTCACTACGCAGGGCCGCAGAGAGGCTGAGAACCTGCAGAACATAAACGCACAACTGCGTGCCGACGGCTACACAACGCCGCTCGTTGCCGACGTTCACTTCAACGCCAACGTGGCTGACGTGGCTGCGCTGTACGCAGAGAAGGTGCGCGTCAACCCGGGCAACTACGTAGACCCGGCGCGCGTGTTCAAGAAGATTGAGTATACCGACGCGGAGTATGCCGACGAGCTCAAGAAGCTGGAGGACCGCTTCGTGCCCTTCCTCAATATCTGCCGCGAACACCACACGGCGGTGCGCATCGGCGTGAACCACGGTTCGCTCTCCGACCGCATCATGTCGCGCTACGGCGACACGCCGGAAGGCATCGTCGAGAGCTGCATGGAGTTTCTGCGCATCTGCAAGAAGGAGCAGTTCGACAACGTGGTGATAAGCATCAAGGCGTCGAACACCGTCATCATGGTGCGCACCGTGCGCCTGCTCATCACCGAGATGGACAACGCCGACATGCACTACCCGCTCCACCTCGGCGTCACCGAGGCAGGCGAAGGCGAGGACGGACGCATCAAGAGTGCGGTGGGCATCGGCGCACTGCTTGCCGACGGCATCGGCGACACCATCCGCGTGAGTCTGAGCGAGGAGCCGGAAGCGGAGATACCCGTTGCGCGCCACCTCGTCGACTATATCACGAAGCGTGCCGGACACACTCTCGTGCCAGGCACCGAGGCAAAGGACTTCTCTTGGGTGCGTCCTGAGCGCCGCCCAACTCGCGCTATGGGATACATCGGCGGCTCGAATGTGCCGGTGGTTATAGCTTCGCTCGGACAGAACGACGACGCAGAGAGCGTTGAGTTCAACCCCGACATGACACCCGACTATATCTACTGCGGTGCCAAGCTGCCCAAGAACCGCCGCGACGGACAGAAATACATCGTCGACTTCAACGCATACACCGGCGAGCCGAACACCTACCCTATCTTCCCGTACAACGCTACGCCGTTCGTGGGCGGAGTGAAGGCAGATGTTAAGTTCCTCGTGCTGCAGCTCGGCGCTCCGTCGGAGGAGTACATGGCTTGCTTGAAGGCCCACCCTGAGGTTGTGGTCGTTGCTGTGTCAAACCAGCAGAACCGCCTCGGCGAGCAGCGCGCACTTGTTCACGAGTTGTGGTCGAACGGCTTGTTCAACCCCGTTGTGTTCGCTCAGATGTACAGTCATAGCAGCGCCGAGAAGGCAGACCTGCAGCTTGAGGCGGCAGCCGATATGGGTGCGCTGATGATTGACGGCCTCTGCGACGGCGTATGGCTGATGAACAACGGCGACATCGCGGTGCGCGACCTTACCGACACGGCGTTCGCGATATTGCAGGCGGCTCGTCTGCGCACATCCAAGACCGAATACATCTCATGTCCCGGTTGCGGCAGAACGCTCTACGACCTGCGCTCTACCATCGCAAAGATAAAGGCGGCTACGGCGCACATGAAGGGTCTGAAGATAGGCATCATGGGCTGCATCGTGAACGGACCGGGCGAGATGGCTGACGCCGACTACGGTTATGTGGGCGCCGGACCGGGAAAGATTTCGCTCTACAAGCAGAAGATGTGCGTGGAGAAGGCGATACCGGAGAGTGAGGCAGTGGAACATCTGCTCAGATTTATAGAAGAAGACAGAAAGGAAAAATAATGAGTTTAACTGGCATTGCACGATACGCATTCGCACCCCGACAGCATAAGCTGGAACAACACTTCACCGAGCCGGAGGCTCTGCAGCATAATGTGTTGCAGCACCTCCTGCGCGCTGCCGCCAACACCGAGTACGGCAGAAACCATCTTTTCGCTACGACAAAGGGCTACGACGACTTCGTGCGCAACGTGCCCGTGAATACCTACGAGGAGCTGAAGGCCGACATCGACCGTATGCGACACGGCGAGGCTGACGTGCTGTGGCCGGGAAAGGTGAAGTGGTACGCCAAGTCGTCGGGCACTACGAACGACAAGAGCAAGTTCATACCCGTGTCGGCTGAAGGACTGAAGAACATACACTACAAGGGCGGCACCGACGTGGTGGCGCTCTACCTGCAGAACAACCCGAAGAGCCGCATGTTCGACGGCAAGGGATTGATCTTAGGCGGTTCGCACTCGCCCAACTACAACGTGGCGGGCTCGCTCGTGGGCGACCTCAGCGCCATTCTCATCGAGAACATCAACCCGCTCGTCAACCTTGTGCGTGTGCCGAAGAAACAGACGGCGCTGCTGAGCGACTTCGAGGTGAAGCGCGACCGCATTGCGCGCGAATGTCTCAACAAGAACGTGACTAACATCTCGGGTGTGCCCTCATGGATGCTCAGCGTGCTGGTGCGCGTGCTCGAACTCTCGGGCAAGGAGCGCCTCGACGAGGTGTGGCCCAATCTGGAGGTGTTCTTCCACGGCGGCATAGCGTTCACGCCCTACCGCTCGCAGTACGAGCACATCATAAAGAGCGACCGCATGCACTACATGGAGACGTACAACGCCTCGGAGGGATTCTTCGGCATACAGAACGACCCTGAGGACAAGTCGATGCTGCTGATGCTCGACTACGATGTGTTCTACGAGTTCCTGCCTATGGACGAGTTCGACTCTGAGAACCCGAATATCGTGCCGCTTGAGGGCGTGGAGATCGGCAAGAACTACGCCATGCTCATCAGCACGTCGTGCGGTCTGTGGCGCTACATGATTGGCGACACGGTGAAGTTCACGTCGGTGCGCCCGTACAAGTTCGTCATAACGGGCAGAACGAAGTATTTCATCAACGCTTTCGGCGAGGAGCTTATCCAGGACAACGCCGAGAAGGGCCTCGCCTATGCCTGCCAGCAGACCGGCGCAGAGGTGAAGGAGTACACGGCGGCGCCGGTGTTCATGGACGCCAACGCGAAGTGCCGCCACCAGTGGCTCATCGAGTTCGCGAAGAAGCCTGAGAACATCAGCGAGTTTGCCGACATCCTCGACCGACAGCTGCAGGCTATCAACTCCGACTACGAGGCGAAGCGCTTCCACGACATCACGCTGCAGCCGCTTGAGGTTGTCGTTGCACGCGAGGGTCAGTTCGACGATTGGCTGCGCTCTAAGGGCAAGCTGGGAGGACAGCACAAGATACCGCGACTCTCTAACAACCGCAAGACCATTGAGGAGATTATGATGGTGTGATGGTGAGATGGTGAGGTGGTGATAATGGTGTTGTGGTGGTGAGGTGTTGAAATGGTGACATTTGTGTTGCTATCTTCAGGGGGTGCAGTTGTCTCAACTGCACCAACCGATATAACAATGTTGTTGTTGTGGTGTGATGTTGAGGTGGTGAGATTTGTGTTGCTATTTTCAGGGGGTGCACTTGTCTCAAGTGCACCAACCGATCTAACAATGGTATTGTGATGTTGTCATGTTGATATGGTGACAATTAGTGTTATTGATTATGGCGGAGGCCGGAGACCTCCGCTACGGATAATCAACAGTTACATAGTTTTAACACACACTCCAACCGATCTGCGACATTGTTGTCACTGAAAAAAAACAAATAAAAACAAGAAGTTAAGCCAAATGCTGAAACTAAGAAACATACTATATATAATAGGTGTAATCGCGCTGCTCTCGTCGTGCGCCCGCATGGGACGCCCCGACGGAGGATGGTACGACGAGACGCCGCCGCATGTGATAGGCTCGACGCCTGCCGACCGCAGCACTAACGTGCAGGCGAAGAAGGTGAACATCTACTTCGACGAGTTCATAAAGCTCGACAACGCGTCGGAGAAGGTGGTGGTGTCGCCGCCGCAGCTTGAGCAGGCGGAGATAAAGGCTTCGGGCAAGAAGATCAGCGTGGAGCTGAAGGACTCGCTGAAGCCCAACACTACGTACACCGTCGACTTCTCTGACGCCATCTCCGACAACAACGAGGGCAACCCGATGGGCAACTACACGTACAGCTTCTCTACGGGCGACCATATCGACACGCTCGAAGTGGCTGGCACCGTTGTGGCGGCTGAGAACCTCGAACCTGTGAAGGGCATACTCGTGGGTCTGTACGCCGAGATGGGCGACTCGTGCTTCATGAAGATGCCTATGCTGCGCGTGGCGCGTGCCGACTCGCGCGGACACTTCGTCATAAAGGGCGTGGCGCCCGGCTCCTACCGCATATACGCCCTCAACGACCAGGACGGCAACTATATGTTCTCGCAAAAGAGCGAGCAGATAGCTTTCTCGCACGACACCATACGCCCCGCGTTCTGCGATGCCGTGCGACAGGACACGCTTTGGCTCGACTCGCTGCATATCAAGGACATCAAGCAGACGGGATACATACGCTTCACGCCCGACGACCTCGTGCTCAGAGCGTTCGAACACGTGCAGACCGACCGCTTCTTCCTGAAGTCGGAGCGCCTGCAGCCCGACCGCTTCACGCTATTCTTCAGCTACGGCTCGAAGAAGCTGCCCGAGATAAAGCCGCTCAACTTCGACGCTACCGACCGACTGCTTATAGAGCCGTCTGTGCGACGCGACACCATAACCTACTGGCTGCGCGACACGGCGCTCGTCAATCAGGACACGCTCAGCCTCGCCCTCACCTACGAGATGACCGACACGCTGGGCAACCTCGTGCCGCAGACCGACACGCTGCAGATTCTCTCTAAGCAGCCATACGAACGCCGCCTGAAGGAGGCGCAGAAGGAGCTGGAGAGCTGGAAGAAGCAGCAGGAGAAGAAGCGCAAGCGCGGCGAGGAGTACGACTCCGTGATGCCGCCGAAGGAACTGGAATTCAAGCTCGCCGTAGACTCGAAGCTCGACCCCGACCGCAACCTGCACTTCGAGTTCGACACGCCGCTCGCCTCAGCAGACACGTCTAAGATTCACCTCTACGCCAAGCACGACACGCTATGGTACGTAGCGCCGCTGCGCTTCGAGCCGGTGAAGCAGAAGATGTGGGGCGACAGCATAGCCACCGCAGAGTCGAAGCGCCAGTACATACTGCGCGCCGAGTGGCGTCCGGGCATAGAATACAGCCTCGAAATCGACTCGCTCGCCTTCACCGACATCTACGGCAACGCGTCGAAGAAGCTGAAGAAGGGCTTCAAGGTGGGCGCCATGGACGACTACAGTAGTCTGGTGCTCAACATAGCGCAGCTCAAGGGCGAGAACCTCGTTGTCGAACTGCTCACGAGCGAAGACAAGGCGGTGAAGAGCGTGCGCACAACCAACTCAACGGCAGCGTTCTACTACGTGCGACCGGGCAAATACTACGCCCGCCTGTTCGTCGATCGCAACAACAACGGCGTGTGGGACACGGGCGACTACAGCGCCAATCTGCAACCCGAAGAGGTGTTCTACTATCCGTACGAGATAGAGTGCAAGGCGAAGTGGGACGTAACGCTCAACTGGAACATCAACGAGAAACCGCTCGACCAGCAGAAACCCGAGAAGATAAAGAAACAGAAGGGCGAACGCCAACGCAAGATACAACAGCGCAACATGGAAAGAGCGCGGAAAATGGGTATCGAGTATCCGTTCTGACAGTTTTAATTGAGAATTGAAAGTTGATTTAGTTGAGAATTGAAAGTTGAGAGTTGAGAGTTATGATTACCATATAAATCATAAAAATAATAAGAATCTATAAGATACCTTCTATTGTCATTTTCATCCCATAAAATGTAATCGTGGTATTCTTTATCGAACCTCTCCTTCATTTCATCTATACTTTTCAAAGGAAAATCATCACCTGAAATCAAATGAAAATAGGAGTTTTCTTTATCCTCAAAAGCCTTTCTTAAAAGAATCAATTCTGCCTTTACTAAAGAATAGCCCCCCCAATTTGTTTTGATAGACTCAACGAAATACACATTTTTTCTATGTCTTAATTTTTGTATTGTTGCACTCCCCATCATTTCACATGATTTATTGTCTATATGGATGTAGAAATTACTATAATCAGAATTCAATTTGTTTATTACACTTTCAAGAGATTCTGGATTATGATGTGCCAATATCATAACAGCCTGTTTTTTCATTTTTTTTTCTTATGATTAAGTAAATGTATTCTAACATATTTCCTTTCTTCGTCAGAAAAACCAAATATGTAAATTAAAACCAAT
>ERZ870052.432-NODE-432-length-16669-cov-6.354689_pt1 | contig 16669 bp, 6 predicted proteins | sample MGYA00520889_ERZ870052 | MGnify/ENA primary metagenome ERZ870052 (study PRJEB32232, sample SAMN07284988) | human gut metagenome | biome: human-associated habitat; material: feces | host: Homo sapiens | place: Tanzania | collected 2014-08-14 ...
CGGCAATTGATTAGACAAAAATCACCTTCATGTCAGATGATAAATAGCCTTATTTCACAACGCCTTTTTCTTAAGGTCAAGTATACCTCACAGAATCTTCCTTGTCTACAACATAACTGATATTATGTTGTATTGATTTGGCAATGGATAAGGAGTAACGATGGCATATACTGTAAGAAAATTACTTGAATCAGAACAGTTTCCAAAAATGAAGCTGCTTTGCGGTGAAAAAGGTCTAGATTTGGAAGTGAAAGGCATTCGAATAATCGAAATTGAAGATATGGAGCGATACCTGACGGGTGGTGAAATACTCATAACCAATCTTCAGGTATATTTATCATGCAGTGATCGAGAAGTAGAGCAGCATTTTGAAGATTTAGTTAAAAGTGAGATAAGCGGATTCATTGTAAAGAAAAGAAAAGAATATGATCCTACAGGACGCAGATTGAGTTTATTAGAAAAACACTGCAAAAAATATGAAATTCCTCTGGTAGAAATTCCAGGAGATTTCGATTACTGGGGAATTATCCGTCATGTTATGATACAGGTATTCGATAAAGACACTGCACGCTTAAAGTATTTTAAGATTACACATGATAGTTTTAATTCGTTTATTTTAAAAAATAATGGATCAAGTAATACAGCAAGTGATATTATCAAATTTTTAAGTATCATGATCGAGAATCCTGTTGTATTGTATTATGGTAATCTTAATTGTATGGTTTCAACAAACTCGGACAACTCCAAGTTAATATTGTCAGATGAAATTCAGCCATATAAACCTAATATTATTACGAAATTTCAATATATGAAGCAGATGAAAGGGAGCTGTGTTCAATATGTAGTGAAATTTGCCATATTGAGTGAGGTGGAAGTATATATAACAATAACAGAAGAAAATAGAGAACTGACAGAACTTGATTATATGGCAATCGAAAATGCGATTATTAACTTGCAGTATGGATTTTTGAGTGAATTTGCACAGGATGAAGTGAAAAAGAAGTATCAGAGAGATATTGTCCATAATATTCTGAATGGATTACTGAGTTCGAAAGAAATGACTGAAGCGGCATTACAGCTCGGAATGAAAGAAAGCGATACTTACAGGGTTGTTGATTTTCATACCATCAAAAAAAATGTACAAAGAAAATATACAAAAGAACAGCTTCAAGAAGTAGGTGTTATCGTGGGTGAATTGATGTATCTTTTGCCGGATGCGCTTATTTACAGAAATATGGATCAGATTGTTATGATTCAACAGGTAGATTCCGATCAGACAGAACTGGAATATCAGAAAGAGATGGAAGAAATAGAGGAGGTTATCCAGCAAAGCATCCTTTATAGAAAGAAAGATACAGACTTTCAGATTGGTATAGGAAAAAGTGTGAAAGGGTATCAACGGCTGAAAGAATCTTATCACGAAGCAAGTCGGGCTATCAAGTATATAGACATTATCCGCCAGGTGACTGGTGATAAGAATAAGTCAGTAGTACATTATTCGAGCCTCGGATTTTTCCAGATATTCGGCGAAATTGATGATGTGACGGAACTGGAAAGATACATTCCGGAAACATTAAAGAAATTATATTTATATGATGATGAACATAAGGGAGAATTGATTACAACCTTGCAGATGTATCTTAGAAATAAGCAAAGTATCAGGAAAACTGCAGACGCAATGTTTGTTCATTATAGAACGATATCTTACAGGCTTGAAAAAATAAAACAAATTTCCGGAATTAATTTTGACAATGCAAATGAAGTGCTGGCAGTCAGTAATGGTCTGATTATTTATAAAATGTTAAAAGAAATAGAATAGAAAAAGAAAGAGGAATCGTGTTGAGGCATGGTTTCTTTTTTTGAATGAAGTTCATAAAAAAGTATTATATGGAAGAGTATCGATACGATGGAACAGATTTTACAAAAAAATAAAAAAACTTTTCCTGTTTGGAACATTATAAAAAAAATTAAAATGGTATACAATTGTAGAAATGGTGATGAGAAACAACATTCTTTAATCCAAATAGACAATGAGAAAAAATTATATTGAAAACCCATCATCGCATTACTATATGTTGCGATATTATTATTTATAGAATTCTAGATCTTATATCTGATGATAGAGTAGAACGACCCCCATATCTTGATGGAATTGATGGAAATTTTTGAATAATCAATTTCATCGTCCGACAGGAACCCACTATTTTTTTAGGGCGAACTAATACTTGAAATAGTTTAGTTAAGGGAAGGGGAAAAAACTATGCAGCTTACAAGTACAACGGATTATGCTATCAGAATCGTATGTTATCTGGCAGCACAAAGGCAGATGATCTCTACATCAGAATTATCTCAGGAACTAAGTGTTCCATCCAGTTATATTCCAAAAATAACAAAAAAGTTAAAGCAAGCAGGAATCATAAAAGCCTGTGAAGGTACAAATGGTGGCTATATGTTGGCAAAACAACCGGAGAATATTTCTCTGATGGAAATTATATCGTGTGTAGAGGAAACAATGGCAATTAATCGTTGTTTGGAAGAAAATTGTTTTTGTTCCAGAAATTTAGAAGATACCTGTAAGATACATAAAATACTGTTGAGCTTGCAGAATACATACAATAATAAATTAGAGAGCGTGAAGGTTTCGGATGTTATACGCCCTGGAGAAGATGAATATTTTGGACGATTTTATGTCGTATTAAAACTGAACTTGAAAGAAAAAAGCTACGAGTGTGTGTACTCACATATCCGTGACGTGTATGAGAAAGTAAGAAAAGCAGAAAGCTATGAAGAGTTCGTAAGCCAATATGTAGAAAAATACGTGTATGCTTCTGACAAAAAAATGGTTCATGACTTCTTATCAAGTGAAGGATTAGAAGAAAGACTAGTTGATGGATGTATGGAAGAAGATCTTCCGTATCGCAGAATTACTGGAAAAGATAAGAATGCATATGTTTGGATGGAAGCAAAAAAATATATAGATGCAAATGAAAATACTGCAATTATTACGTTACATAATGAGAAGATTGTTCAAAACACAGTTATAAAGATGGAACAGGAACTCGTAAAGAAAGAACAGGATATGGCAAAGCAGTATTGGGATATGGTATCACTTTTAACTACTGTATTGAATCATAATCAGTTAGTTGAATCAGGGTATCAAGATGATATCAGTTTCTATACGAAACAGGTATATCTTCAATTGCAGAAAAAATATCCGGAATACGGAATTACGGACGAAGAAATTACGTCAGTAGCTCATTTGGCACCGATTCATGATATTGGAAAGATAAAAGTACCAATTGAAATTTTGAATAAGAATGGAAAATTGACAGAAGAAGAAATGAATGTAGTAAAGCAACATCCATTAGTAGGTGCAGCAATGACCCAGAGATTCCCAGAGGGAGTAACAACGGAAAAGCTGAACCAATATAGTTATGAAATATGCAGACATCACCATGAAAGATATGATGGATCAGGATATCCGGATGGTTTAAAAGGAAACGAGATTCCAATGTGTGCACAGGTCGTTGGGATTGTTGATGCTTACGATGCATTGATCAACGATCGTCCGTACAAAAGAAAATATGAACCTGAAGAGGCGATACGGATGATTTCAAATGGTGAATGCGGAGCGTTTTCTAAAAAACTGATCCAGTGCTTGACGGCGGCAGCAAAGCAGCCAGAGTGGTTAAAAGTAACAAAAAGTCAAGCATGACAGAAGATTTGAGGCGATTTTTATGAACAAGAAATTGAGTGCTTTAAGACGAATTACAGCAGTCGTTCTGTGTGTTACATTATTATTTTCGCAAGTCGTAGTTGTGAATGCTGAAGATTCAGAAAGAATGGATGTGCAGACCAATAGTGAAATTATGGATATATCGGAGCAGGATGGTTTCAGAAGTGCTACATCTGAAATATCTGATATTACGGAAGGTGATATTCCCGATTCTTTTGAAGGAGAATCAGAGCCAAATACAGATATTAGTTCTGAAGTAACAGAGGAATTTGGAAATTCTGAAGATCAAGGATTTACAGATGGAGAAGAAACAATTATTGAGGATGAAAACACCTCAGATACTTTGGAAGAAGCAAATCCAGATTATGTAGACGGAAAAATATGTATCTATAATTACCAGCAACTTCTGCAAATCGGTACAGGAACACAGATGTTTTCCGGAGACAAAGATGGAAATGTTGGTGAAGGGGATAAGGTTCTTGCAGATGGTGTAGAACTTACCTATGCATCAGACGCTTCCTATTGTTTGATGAATGATATTCCAATAGATAATGAAAATGTCTGGAACTTTCCGTCAGATTTTACAGGCAGCATCACTTCATCATCAGAGCGCACGGGTAATACGGTATATGATTCAGAAACTGATACGATTTATGTATATAACCGATATCAGCTTGAATTGATGAAAGGGGAAACCTCAGACAGCGAACCTGTAATGAGTGAGGATTATATTGCTGAAAAAGTTGGAATGGGACAAGTTTTTACACTGGAAGATGGTTCCTATCTTACTTACAGCAAAACACATAATTATGTGCTTGCTTCTTCTTTTACAACAGAAACACCGGAGCTTCTTGCAAACAAGGCTGGTACAGAGGAGACAACTCAGAATATCACAAATGCATATCCATCTGATTATGAAGGAAGAAACTATTTCGGTCAGGTGGTAAAAAAGATTGGTGATAAAAATTATATTCTGATTGGAAATGAAACACAGCTTCGGGCAATCGGAACAGATGCGGACGTGACAGAACCCATCTGGCGAGTGTATGAAACAAGAAAGAAAAATGAAGGAATACTGGGTGGAGTACTGAGTGGATATACAGATTGGAAACCGGCAGCGGATACAACGACATACAAAACAGAACTGTATTATCCGGGAGATGCGGATATTGTAAAGTTTAATGATACATATAATTGGTTTGGCAAAGAATTGTATGGAAATAAAAAAGGTGACCATAAGCTGGGAGAAACAGAATATCTGGATAATTCATCCTTGGATATAGCTGGCACAACAGCTACAAAGCGTTATGTATATGTGAGCAGTACTATTCCGGAGTCAGCCGATATGACGGTAATTGCGACAGACAGTGATGATACAAATCCGGAAAGTATACCAGTTGATGAAAATAAGACTTACGTCCTCACCTATGATGTGAACAAAAAGACTAACACAAATATTGCAGGCTCCGGATATAAATACAGCAAGGATGCGAATTACATCATCTTTCGTGATATTGACCTTTCCAAAGAGGGTACCAATTCTAATGGAGAAGATGATGACTGGGATCCAATTGACAATTATCAGGGAAACATGGAAGGCCGAAAGGGAATGGTTGAAGGTCAGAGTATAACCATCAGTCATATCAACATTTCACAGGCTAGTGCAGTCAATCAGGACAACCAGGCAGAATATGGTATTGGTTTTTTCAGAAATCTGACAACGCCGTATTCTACATCGTTGACAATATCCAAAAACCCGATTACTGTGAAAAACCTAACGCTTTCTGATGTGACGGTTTCTACAACTACTACAAAAGTTAAACAAAATATCAGTTTGATTGGAAGTGTGCTGAAACTCCTGCTTGCAAATTTAAGTGGACTGAAACCGGATCCGCAATCTCTAGCAACAGGAGGATTTGCTGGCGTTGTAAAAGGAAATATCCAGATTGAAAACTGCAATGTGGAAAACTTACATGGAGTTTCTAATGTAAATGATCGAACAGGTGGTTTCGCAGGTTATATTAGTGGCATGACACAGTATGATCTGGTATCGAGCGGCTTAGGTGGTCTGGTTACTACTTTAACAAAAATTTTGAATCTGATTCCTCTGCTGGGAGTAGGAGATCTGTTGACTGTCCTTTTAAATGGAGGATTGCTCAGCGTAGACAAATTGATTCCGGTAGGCTATGTTAATCCAAGTATCCAGAATTGTTCTGTAAGCGGTGGCGCTTCTGTTACAGGTCAGAAGAGTACCGGTGGATTCGCTGGGGAAGCCATCGGTGTAGTGATGAAAAACTGTTCTGTAGGCGGCACTACCACAGTGTCTGGAAATGACTGTTCCGGTGGATTTGTGGGACGTTCTGCGAATGCAGTTGTAGCAGGCGCATTAAGCAGCCTTGGTATTGAATTAATGGGAAATTTCCCGGTCAATACAGTTATGCTGAACTGCAGAATCGACGGAGCGGTAAACGTATTTGCACGGGGAACCTCATCTAAAGAAAGTGGTTATGCAGGCGGATTTGTTGGAGAAATGCGAAACAGTTATGCAGTAGACTGCAGTATTTCCTCTCTTGGTACAGTGTCCGGAAAAGATTATACCGGAGGATTTGCCGGTATAGCAACCCTTGGTGATGTAGCGGATATTGATGAAAGCCAGGGACTTCTGGTAATTGTAAAGGATCTTCTTACAGGGTTGTTAAATGGTAAATTAACCAACATGGATCTTCTGAACCTGGTGGGACTTCGACCTTCTGTTATAAGCGGTTGCACCATTGCAGGAGATAACATTTCTATAATAGCAAACGGTAAAAATGCCGGTGGACTTGTGGGATATGCAGGTGCTGTCCAGATTTCCAATACTTCAGAACTTACAGACGATTCAAAGTCGACTACAAAAGCCCTCCAGCGAGTGCTTAATAAGACCGGCGTTTCCTACGAATTTGCAGACCGTGTGAATCAGATCAATGCAGCTTCCTCTATGAAGGTTTCAGCAACAGAGAATGCTGGAGGAATCTTAGGTTACGCTAAGATGACCAGTGTCAGTGATGTCCTTGGCGGAACAGTTACAGCAGCAGATTATATGCGTTTTGAATGTAAAGATTGTTCCGTAAACGGAGGTTCTTCTGGACTTACAGTTACTGCATCAGACCAGGAAAATGGTCGTGCTGGGGGTGCTATCGGTTATGGAACAGGTGGAGAAGTTAGGAAAACATCCGTCACAAATCTGAATTCCGTAACAGCTGGAAAGTGTGCAGGAGGATTTGCCGGATATTTCGGAAGTGGTACCCTTGCCAATGTTGGTGGTATTAATCTTCTTGGACTGCCGCTTTTAAAAATTGACAGCCTCCTTTCTGTAGGGCAGATGATCGAGACCTTTACAGTTGATAGTGCTGTTTCAGGTGTTTCGTCAGGATATAGTGTGTCTACTGGCAATGAGAAAGGTTATAGTGGTGGCTTTATTGGAGAATGCATCAGTGGAAGAGCAAGGAACACACAGATCAGCAACCTGAAAACGGTTACTGCATCTGCAGTATCCGGAAAAGCCGGGGGCTTTGCAGGTTTTGCCAAAGCTGGAGATGCATTGGCAAGCGCAGGAGATTCGGTCACATCTTCCGGATTACCAGCAGGAATCCAATTGGAGAATCTTCTTGGAGTTGTCAGTGCCCTGAGACCGGAGTTCAATAATACTTCTATTGCCTATGTTTCGAATGCTTCTGATCCTCAGGTATCCGCTGATATGGCGGGCGGCTTTGTTGGAGACGGACAGGCAGTAGATATCAACTATGGAAACAACAATTCCGGATCCAAAGCAGACACAGACACGAACAGTGAGGATGGAACAACCGAAGGCGAGGCTGGTGCGATTGCAACAACAAATATTACCGGACTTTCTTATATAAAGGGAACCAGCTATGCCGGAGGCTTTGCCGGAAGGCTGATGCCAGGTGATGTGGCACAGACAGGCTCTATTAAATTACTGGGACTCTTAAATGTAACTCAGCTTCTCAGTGTTATGGATGTGGCTTATCCGAGAATTTCCGATTCTTCTATTGAAGGAAACAATTTAGTTGTAACAGCATCTGGAAAAAATGATGATGTGGCGCTTGGAGATGCCGGAGGATACATCGGTAATGGAAAAGCAGTTATGGTTAAAAACTCTGATGTGACTAATGTAAAAGAAGTCACAGCACCATATCATGCCGGAGGCTATATCGGAATTATGCGGTCTGGAAGTGCAGCGGAGGCAGGAGATGCAACAGGAGAGCTTTTGAACAGTGTTCTTGGTAAGATTCTGAGTCTGAAAGAGTTGGCGAGTGTCTTGCAGGCTGCATCCAGCAAAATTACAAATTGCAAAGTTGCTGGTACCGCAGATGGCTTGGCTGTTACGGCTGACAGCAGATTTGAAAAAGCAGAAGGCTATGCAGGTGGCTTCGTTGGAGAGATGCAGAGCGGTCATGTAGATAATTCAGCAAATGCTGTTGATTCAGGAAAAGGAACGGCAGTAGAAAATCTTCTAAAAGTAAAAGGCCTTCGTTATGCCGGAGGCTTCGGAGGTCTGGTAAAAGCCGGAGCGGTTGCAGAGATTGGAGCTAAATCATCAATTCTTACAAAAGTGGTTGATCTGACAGGATTACTATCCTTGGTCAATGCTTTTGTTCCGGTGATCAGTAATGCCAGTGTTAATTCTGTAGAAAAAGGGTTTACCGTTACCGTTACAGGTACTCTTGAAAAAGACAGCACCAACGATGCGGATGCCGGAAGTGCCGGAGGCTTTATCGGATGCGGAACTGGTGTACAGATCAGCAATTCCGATGTAAATAAATTGCAGCATACAGGTGTCAGTGAGCCAAAGAATCTACAGCAGGAAGATGGCAGCAGTTATTACGGAAATGACAGTGCATATGCGGTAAATGGTTATCGTTATGCCGGCGGCTATATTGGTAAAGCTGCTATGGGAAGTACGGCAGCCATCGGTGGAGCAAGTGTTCTGGATCATGTTCTTTCTACGACAGGACTGTTATCAGCACTGACTGTAGTTGCATCTATCATAGACAGCTCAGATGTTTATGGAGCGATAGGCGGATTTAATGTTATTGCAACAGACGGAGACGGTGATACCGGAAAAGCCGGAGGATATGCAGGAGAACTTCTTGGAGTTCAGATTCAGAATAGTAATTCTTATAATTTTGCACATATCATAGGTCGTGAAAGTGCCGGTGGATATGTTGGAACCATGGAGCCGGGGAGTGCGGCAGATGTGGTAGATGGATTAAGTGCTCTTGGAGGATTGATCAAGGCAGATAATCTTCTTGGAGTTTTACAGGCATTTGTTCCTGTGATCAAAAACAGCGAAACAACAAGTATTCCATGTGGAGGTGCTGTGAGGGCTCAGGCTGAGAGTGATGATGGCATTTACCGTGGACTTGCCGGAGGATATGCAGGTTACAACTACGGCGGTCAGATCTGGGGAAATAATACGGATAAGTGGAAAGGCTCTGCATATACAGGAACCGTAAGGGAATGTGCAGCCTATCGTATCCGATCCGTATATGGAACGGAATATGCCGGAGGTTATACAGGACTGATGCGGTGTGCGAATGTTGCAGATACAGGAAGTCTGAAGATTTTATTTGGTCTTATCAAACTAGATAATCCGTTGACGCTTCTTCAGGCAGTGTATCCGACAGAAAAGAATACAGCTGTTTATGGACCGCTTCGTGGACTGGATACGGATACCTGGAACAAATGGGTTGGTGCTGTCGGTTCTTATGGAAGTTACGGTAATAAATTACAGGCACTTGGTGAAGTCAATGATCAGGATCGGTTGAATGAGATCATTTCTCAGTATGCATATGGATACGCAGTCACAGCAGGAAGGAGCATTCTGGCAAGTAAAGTAACACAGGGCGGCTCTGCCGGAGGCTATGTAGGTCGGATGGAAGGAGGAACCGTTACGAACGGAACTGCTGTAGATCTTCAGTTGGCAGAGGCTTATAGAAGTAGCGGTGGATTTGCAGGTGAGATGCTTACAGGTTCTGTGGCAAACACCGGTGAAGTTTCATTGGAAGACCTTAAGATTATAGGTGCAGACAGTCTGGCAGCATTAAAAACCTTTGTGCCGGTTGTAAAACAGTCCCATGTGGAAGGATATCGTTCCGGAGCAAGGATCAAAGCAACTGGTATTGCAGACAAAGACCCGGCAGGATTTGCCGGAGGTTTTGTGGGAAGGATGATCGGTGGACAGATCTGGGGAGATGAAACTACCTCCTGTAGTATCACAAATTTAAGGCGTGTAGATGGAACTTCCTATGTAGGCGGTTTTGCCGGAAAAGTAGATCCGGGTAGTGTGGCAGCTATTGATACAGCTACAAAACAGGGACTTTTGAATAAGCTTCTGGATGCTCTTATGGTAAATGCCCCGGCAGAGCTGATCAAGGTTTTGAATGCAAGTGTTTCCACCATTCGTTGTGCATCTGTGTCAGCTTGGGATGACTGGGGCGTGATTGTAAACGGAACCTATCAAAATGGAAGCAATACAGGGTACGCAAAAGCAGCTGGAGGATTCGCAGGAAGTCTTTGTGGAGCAGTTCTTGGCGAGAAGGATAAGCCAGAAAGCGGAATCTGTGCAGACAAGATCCGTTCCGTAGTAGCCGGTGAATATGCCGGTGGATGCTTCGGTATTGCGGATGTTTCCGGTGCCGCAAACATTAGTGCAGGTAGTGAGACCTCGGTATTACAGTATCTTTTAAAACTTGGAAAAACCGATGTACTGGATGCGTTCCGAAGTTATGTATATTACGGAAATGTCACAGGATGTCCGGATGCAGGGCTTGGCGTCAGTGCAAACACTGCGACAAAATTAGGTCAGAATAATGAAGTAACATATAGCGGAACAGCTGGAGGATTTGGTGGTTCCCTGTTAAATGGATCTGTCAAAAACAGCAATGTAACAGGATTAAATTATGTAACTGGCATGAACAGCGTCGGTGGTTTTGTAGGCTACTCCGGAAAAAGCGGTGTTGTGAAAATGGAGAAGCTGGATGTGCTGGGAGACAATTTTGGACAGCTTCTGGGCGGTGCCCTCGGTGTTCTGGATATTTTTGGTTCCCACATAGATGACAGTAGAGTGACAGGAGTGCCTGGTGGTTATACGGTTCAGAGTAAAGGCGGAAAGGAGCAGATCGCTGGAGGATTTATCGGCTACGCAAATCTTGCTAGAATGTCAGGATGCAATGCAGGAGATGATCAAAATCAGGAAAATAGTCTGAAACTGGTAGAATCCGGTGGAACAGCTGGTGGCTTTGCCGGAAGAACAAGCTTTGCCTATCTTGCAGATGTAAAACTGGATTCCACAGTGGTGGACGCATTATTCGTAGTTCTGGATCAGCTTGTAAGGGCATTGTATTTGGATAAGATCCAGGATTCCGACTTGTTGCATATCAATCTTGGAATTGTGAAGGTTGATGCGCTGTACGATGGAAATCTTATCCATGTGAATCTGTTGGGACTTGATATTTCCGTTGGTCTGTCCAAAAAATCGACAGACAACGGGCAGCAGACTGATTTTGCAATCATTAAGATTGGAGATTCTTCTATCAAGCTTCCATGTGATAAGAATGGAATCATAACGAAAGATAATGATGTAAAGTCCAATATCAGTGTCAACCTGATTAAGGCAAACAGGACAAAAATTACAGACAGTAATGTATATGGAATCAGTACGGGATACGATGTCTATGCCGGCGGTGCCGGAAATGATGTAGATGGTGTTGCAAAAGATGGACAAAGCGGCGGCTTTGTAGGATACAACGACGAAGGTCTTCTTCGGAATAATAACATGTATTACTGCGACGTGGTCCGTGGAACATCTAAGCTGGTGGGACCATTCAGCGGAAAAAGTGATCTGAACTCTGTATATGACTTTAATACAAAAGCAGGTGTCGAAGGTGAGAATAACAATTACCGTATCTACCGAAAACCAGTGATCACTTTTGATGAGATCAAAAAGAATTCTAAACTTCTGACAGATACGTTCAGTCAGGAAAATGGATGGAGCATCTTTTCGGTAAAACATGTCGTGCAGGTAGATGAGTATAACACCTTGCAGAATGCAGTTATGGCAACAAAAGATTCTTCTGAAACAGCAGATCTGAATGCATATATATCAGATGCAAAAGCCGTTCTGATGTCAGATACCAAAACGACAGTAAATACAGGTGATAGCACATCACCGGAACCATCTGATGTTCAGGATCCATGTGATGAATATATAAATCTGACCATTAATAAGGTTTGGAAAGATTTCCGTAACATGGATAACCTCAGACCAACTTCCATTACAGTTACAATTTCCAGAAGTTGGATGGATGCAGATGGAAAAGAACATACAGAAGTCGTGCCAAACTATGAAAACTATGAAATAAAAGGTGACATATCAAAATCTACATGGCAGAAAGTGATTGAAACTCTTCCAGCCTACATAAAAGATGATGCAGGAACTCCGCATTATTACAAATATTCTATTACGGAAACGGAAATAAAAGGCTATACAACTACAATAGAATCTTCTGAAGACGGATTTACCTTTACAATCATCAACCGGCATTTTGCATTGCTTCCGGATACCGGTGGCGAGGGCATCATGATGTTCATCATAGCAGGTGGTTTGTTGTTAGCGTTCCTGCTTTATACCGGACGTAGAAAGAAAAGGAAACAGACGATGTAGGAAAGGGGGAGCAGAGTCATGAGAGAGGTATGGCTGCGTGGGGATCTTCCACCGTAAAAGTTGAAAGAATCCCTAGCTAACCAATAAAAAATCAAAAGAAAGCGAGAAAAGGAACATGAAGAAATTAGTATCAAGATTAATGGCAGTTCTGATGGCAATGACCATGATACTGTCCATGAGCATGACTGCATTTGCAGCAGAAGCTCCAAAAGGCACCCTGACAGTCAATAATACAGTAGCAGGAAAAACTCTGGATCTGTATCAGATTTTTACAGCAACAAAAAATGCAGCGGGCAATGTAGCATACACATTAAATACTGAATATGCGGGATTCTTCAAAACAAAAGTAGAGAATGGTTCATCTTTATCTGGCGAAGCTTTAAGTGAAGCGGCATATAACTATGTTAAAACACAGGTTGGAACAGATGGAAGTAATGGCGCAGCGTTTGCAAGAGATATCATGGGATGGATTCTTGGAAATACTGCAACTGTAGAGGCTACTCATACAACTGCAACTACAACCGATACTACTACGGTAATTAATAACCTGGATTATGGATACTATGTAGTTTATCCATTAGGCGCAACAGATACATCCACAGCACCTGGAAATGAAACAGTAAAATCTGTAGCTTCTTTAGTCAGCGTTACAGGTACTGATGCTACAGTTAACATGAAGAGCAATTACCCGACAGTAGTAAAAAAAGTAAATGACAAAATTGCAGATGATGTCAACATTGGTGATACAGTGACTTACACACTGACATCTAAAGTACCGGATATGACAGGTTATACTTCTTATGTATTTAACTTCAAGGATACATTATCCGCAGGTCTTACTTTTAAAGAAATTACTTCTGTGACAGTTGGAGATACTACAATTACTAAAGTGGATGCAGGACAGGAAGCAAACAATACTTATACATTAACACAGGACGGACAGAACATCACAATTATAATGAACAATTTCCTTGATTCTAATAAAAACAACACAGGAAAGGAAATTAAAGTAACTTATACAGCAACCTTAAATAAAGATGCAGTAACTGGTTTTGATGCAAACAAGAACTCTGCTACCGTTGAGTACAGTAATAAACCGGGAACAAATAACAAAGGTGAATCTGAACCAAGCATCGTAGATGTACATACTTTCAATTTCACAATCTTCAAATATTATTTAAAAGATGCGGCTAAGACTGGACTTGCAAATGCAGAATTCGAGCTTTACAAGGCAAATGATGAAGTAGCTGGAGACAAGGTTAACATTAAAAAAGTAACTGATGGTGAATACCGTGTGGCAACATCTGAGGAAGCTGCAGCAGAAGGTTTCAAATCCGATGTAATTGTATCTGGTAACAACGGTAAAGTTCTTGTAAAAGGTCTTGATGCCGGAACTTATTACTTAAGAGAGACAAAAGCACCAGAAGGATACAATAAACTTCTCAGCGACATCAAGGTTGAGATCAAAGCAACTTATGGCGCAGAAGGAAAACTTGAAAGCTATACAGTAGATTACACATACAATGGAACTACAACACAAGGTACTGCAATCACAAATAAAACTGATTCCCCAGAAGTAGCTGTAGAAAACAAGACAGGTGCACAGCTTCCATCTACTGGTAGCAAGGGTGCCCTCATGGTAACACTGGCTGGTATCGTTCTTTTCGGTGTATTAACAGCAAGCAAGGCTTTTGGCAAAAAGAAAGCAAACAACTAAGACATTCTGAAGTTTAAGAATGGACAAAAAGACAGTTCATCTTCCCGGTATTGCACCGGGAGGATGTCTGCTTTTTCTGAAATATCCAGTGTGGACTGGGTATTTCAGAAGAAACAGACAAAAGGTGAAAGGTATTATGAAAAAAATAGTGAAAATACTAAGAGGAATTGGATATCTGGCGGCATTTTCTTTAATCTTGTATCCGGTAGTGAGCAATTATATCAATCAGATGAATAGCACAACGATTGCTACAGATTATGAACAGGAAGTTTCTCATTTGTCGGAAGAACAGGAGAATGCAATGATCGAGCAGGCACAGGAATATAACGAAAGCCTGATCGGAATTGGTTCCATAGCAGATCCATTTTCAGAAAGCAATGAAAACCAGACAGAAGATGATGTGTATAACAATCTTTTGAAAATTGATGATACCGGAATGATGGGATATATTGATATTCCAAAGCTTGATGTTGTCCTTCCGGTTTATCATGGAACATCCGAAAAAGTACTGCAGTCAGGTGTAGGACATCTGAAAAATACTTCGCTTCCAGTAGGAGGTGAGAGCTGTCATGCAGTATTATCCGGACACCGGGGACTTGCGAATGCCAAGATATTCACTGACCTAAACAAGATGGAGGTTGGAGATGTATTTTATATTAAAGTTCTTCACCATACCTTTGCCTATCAGGTAGATCAGATTCTTACAGTATTGCCATCAGATACAGATGCTTTACAAATTGAAAAAGGCAAGGATTATGTAACGCTGGTCACATGCACTCCTTATGCAGTTAACACGCACAGACTGCTTGTCCGTGGCACTAGAATTCCGTATGAAGAGGCACAGAAGATAGATGAGGAAGTAGGTCTTCAGCGTACAATTCCATTCAATTTGATTCTATTGATTGGTGGAATTATTGCTTTCATCATCATATGGGTGAGCATTAAATCTCATAAACGCAGGAAGGAGAAAAAACATGAGCAGAATAATTAAACGTAAGCGAATATATATGTGTATGGCAAGTGTGATGTGTATGCTTTTACTCCTCATTCCGTTACCTGTGTTTGCGAATGATCTGGGAAGTATATTATTAAAAGCAACTGTTGAAGATGAGACCACGGTATATAAGCTAAGTAATACTGAATTTACGATGTATCAGGTTGGAACATATAAAAATAATTCATGGGCATTAGTGAGTGAGTTTGCAAAGTCTGGAGTCATATTTGATTTTGATGATTCTTCCGCTCAGGCAGAAGCTGGAAAAAAACTGGAAAAATATGTACAGGATAACAACATCAAAGGAATGTCCGGAAAGACCAACTCAGACGGAGAAGTTATGTACAGAGATCTGGAAAAAGGAGTGTATCTTTTTGTCCAGACACAAAAAACACAAATTGGTAATCAAGTATATCAAAGCGAACCTTTTATAATAACAGTTCCAGGTAATTATGATGGTCAGATAATTTGGAATGTAACGGCAGAGCCTAAATTTAAAAATGAATCGATACCACCAATTACCACGAATACACCGCCGATTTCAGAAGAACCATCAGGTGATAATAGCAGTCACACTCCAAATGTAAAAACGGGAGATGATACAAATGTAATTATGTGGCTTTCTTTAATGGGAATATCCTTAGTCATATTTAGTATTTGTAAAAGAAAAGTCCATAAATAATATGAGAAGATCGGGAAATCCCGGTATTTTCGTTTAACTATATAACTGGCATAATCCAAAGGCAAACACTTCCGGAGGTGCACCGTATGGTGTCACCTGGGAGGAAAAGGGGATGAAACCTTGGAAAGTTTTGGAAGAAAATGAGCGAGTTGCCAGTGCAATCTTATTTATCTCTTGTGACAGCAACAGATTCCCGCTTTGCCGGAAGTAAATCTGAATTGATTTCAGGAGCATCGAGCAGTGCTGTGAAATTCTGTCGGATGATATCCAGTGTCTTTTGTTTTTTCTGCAATTCCTGTTTTTCCCGGACGGTAGCAGCTTGTTCAGATTCAAGAGTTTCAATTTGCTTCTGGATTTTATTAGAGCTTGGGATTTTGGTAACACCGAGATCCTGAAGCTCTTTTTTTAGTGAATCGTGGAGCTGGTATTCTGCCTGATGTTTGGTCCGGTATGCTTTTGGATTTTTAGCAGCTTTGCAATCTTCAATCACTTTACGGCAGAGCCGGTAAGAATCACAGTGTTTTTGAATGACTTTCTGCGTGCTCAGCTCACTGTTGAGTTGTGCTATTCTCTGATCAGTCGCTTTAACAGAAGCATCAACATCAGAAAGATGCTGTTGGAAATCTTCATAATTCAGCAGGTTATTTTCGGAAAGATAGTTGAAGGTGCGGGCTGCTTCTTTCAGATTATTGAGTTTTGCCCATCGTTCAAATCCTTCTCGATTGCCGGTTGTGACATAAGTGGAAATATTGATATACAAGCGAGCTTCTCTGGACAGATGCTTTGGAGTTTTCACTTTGCTACGATTTTTAGAT
>ERZ870052.439-NODE-439-length-16564-cov-23.920119_pt1 | contig 16564 bp, 9 predicted proteins | sample MGYA00520889_ERZ870052 | MGnify/ENA primary metagenome ERZ870052 (study PRJEB32232, sample SAMN07284988) | human gut metagenome | biome: human-associated habitat; material: feces | host: Homo sapiens | place: Tanzania | collected 2014-08-14 ...
TTGTTGCTCACGAAGGAGTCGAAGAGGATGCCGGAGTTCTCCACGATGGCGAGTCCTTGCAGGTTCTTCTTGGTGGTAATGAGCAGCACGCAGCCCACGTTGTTGCCGTATTCGGCTCCGGGATGATGAATCACCTTCACCTCTTTTATCTGTGTAACGGGCAGGTTTTCTACTATGCTGTAATCCTGCACCTTTCTGTCGTTGATGTAGATTTCGGGTGCGCCGCCGATAAATGCCTGCGGTTTGCCATCCTTGGTTTTAAACATTCCGGGGAGTTTGGCAAGTACTTCCGTAGCATTCGGCTCCTTCTCGAGAGAAGTTCCCGAGATGCGCGCCACGATTCCACCGTTTTTCTGGCGGAATTGTGAGCGGTTTCCTTTAATGGTTACGGCTGAGAGCTGTTTTTCCCATTGAATGCTGTCCTGGCGAAGCTTTTCCTTTATCACCTGGATGCTATCAGTAGAAATGTTCTCTGCAGTAGAAATGCTCTCTGTAGAAATACTCTCTGCTGTAGTGGCCTTTGTCTGTTGAGCGTTTGCCGTCATCTGATTTCCCAGGATGAGCAAGCCGCTTATAATCAATTCATGTTTCATAATCTTCTATCTTATTTTAATGTAAATATGTCGCAAAAAAATGCGAATGATGCTGCAAAATTACGGAGAAGACATGAAAGCGATTTTAATATAACGGAATTTTTTCCGGATAAGCTTCGTTTTTTCTAGAGATAAGTCTTGCCGTTTCATCAGAATTCATTATCTTTGCAGCAGAAAATATAGCAGCAGAAATTATGAACATAGAATCAGTTAGAGAGTATTGCCTCTCACTCCCCCTCGTTACCGAGGCTTTCCCTTTTGATGAGCGGACCTTGGTGTTTCGCATCTTAGACAAGATTTTTGCTTGTGTTGATTTGGAGCGCCCGGAATGGGTTACGATGAAATGTAATGCCGATTACGCCCTTGAACTGCGGGAGGTTTATCCCGAGATAGAAGGAGCCTGGCATTGGAATAAGAAGTATTGGAACCAGGTGAATCTCTATGGTTCATTGGAAGATGATTTCATCCAGTCCCTGCTTCGCCACAGCTATTCCGAGGTGGTGAAGAAACTCAAGAAACAGGAGCGGATGGAGCATCCGGAAATGATGGAGGTGAAGGAATAGGGAGAAAGAAAAAATAAGAAGGCTCTGAATTAGCAATAAGAAATGCTGATTCAGAGTCTTCTTATTAATTTATAATTCCTAGCTTTTTGAGTCTAGAGTAAATCGCTCCTCTTGAACGCTCCATGATTTCTGCTATTTCCTTTATCTTTTTTCCTTCATTATAAAATTTTATCAGAATATCATCTGCTTCTTTTTCCCAAGGTAGATAGGCGTTTCCGTGTTCTTTTCTTTTTTCTTCGACAGAATACGCTTTCTTATGTGTTGGTTTTGTTGAAGTTTTATCCAGAATTCTGTATTCCCAATCCTCAATAGTCCTTGTCTCTGTGCTGAAGCTGATGCCAATCTTTACGAGCTTTCTTTCATCAGCCTCGAAAGGAACCATGTAGCCTTTTTCGTCTATCTGGGCGAGGGCTTCCTTGGCAGGCTTGTTGATCTTTATCTCGAAGACGAAGATGGCGTGGGGCGAGAACATCACGGCATCGGCCCTGCCCCTGCAACTCTTCACCTGCGTGAGAACGGCTATGTTCATCATCGAAAGCATGATGTAGAATACGGTTTCGTAATAATACTCGTTTTTCTGCATGTCTGCCAATACATCCTTTCCGCCTTCCGGGTAAGGAATGGAAGCGAAGTAGGATTTCATCAGCGTCATCGCCTTATCGATGTTTCCATACACCAATGCCTGGTAGAATCTTGCCGCAAAGCCCAGCGAAGTGCCGTCGCTTAGATTCGTGTAGAGCGGCAGCAGGTTTTCCATCAAGCCGGCTCTTACTTCCTTGTTTGGAATGCCGAGAAAGTAGCCTTTGGTGAGAGGGTCGTAGTCCTTGATGGTAAGGTAACCGCTCTGATAGAGCAATGGCAGAGCATCCGTCATCTTCTCCGTAGGACGGTCGAACGAAGACGAGAAGGCGAAGACATTATCCAGCTCCGTTACGTCTGTCTTGAATCTCTGCATCTGATTGATGAGATAGGTAGAAGTGCCCGATGCAAACCAGTAGTCCTCTATCTCTCCCGATGCCAAGGCTCGCATCAGACTGAACGGATTGAAGATGTCGGGGCAGTTTCTTGTGAAATGATAGCCGTCGTAATTCTCCTGAAGCATCCGTGCCATCTCTTCCTTGCTCACCCCATTGTGCTCCGCCATCAGTTCGATGTCCTGGCTTAGGGTGGTGGTGAGTTCCTCCTTGGTAATGCCGCAGATGGCAGCAAATTCTGGGTCCATGGAGATATTGGTCAGGTTGTTGATGGCGCTGAAGATGCTGAGCTGCGAGAACTTGGTGATACCTGTGATGAAGGTGAATCTGATGTATTCATCATTAGCCTTGATTGGGGCATAAAATTCCTGTATGACGGTTCTGATTTCTGCTAGCCTGTCCTCGTTGTGGAGCACATCAAGAAGCGGCGCATCATATTCGTCTATGATAATGATGACCGGCTTTCCTGTTTGCTCTTTTGCCGAAATAATCAGGTTCTTGAATCTGTCTCCGGGAGTTTCGCTTTCAGGATTCTTACCCCAGATACTTTCATATTCGGAAAGTTTGTAATTGAATTTAGATTGCAAATCTTTGAGATTGCAATTCTTGAATGTGGACATGTCGAAGTGCAGGACAGGGTATTCTGTCCAGTCCTTTTCCAAACCTTCGATGGCAAGCCCCTTGAACAGGTCTTTCTCGCCAGCAAAATAGGAATGGAGGGTTGTGCTCAGCAAGGATTTTCCGAACCGACGGGGACGACTGAGAAATACGTACTTGTACTTCTTGGTCAACTTGTATATCAAGTCAGTTTTATCCACATACACGCATCCTCTCTTGATGATGTCGCTGAATGTCTGTATTCCCACAGGATAAATTCTTTCTACCATAGTCTTTGCATTTTTATTCTTTGTGGCAAAGTTACGAAAAGTTTTTGAAATGGAAGCGATTTTGAAAAGAAAAAATGTGGGTCGGGGATGAAAAAGTAGAGGCTTTTGGCGGAATAGGGAAAATTATTCATTTTTTCTGTAGTTTAGGTAATACGGGTTTTCGAGATTCTTTGTATCTTTGCACCCAGAAATAATAATTATAACTATAAGAAAATGTATATTGAGAAAATAAAGTCGCCAGCCGACTTGAAGGAGCTGGATTTAGAGGCGCTGCAGATGGTGGCGGATGAGACAAGACAGGCTGTGTTGAACCGTGTGAGCAAGCATGGCGGTCATGTGGGACCAAACCTCGGATTCGTGGAGGCTACCGTGGCGCTCCACTATGTGTTTAATGCGCCAAAGGATAAGTTTGTGTTTGATGTCAGCCACCAATGCTATCCTCACAAGGTGCTTACCGGGCGTGCTGCGGGATTCCTCGGCGACGTGGATGACATGAATGCCATTTCTGGCTATTCTTCTCCTGCCGAATGCCCTGAATATGATAACTTCGAGGTGGGGCATACTTCCACTTCCGTGAGTCTTGCCACCGGTTTGCAGAAGGCGCGAGACATCAAGGGTACCGATGAGAACATCATCGCCATTATCGGCGACGGATCTCTTTCGGGCGGCGAAGCTTTCGAAGGCTTGGACGAGGCTTCGGAACTCGGCACGGGCATCATCATCGTGGTGAACGACAACGAAATGTCTATCGCCGAAAATCATGGCGGAATTTACAAGAACCTGCGTGCCCTGCGCGAGAGCAACGGCACCTGCGAGCACAACTGGTTCAAGGCATGGGGCTTTGAATACAAATACCTGGAAGAAGGAAACAACATCGGGAAACTTATCGAGGTTTTCGAGAGCGTGAAGGATACGGATAAGCCTACCGTGGTTCACATTCACACAGAAAAAGGTCACGGATTTGCGCCTGCCGTAGCCAACAAGGAGGCGTGGCATTGGGGAATGCCTTTCAACCTGGAAGACGGTTCGCGACCAAGAAAGAATGCCGATGGAACCATTCCGGAGGTGACTCCGACGGAAGATTACGGCACTTTATTCTCTGACTGGATGCTAAGCGAGATGAAGCAGGACAAGACCCTCATAGCCGTAACCGCAGGTACTCCTACTGCCGGCGGTTTTACTGCCGATAAGCGCAAGCAGGCTGGCAAGCAGCACATTGATATGGGAATAGCCGAGGAGCAGGCAGTAGCGATGATTTCGGGAATGGCGAAGGGTGGATTGCATCCTGTCTGGACCGTTTACAGTACCTTCATCCAGCGCACCTACGATCAGATTGCGCAAGACCTCTGCATCAATTCCAACCCTGCCGTGATCAACGTTGTTGGAGGCGGAGTGAATTCGATGAACGACATCACCCACATCTGTCTCTTCGATATTCCGATGCTCTGCAGCATTCCGGGGCTCATCTATCTTGCTCCAACCACCTGCGAGGAGTATTTCGCCATGCTTCGCTGGAGCATTCTGCAGGATAAGAAACCTATCGCCATCCGCGTGCCTAGCAACGGCGTGGTTCATTCTTCTGAAGCCGTTGATGCTGAGTATGGTTACGAGTCGAAGTACAAGGTGATGCACCAGGGCGAGAAGGTGGCAATCATCGCAGCCGGTTCGTTCTATCAGAAGGGCGAGAATGTAGTCCGCCAGTTGGCTGATAAGGGCATCGATGCTACGCTCATCAATCCCCGTTATCTGAACGAGGTGGATGCCGAGACGCTGGATAGCCTGAAGGCAAACCATCAGTTGGTGGTAACCCTGGAGGATGGATGCAAGGATGGCGGCTTCGGTGAGCGAATCGCCTCTTACTATGGTACTTCGGATATGAAGGTGATGGTGGGCGGCATCAGGAAGGGGCTCTACGATAGATATGATGTGCAGCAGTTGCTTTCGGATAATCGCCTGCTCGATGAGCAGATTGTGGAAGACGTCTTGTTAGTGATTAATGATTAGTTATTAGTTAGTCGGCATAGTTAGTTTTTATTTAGCAAGAAATCCAAGCCGGAGAATCATCTCCAGCTTGGATTTCTTTTGTTTTATCATCGAATGTTTGTCTTAATCTCAGTCTTAATCTTAGTCATCATCATCGTCGTCATCATCATCATCCCAGTCTCTATCGTGCTTCCACTTCTTCTTGTCGTACTTCCACTTCTTGTCGTGCTTGTGATGCTTATGATGCTTGCCCGGCTTTCCTGGTCCATAGGTTACATGGGTTCCGCCTGGCCATCCCGGTCTTCCGTAGCTGCACTCTGGGCGAGGGCGGCGCTTGTCGTGACCCCAGTTATGCTTTGGATACTTGGTGTAAATATGGTGAACATACACATGATTCTCCCAGCCGATAGGGCGATAGAAATAGTATGAGTCCTTGAATCTCTTCCATTGTCTGGCAGTCATCATGCGCTTGAGCTGCTTGTTGCGGTAATGCCAGCCGTAGGCATCAATGTCGCGATAGCTGCGGATGCCATTGAGATAATTGAGATTGATGTTCAGGATGCTGTTGCGCTGCACGCTGCTCAATCCCAGTTCCACCACCATCTTATCTGTGATAAAACGAGCCTCTGCCTGAATATCAGTCAGTCTCTGAGCATTCATAGATGCAATCATCATCCATGCTGCTACCAATGTCATAATCATTCTTTTCATAACTATCTTCTCTTTAAAGGGTTATTACTGCATTTATTTTAATTGAAGAGGCTACTTGGTGCCGCTATCAACTTTTTGATGGTGCAAAGATAGGGAGAATAGCTGAAAAAAGCAAAGGGAAAACCATAAACCAGCGTATGATTTTCCCTAAAAGCATCGGGGGAGATTCCCAAACCGATTGATTCTCAAACCGATAGTTCTTCCCCACAGATTAATTCCCAAAAACAATTACTCTATTTCTTCTTGATATTCAATTACCACTCAACCTTTTCGTCCAGGATAACGCCATCAGCAGCAATCGAATCGTCGGCAGTAAAGCTTTCGCCACGATACTGCACGCAGAGCATCAGCAGCGGCTCTGTGCCATTGTTGCGAACAGAGCGCTTGCCGGCAGGAGCCACTCTTACCACGCTTCCCTCCTGAACAGGGAACACCTCGCCATCAACCTGGAACTCGCCCTTGCCACTCAGGAAGAAATACAGTTCCTCGTGGTTCTTGTGGGTGTGGAGGAAACCGGTCTCCGTGCCAGGAGCATAGCTCTGGAATGAGAACTCGCCGCCAGTAGCGTTCACGCTCTGACCTCCGAACACCTTTCCTGCTTTCTTAACCCCGGGAGCAAACTCTAGGGTGTAGTCCTTGATTTCACTCATCTTACCAAAATCTACGGCTGTAAAGTTGGCAGCCTTTGCGATAGTCTTTGCTTCTTTCATCTTGTTCAATTATTTAAATGTTCATACTTTTGAATTGCGATGCAAAGGTACTATAAAAAAAGCGTTCCTGCAAGAAGGCACTTGGGGGTGGGATAGTTACCCGGAGGTAACTATTGCGATGGAATGGGAGAAAGAAAAAAGAGGTGTTAACTTAGATTAACTTTGGATGCTTGGTTACTTGGAGGATATTAGTTACTTTTGTAGCCTATTGCAGAAAACAAAGGAGTTTTCCGTAATTAGAATGATAGAAAGTAAGAAAGAGTTGAATATCGTATAGATGATATAAACTCGTATTCATATTATTAATAAGGTAAGAATAGAGATTATGGAAAGAAAGATAAAGGAAATGGTTTTCCAGGATTGTCCGATTCGCAATGTGCTTGCCCGCATTAGCGACAAGTGGTCGTTGCTCGTTATTTACACGCTGAATGTTCACAGGGAGGAGCCGCTCCGCTTCAACGCCCTCCGCAGGCTTATCCCCGATATTTCGCAAAAGATGCTTACCAGCACCTTGAAGACGCTGGAGGCGGATGGCTACGTAAACAGAAAGGTGTATGCCGAGGTGCCGCCAAGAGTGGAGTATTCGCTTACCCCTCGTGCAGAATCCCTGATTCCTATCCTCAATAGTCTGATAGGATGGGCACTCGAGAATATGGCTGCAATTGTGAACGATAGAAATAAAGCGGTATAAAGAATCGTGGCTCGAAAACATAAAAGACTAAACAATTTTTTCTGATGAAAAAACAATATAGAATAGCAATCTTGGCTGGAATCTTCTTTGCCTGTTTAAAGATGCAGGCTTACGAAGTACTCCCTACTATTGCCACATCCACTTCGGATGAGGTAAGGCAGGTGTTGTTTGATAGCAAGGGAATGATGTGGATGGCCACATCATCGGGCATTCTGAAATATGACGGTTATTCATACAGTCAGTTTTCTTCTAATCTGAAGACTCCTTGGCTGTTGCCTAATAACTACGTGCAATGCATGGTAGAAGATCATCAGCATCGGCTTTGGGTAGGAACCAACGATGGTGTGGCTCGCATCGACCAGGCAACGGGCGAGGTGCGTCATTATCATGTTTCACAAAGTAATCAGCGTATCATCTACATGCTCTTTGTGGATCGGGATGGTTCAGTCTGGGCAGGAACTGATGGCGGATTGCTCCGTTATGATGAAAAAACAGATGCTTTGGTGGATCAGGAATTCTGCCGCAAGAGTGTAAAGTCGATGGCAGAAGATAAGTATGGCAATCTTTATATTGGAACTTGGGCAGATGGATTATACTTATATAATAAGGTGAAGAAATCCCTCCTGCCGATACCAATAGGCTGCCATAATGCCTATTCTCTTTGCTTTGATGATGCCGGAAGACTGTGGGTTGGCTCATGGGAAGATGGATTGCGAGTGATTGAGCTGCCTTGGAATCCGAAGAAAGCTATCGTCAGACAGATTTTGGAAAAAGGAAACCAGCGCATCTATCGCATCGTCTTCGACCCGATGAAAAGGGAAATCTGGGCCTGCTCCAAAAGAAATGTGATTATAGTTCCGTTGGCAGAAGCTGCCTCCGGGAAGAATACGCTTTTTAAGCCTATCTTGATACCAAATCAGGCAGCGAGCGATTTTTCTTCTGTGGCAACCAATGGCAGGGGAATGATGGCTGTAACCTCCAATTATGATGGCATTAACATGTTCTCTACCTTGTCGTTGCCTATTCTATACAGGCAGGTGCCGCATTTCTCACCCATCAATGGACTTTTAACGTTGGATGGAAATCATTTCTGGTTGGCATCCAACAGTATGGGACTTCTACAGAATGAAGTTCTTCAGGATGTGCGTCCTTATACTTGTGTAGCCAGAAGAAGAAATGGAGAGATCTGGGCGGGTAATATGTTTTATGGAATCAACATCATTTCGCCCAATGGCGCAAGCAGGCTGATTGATAATACCCAATGTAAGTTCCTCAATGAAAATGGTGTTACGGCATTATACGAAGCCAAGGATGGAACCATGATTATTGGCCAATGGAATAATCTGGTGGTATTTGTTGCCGGAAAGACTCCTGCTGCTTTGCCGAATTCCATAACGGAAAAAGATGGATACACCATCAGTTTGAGCAAGTATCTGAATCCGTTCTATAAGGGAAAGGTATTGCACATCACACAAGACCATCTGGGAAGAATCTGGGTTTCTACCCAAACCAATGGTATTCTGCGTATTGATGGCGATTTTCATCATCCTGAGCGTATTCGGGTGAAGTGCTTCAATCCATCTAACGGTAAGTATCCGCTGGTAGAATCCACAGCCTGTCTGGAGGATAAGCAGCATCGTCTGTGGGCCATCACCAAGTCGGGTGGCTTGCTGCTTTGGAATGAAGAGAAGGATTGCTTCGAGGCAGCCGGCGAGCGTTTTGGAGTTGTAGAGGATAAACTCTATGCCATAAACCAGGATGAGTCGGGGGCTTTGTGGCTCGCAGCCGATAATTATCTCATTCGCCTGAAGATAGATGAGGAGGGTAAATCTTCGGTATTGCGATTCTATGTTCCTGGCAACAGAAACAACGTCAAGTTCCAGGAAAATTCTACTTATACCTATCAGGGCAGAATGTACTTTGGCGGAATGAACGGCTACGTGGGCTTTGCTCCTGCCGAACTTCTCCAGGTGCAGAAGAGCATGCCGGATGCTCCTATCGCCGTGACAGATATTCTGCTGGATGGAGTTTCTTATCAGGATTTGGATAGTTTAGAGCGTAGGGAGATTTCTGCCGAACAGGCCACCTACACCCGCCATCTTACCATAGCCTCTTCTACAAGAAAGGTGGAAGTGGATTTCTCTCTGCTTTCGTATGACGGCAATCATCGCCGGCTCTATGCTTACTGGCTTGAGGGGTATAATAAAGAATGGCTTGTCTGTGCACGTGGCGAACATAAGGCCAGTTTCGAAAACCTTCCTTCGGGCACTTATCGCCTTCATCTCCGGGTCTTGGGAAATCAGGGAGAATGGCAGGAAATGCCTTATACCATTCAGCTCAAGATGCTCCCGCCTTGGTGGGTCACCTGGTGGGCGAGCCTCTTGTGGCTGATGCTGTTGGGGGGAGCTGTTTACGCCGCCATCCTGTGGTATCGCCAGCGCATCAAGACGCAGAACCGGTTGCAGATAGCTCGGGTATTTACCAACATTACCCACGAACTCTTGACTCCGCTTTCTGTCATTTCTGCTTCCATTGATGTGGCGAAGGCTAAGATTCCGGAAGAGAACTATGCTGCAATACAGAGAAACGTGCAGCGACTGAACCGGCTGATTCGCCAGGTGCTGGAAGTAGATAAGTCGAAGAATGGTCGATTGAAACTCCTTGTAAGCAAGGGTCGCCTGATGGAGTTCGTGGGCCGTGAGTGTGAGAACTTAAGAGCCTTGGCTGCTCAGAAGAATATTTCAATCGTTTATCAGATGGAGGAAGATGAGGCCGAAAGACTCGCTTACTTCGATGCTGATAAGATGGATAAGATACTTTATAACCTCTTGTCGAATGCCATCAAGTATTCTGAAGAAGGAGGAAAGATAGAGGTAACCTGTTCTTTCAATATCAAGGAGGACGGTACGAAGGAAACTGCTCATACAGAAATGGTGGTGATTACCGTAAAAGACCAGGGTATCGGAATCTCAGACGACAAGATGAAGCATCTCTTCAGCAGGTTCATGGATGGTGACTATCGCCGCATGAAGACGATGGGAACGGGCATCGGTCTGTCGCTCACCTACGACCTGGTGAAGCTGCATCATGGCAAGATAACCTGTGAGAGCGAGGAAGGCAAGGGTACCCTCTTTACCGTGAAGATTCCTGTCCGGAAATCAAGCTATCAGGTAGAAGAGATAGGTCAGGATAAGATTTCTGGAAATTCTCATAAGGATGCAGAACAGATGGCATTAGCGGCTGAACTCGCTTCCATTTCCCGTATTCCGGCAACGGAAGATGATACGGATGGTATCAGCGGATATTCGGCTACGCCGAAAGAAAAGGAATATAAGATTCTCGTGGTGGAAGATAATGTGGAACTCTTGAACCTGATGCGCCAGGTGCTGGAGCCAAACTTCGAGGTTTATACCGCAAAGAATGGTGAACAGGCTTTGAATATCGTAGAGAGAAAACCGCTTGATATTGTGATTTCGGATGTGATGATGCCGGTGATGGATGGCGTGGAACTGACCAGACGCATCAAGCTGAATCCTGATTACGGCCAGTTGCCGGTAGTATTACTTACGGCAAAGACTCGTGATGAAGATCGTGATGCAGCCTATCTGATAGGAGCTGATGAGTATCTTACCAAGCCGTTTGCAATGGATGCTCTGCAATTACGCATTCTCAATATCTTGAAGAATCGTGAGCGAATACGCAACAGGTTTATGGCGCAGACAGAATTTGAACCCGAAAAGCAGGCGTATAGTAGTCCTGATACCTTGTTTATGGAGAAGGCAATAGCCTGCGTGTATCAGCATCTCGATGATTCTGATTTTGATCGTGACTCCTTTGCACGTGAAATGTGCATGAGCAGCAGTTCTCTCTATAAGAAACTGAGAACTTTAACCGGACAGAATGTTTCTGCTTTCATTAACAGTATCAAGATGAAGGAGGCGTGCAAGATGGCAAAGGCAAACCCTTATCTGCCTGTGAACGAGGTGTATGCTATGTTGGGCTATAATACGCCGGCATACTTCACCCGTCTTTTCAAGGCTGAGTTTGGAATGACATTCAAGGAATATCAGGATAAGATTCTGAAGGAAAATGCAGATAATTCCAACTAGAGATTTTAAAAAAAACTACTGAATAGGGTTTCTCTTTTCTGGTAGGTTTTAGGATAAGAAAAAGGCTTGCTCCTGTTCTCATGGGGCAAGCCTTTTGTATTTTGGGGTAGTTTTATTTCTTCGAAATCTTGATGAGGCTGAAAGAGTGGGCTGGCATTACGTACTTCATCTTGCTCTTCACCTTGGTAGGCTTGGTCTGTGGGAGTACGTTGGTTGGGTTCTCCTTCGTGTTCTTTGCCTTCACGTTATCGCTGTGCAGGATGGTGAGTGTTGCCTTTCTGCCCAACGATTTCATGCCAGAGAGGTTGATGTCGAGCGTCTGCTCCTTGTCTTCCATATTTACCATCTTCAGATAGACATCGCCTGTGGCTGAATTGCGAACGCATGATGATCGGTCGAACTCCTTGCCGTCGAGGGTAATGACATTATGATAATAAGTGTCGCCATGGTTCTGGCCGAAGAGCAGTTGGGTGTAGTAATTCACCGTAGGATAAACTGATTTGCCGTCGAAGTAAATCAAGTCTGGATTCCATTGGGTGTGTCCCAATCTGCCCACCAGTGGAGCGTAGGATGCAAACTCTACCACATCTCCGTTGCGTTCTAGCTGGGTCATGTAGGCAGCCTCGGCAAGCGCATTCTGCAATTCGCTGCCCCAGGAAGCATACTCGCCCACATAAACCTTGCCATAGCCTGTGCGAGGATAGCTGTCGTAGCGATGCAGGTTCTTGATAAACCAGCCCCATCCGCAATAGTAGTGCTCGTCAACAACAGGCACCTGCAGATTGCGCGCCACTTTCCAACCTTCTTCGTAATCCTTGCCGGAATGACCAGGACCTGATGTTCCCACAACTTTTATATGAGGGTATTTGGCGTGGATGGCATCAAAAATCATCTTGAAACGAACCTTAAAGTCTTCGGTAATGTGGTCCTCGTTGCCGATACCGATGTATTCCAGGTTGAATGGCTTAGGATGACCAGCCTCGGCACGCTTCTTGCCCCAGGTAGAGGTTACCGGACCGTTACAGTATTCTATCAGGTCCAGAATGTCCTGAATGTAACTGCTCATCAGCTCCATTGGTACGGCTTCCTGACCCTTGCCACGGCTGCGTGCAGAATTCTGGCAGCTTACTCCGGCTGCAATTACAGGCAGAGGCTTGGCGCCGATGTCTTCGCAGAACTGCAGATATTCAAAGTAACCCAGACCCATGCTCTGATGGTAGTTCCAAATATTACTGCCACCCTTGCGCTGTTCTACCGGACCGATGGTATTCTTCCAGTTGTAGATATTGTCGATGCCGTCGCCATGAGAAAGACAACCGCCTGGGAATCTGACGAAGGCTGGCTTCAGGGCTGCGATGGTTTCAGCCAGATCTTTGCGGAGTCCATTCTTGTGTCCCTTGTAAGTATCGGTAGGGAAGAGTGAAACCATATCGATGGCGATGCTTCCCGTGTCTCCAAATTGCAGAGCGAGTGATGCTGTGTCGGCATCTTCCTTCGGGGTGAGGTTGAACTCGTATTTCTTCCATGAAGTGGAATTGGCTGTGAAGGTAGTGTCGGCGATGCTCTCTCCCTTCTTGTTTTTCAAGCTTACGTAAACAGGCATTCCCTTGCCGTTCTTAGGGTTGAGAGCCCAGTTGTCTTGCCAGTTGCCGGAAGGTTGGTTTACGATGTTCTTCAGGTAAGCGGAGAAGCGATAGGTTGCCCCTTTCTTTACAACGATGCCGTCGTAACCATGATTGCGGATACCAGGTCCTTTGCCTCTTACTGTCTTCACGTTCACCTGCAGATAGTGAGGGTTGTTGGCGTGAATAGGATCCTTGCTTTCCAGAGAGAGGGTGGCGATGGTGTTGCCCCATTTCAGGTATTCCCAGCCCGTAAAGGAATGCCAGCCGCCCTTAGGCTGCTTGTGAGAATCCAGGTCGGATGGAGAATATTCGAACGAGCGGTTCTGTACCAATTCTGCATACAGTCCGCCATCGGCAGCATAGTTGAGGTCTTCGAAGAAGATTCCGAAAAGGTTCTTGCTGATAGCCTTGCTGTTGACAGCTGCCTTGTTGGCCTTGGCTGGTGAACTGCTGGCTTTCGCATTGCCCCCTGCCATAGATGGCAGAGTAGCAAGTGAAAGCAGTAGGGCTGAAAATAATGTATTCTTATTCATGATTCTGAAATTTTAATGTTCGGTTATGTAAATTTCTATTTTGTTTTCTTGGTGTTTGTTATTGCAGGTTGTTCTTGGCTGTGGTGTAAAGTCCTAGCATATTGCCTACGAATCCTCCTGCGATGTTGGTGCTCAGGAAATCGCCTTTGATAGGGGCACCGATGGTCTCGAAATGGCTGCCGTCTGCTGAGTAGGCAAACTGGAAGTTATCGTTGTTGCCTTTCACCTGCAGCATAATCTCATTCTTGCCTTTCTGCATTTCCTGTGTGGCAATCATTTCGGTCTTATCCTTCCATCTCTTGGCGAGTACCAGGGTGTTTTTGCCGTTCTTCTTTGTCAAACCTAGCACAATCTGTGCATTTCTGTTTTGCAGACAGGCGATTCCTGCTAAATCCTTTTCGCTCTGAGGAGCATACTTCAGTTTGGTTGTAAACGAGAAGTTGTGGTGCAACTGGCGAGTCCAGAGAGCCGATAGGGCTTTCTTTTCTTCAATGTTGTTTTCGAATGGCTTGATGCGCACGCCGCCTACATTCTTCTTTTTTCCAGCCTTTCCAGCGTTTTCCAAATAGGCGAAATGGGCAGGATTGCAACGTTCGCCTACCCAGCGGTAGTCGAGCTTGTCTCCAGTGAAGTTGTCTGTAAAACCGAAATTGCCGCAGGCTGCAAATCCTTGAGTTCCCTGCATGTTGGTTACGCCCTGAGGCATCTTCAGCTTAGGCTCCATCGGAATCAGTCCGTTTTCGAAGAGGGGCCATTTGCCGCTCCAATCCACAGGTAGGATAAAGGTCTCGCGTCCCAAGGTGGCATGACCATCGGCATTAGGGCGAACGGCCAGGAATACGCCATACCATTTTCCGTCCTTGCCTTCCACTACATCCGAGTGGCCTGCCCATTCTACCTTGTTCTTGCGGTCTGGATTCAGATAGCGCTGGCTCAGGATAGGGTTGCTTGGAGCCTCTACGTATGGACCATCCACGTGGTCGCTTATAAATACCACTTCGCTATGGGTATCACCAGTTCCACCTTCTGCGCACATCAGATAGTATTTTCCGTCTTTCTTATAGATGTGTGGCGCCTCTATCCAGAAAGGATGTTTGTCGAGCTTGGTTCCGCCATCTACGATAATCTTATCCGAACCCTTCACTAGCTGGTCGGTATTCACATCATATTCCCAAATCTTGATGGCACGGTGTCCGCTCCATTTTCTCTGCTTGGGTGCATCGTTGTGAACGATGTAAGCCTTGCCGTTGTCATCGAAGAAGATGGATGGGTCAATGCCGTTGAAGTGGAGATTGATAGGGTCGCTCCAGCCTTTCTCCGGGTCGGTGGTTTTTACCATCATATTGCCCATGTAGGTGGTCTGCGTGGTAATCATGTAGAATGTCTTGTTGTGGGGGTTGTATCTGATGGTTGGCGCATAGATACCATTGCTGGTTCCGCCTCCACCCACTTTGAGCTGCGAGTCTCTGTCCAGAACATGACCAATCTGTTTCCAGTTCACCAGGTCGGTGGAGTGGAAGATAGGTACACCTGGAAACATGACGAACGAAGAACAGACCAGATAGTAGTCATCGCCACGACGGCAGATGGATGGGTCTGGATAACAACCTTGAAGGATGGGGTTGTAGAATTCATCAGCTTTCAGAGGATTCTGAGCGAATACCGAGTCGAAGCCTTCATACTGTACAGACGAGAAGAGTGGCCAGTGTCTGGCTTTATTTTTTGCCTCGTTGTTTACATAGCCTTTGGCGAAACCTGTTAGGGCTGTCGCAAGCAAAAAGGCTGTTAGTACTTTTCTTTTGTTCATTACTATAATCCTTTATGTTTATTTTTGTTTATTGCTATTATTCTTTTGTTATTGCTATGTCGTTTTATGGTTCGATTGTGAACTGGTTGCAAAAGTAATAGAAAGGTTCTGAAAGCACAGATAATTATAGGGAAAATACCTATAATTATGGGTATTTATCGTTTTGTGATGTGTAATTACCGATAAATATATGTTTTCCTTTAAATCATCGGGGATGAAAATCTCTATTTTTCGTTTCGTTGAAACAATCGGGGCGTTCGTTGAATAAAGTTGCGGGTGTAACAACTTTGTATTACCTTTGCAGCAGAAAAAAATGAATGGCTTTAGCCGGAATTTAAAACGATTGGCTTATGAAACGATTATTTGGATTTTATCCGATGATGGCGATGATGATAATCGCCGCGATGCTGATCACCAGCTGTTTTTCGGATTCTGATTTCTTTGATCAGGAAAACGGAACGGAGAACGGGAACTCGGGGAATGGGAATTCGGATAGCGGGAGCTCGGGCTCTGCTACCACTTATAACAGTTCGCTAAGCGACCTGACCAGCTTCGATATTTCCATCGACAAGACTGCGCTCAGCGAATCGGAAACCATACCCACGAAAGGCGATGAGGCTGAGGACTTCATCGAAAACAACAGCTTCAAAAACGAAGTTGATATTGCCTTCAATGGTTCTTCGGCTTCCACCTCGGGAAGTGTGGATGGCGTAACGGTTGCCATCAATGGTGCCGACGTCGTCGTGAAATCTTCTGCCAAGAAAGTTTGCTACAACGTGAGCGGAACCACCACCAACGGTTTCCTCAAGATTTATAGCGACAATAAGTTTGAGCTCAATCTGAATGGCGTGAGCATCACCAACCCCGATGGAACCATCAGGGTGATTACCACCGGCAAGCAATTCACTTACGGCCGTCTCGATACTCCGCCTAAGGGTATGAAGAGCGATGGAGCCATGCTTCTGAAGGGCGGAACCATCATGGTTCGCTGCACCGGAGGCGAAGGTTCCGAAGGCATCGAGAGCAAATCTACGATGAATATCTCTGGCGGCAACATCATGGCTTACTGTTACGATGACGCCATCAACTCATCAGGGGCGATGACCATCAGCGGCGGCAACGTCTTTGCCATGGGAACCAATAACGATGGCATCGACAGCAATTCTACGCTTACCGTATCGGGTGGAGTAGTGATAGCCTGCGGAACCACTCAGCCGGAGGAAGGTTTCGATTGCGACCAGAACTCCTTCGCGGTTACGGGCGGCATCCTGATAGGAATAGGTGGAACCACATCCACCCCTACCACGAGTGTAACCACCCAGCCTGTTGCCATCCTCGGAGGCAGCAGCATTCAGAACGGACAGTACATCACGGTGGC
>ERZ870052.441-NODE-441-length-16555-cov-6.943136_pt1 | contig 16555 bp, 13 predicted proteins | sample MGYA00520889_ERZ870052 | MGnify/ENA primary metagenome ERZ870052 (study PRJEB32232, sample SAMN07284988) | human gut metagenome | biome: human-associated habitat; material: feces | host: Homo sapiens | place: Tanzania | collected 2014-08-14 ...
GGGCGTTTAGCTCAGCTGGTTTAGAGCATCTGCCTTACAAGCAGAGGGTCGGCGGTTCGAATCCGTCAACGCCCACATAAAGCGAACAAGTTTTCAACTTGTTCGCTTTTTTTGTTTATACACAAAAATCGTATACACGCGAAAACAAAATCACATAATTTCACATAAAAACCACACACAAATAAAAACTTATTTGTAATTTTGCATCCGTAATTACACATAATTATATATAATAGCCAATTATGAAACTTGATTTGCTGACAGCCATCTCGCCGATTGACGGCCGTTATCGTGGCAAGACCGAGCGCCTTGCCGACTACTTCTCAGAGTATGCACTGATACGCTACCGCGTACGTGTGGAAATCGAATACTTCATCACGCTTTGTGAGTTGCCATTGCCGCAGCTCGCTTCGTTCGACCATCAGCTCTTCGACCAGCTGCGCGACATCTACCGCAACTTCGGCGAAGAGGAAGCACAGCGCGTGAAGGATATCGAGAAAGTAACTAACCACGACGTGAAGGCTGTGGAATACTTCATAAAGGAGGAGTTCGACCGCATCGGTGGACTCGACGCTTACAAGGAGTTCATCCACTTCGGACTCACTTCGCAGGACATCAACAATACATCAGTGCCTCTCTCTATCAAGGAGGCGCTCGAGCAGTTCTACTACCCGCTCTGCGAGGAGCTCATCGCACAGCTCCGCCAGTATGCAGAGGAATGGGCAACAGTGCCCATGCTCGCAAAGACACACGGACAGCCCGCTTCGCCTACACGTTTGGGCAAGGAGGTGATGGTGTTCGTATACCGTCTTGAGGAGCAGCTGCGCCAGCTGAAGGAGTGCCGCCTCACCGCTAAGTTCGGCGGTGCTACCGGCAACTACAACGCTCACCACGTAGCCTACCCCGAGTACGACTGGAAGGCGTTCGGCAACCGCTTCGTGAGCGAAAAGCTCGGACTGGAGCGCGAGCAGTTCACCACACAGATCTCCAACTACGACTGCCTCGGTTCTGTGTTCGACGCAATGCGCCGCATCAACACAATCATCATCGACCTCGACCGTGACTTCTGGATGTACATCTCTATGGAGTACTTCAAGCAGAAGATCAAGGCAGGCGAAGTAGGCTCGTCGGCAATGCCGCACAAGGTGAACCCCATCGACTTCGAGAACTCTGAGGGCAACCTCGGCATGGCTAACGCCGTTCTGCAGTTCCTCGCACAGAAGCTCCCCGTGAGCCGTCTGCAGCGCGACCTCACCGACTCTACCGTTCTGCGCAACGTAGGCGTACCGTTCGGCCACGGCGTAATCGCTATCGAGAGCACACTCAAGGGTCTGCGCAAGCTCATCCTCAACGAGGAGAAGCTCAAGGAAGACCTCAACAACACATGGGCAGTAGTGGCAGAAGCCATCCAGACCATCCTCCGTCGCGAGGCATACCCACATCCGTACGAGGCTCTGAAGGCGCTCACACGCACCAACAAGCACATGACCGAGGAGACCATCCACGAGTTCATCCAGACTCTCAACGTGAGCGACGCTGTGAAGGCGGAACTGATGGCTATCACGCCGATGAACTACACCGGCATCTAAGCAAGATACAACAAGATATAATTAGACATTAGCCGTGAGGCTATATACATAAACAATAAAACCAAATAAGCAATTATGGATTCAGAAAACGTAAAGAATCAGGAACAGAACACAGCGGATCAGACTACTGGCAATAGCGAGAGCTACGGCCGTGCCGCAGGAAACTATCAGAAAGAGTATCGCAGCGTGACGGGACGTCGCCCGCGTATTCACACACAGCACTCGGCTTCGGCTTCAACACAGAGCGAGGACGGCGGTTTCCGTCCGGAAGGCTTCGGATCTGGCCTCGGCTCTCAGCAGCAGGGTGGATACCAGCCACGTCAGGGCGGATACCAGCCACGTCAGGGCGGCTATCAGCAGCGCGGTGGCTATCAGCCACGTCAGCAGGGCGGCTATCGTCCGCGCTACAATCAGGACGGCGAGCAGCAGCAGGGCGGCTACCAGCCACGTCAGCAGGGCGGCTATCGTCCGCGCTACAATCAGGACGGCGAGCAGCAGGGCGGCTACCAGCCACGTCAGCCGGGCGGCTATCGTCCGCGCTACAACCAGGACGGCGAGCAGCAGCAAGGTGGCTACCAGCCACGTCAGCAGGGCGGCTACCAGCAGCGCGGCGGCTACGGACAGCGCCAGCAGGGCGGCTATCAGCAGCGCGGCGGCTACGGACAGCAGGGCGGCTACCAGCAGCGCGGCGGTTACGGACAGCAGGGCGGCTACGGTCAGCAGCGCGGCGGCTACAACCGCGGCGGCTACGGACAGCAGGGCGGCTACAACCAGGGTGGCTACCAGCAGCGTCAGCGCACACCGGGCTACGACCCCAACGCAAAGTATAGCATGAAAAAGCGCATTGAGTACAAGGAGGAGAACTACGATCCGAACGAACCGCTTCGTCTGAACAAGTTCCTCGCCAACGCAGGTATCTGCTCGCGCCGTGAGGCTGACGAGTTCATCCAGGCAGGCGTGGTTACTGTGAACGGAGAGGTAGTGACCGAGCTCGGCACCAAGATCAAGCGCACAGACGAGATAAAATTCCACGACCAGCCCGTAACACTCGAGAAGAAGGTGTACGTGCTGCTCAACAAACCGAAGGACTGCGTGACAACAAGCGACGACCCGCAGCAGCGTAAGACCGTGATGGACCTCGTGAAGAACGTGTGCCCGGAGCGCATCTACCCGGTAGGACGCCTCGACCGCAACACAACCGGCGTGCTCCTGCTCACCAACGACGGCGACCTCGCTTCCAAGCTCACACACCCGAAGTTCCTGAAGAAGAAGGTATACCACGTATACCTCGACAAGAACGTAACGGCTCACGACATGCAGCAGATTGCTCAGGGCATCGAGCTGGAGGACGGCGAGATACATGCAGACGCTATCGAGTATGCAAGCGACACAGACAAGAGCCAGGTAGGCATCGAGATTCACAGCGGCAAGAACCGTATCGTACGCCGCATCTTCGAGCACCTCGGCTACCGCGTCGTTAAGCTCGACCGCGTGCAGTTCGCAGGACTCACCAAGAAGAACCTCCGCCGCGGCGATTGGCGTTTCCTCACAGAGAAGGAAGTGGAGATGCTGCGCATGGGAGCATTCGAGTAAAACATAAACAGGTTGAAGTGGTGAGGTGTTGAGATGGTGTACACAACATCCCACCATGTCAACCCTTTTAACTTAAACAATATAATGGAAAGAACAAAAGTTATTGACGCTCTCCGTAGCACCGACTTCGGAAGCCAAATCAACGTAAAGGGTTGGGTGCGCACTCACCGCAGTTCGAAGGCTGTCGACTTCATCGCGCTCAACGACGGTTCTACAATCAAGAACATACAGATCGTGGTAGACCCCACCAAGTTCGACGCCGAGATGCTGAAGCAGATCACCACCGGTGCCTGCATCAGCGCAGTAGGTACGCTCGTAGAGAGCCAGGGTGCGGGTCAGACATCTGAGATACAGTGCGAGAGCCTCGAAGTGTACGGACTCTGCGGCAGCGACTACCCGATGCAGAAGAAGGGACAGTCGTTCGAATACATGCGTCAGTACGCTCATCTGCGTCTGCGCACCAACACATTCGGTGCAGTGATGCGCATACGCCACAACATGGCGATGGCTATCCACACATACTTCCACGAGCACGGCTACTTCTACTTCAACACTCCGCTCATCACCGCAAGCGACTGCGAGGGTGCAGGTCAGATGTTCCAGGTTACGACCAAGAACCTCTACAACCTGAAGAAGACAGAGGACGGCAAGATCGACTACTCTGACGACTTCTTCGGCAAGCAGACTTCGCTCACCGTGTCTGGACAGCTCGAGGGCGAGCTCGGAGCCACAGCGCTCGGAGCCATCTACACCTTCGGTCCGACATTCCGCGCAGAGAACTCTAACACTCCGCGCCACTTGGCTGAGTTCTGGATGGTAGAGCCTGAGGTGGCATTCCTCGACCTCGCCGGACTCATGGACCTTGAGGAAGACTTCATCAAGTATTGCATCCGTTGGGCGCTCGACCACTGCAAGGACGACCTCGAGTTCCTCAACAAGATGATAGACAAGGGTCTCATCGCACGTCTTGAGGGCGTGCTCAACTCCGAGTTCGTTCGCCTGCCTTACACCGAGGGCATCCGCATCCTGCAGGAGGCTATACAGAACGGCAAGAAGTTCGAGTTCCCATGCGAGTGGGGCGACGACTTGGCTTCTGAGCACGAGCGTTTCCTCGTTGAGGAGCACTTCAAGAAGCCGGTTATCATGACCAACTATCCGAAGGCTATCAAGGCGTTCTACATGAAGATAGACGCTGAGGAGAGCGGCTTCGGCGGCAAGAGCGGTCAGACCGTTCAGGGCACCGACGTTCTCTTCCCGCAGATCGGCGAGATCATCGGCGGTTCTGTACGCGAGGAGAGCTACGACAAGCTGATGAACGAGATTGAGGAGCGCAACATCCCGATGAAGGATATGACCTGGTACCTCGACACACGCAAGTACGGCTCATGTCCGCACGCTGGCTTCGGCCTCGGCTTCGAGCGCCTCATCCTCTTCGTAACAGGTATGCAGAACATCCGCGACGTGATTCCGTTCCCGCGTACTCCGAAGAGTGCTGAATTCTAAACCAATTTCCACATCCATAAACTTTATGGGGGTGTAGCAGACAATAGTTTGCTGCACCCTTTTTTGTTATTAATATAGCGTATGCGAAAAAATCGCCCAACGGTTGTCTTTTATTTTAACATTATTTTAATTTGCGTTAATAAGTGTACATCATACTATGTTTTTGCATGATGTACACCGATATTGCAGAACACGCCAAATATTTGCAGAACATTCCAAATTGTTCTAAAGTTCATCTAAATGCGCTGAAAGAAGAACGTTTGCTGATTTCTAAAATTTTACATAACTTTGCATACAGTAAAAAGTATTAAGTATTTTTCTAACGTTTCAAAGGCGTTATGTCCCTGCAAAGTTAAAAATCAGTTAAAATACAAAAGACAATGAGAAAAGTTATCAAGACTGTAATGATGGCAGCCTTCACCGCCATTGCCATGTCTGCATCAGCAGCGTCTGTGCAGACCTACAGCGCATCGTCAGACTCTGTTCTGACCCAACCCGTAGACACTCTGAGCGAGAAGCTCGCACAGATGGAGAACCGCGTGAACACCCTTGAGAAGGAGCAGAACTACACTAAGGTTTGGAAGCGCAAGAAATACTGGAAGTTCGGTATCACCCAGCCTAACCTCGAGCGCACCGACGGCGAGGCTATGACATGGAAGACCAACGGATCGTTCTTCGTACAGCAGGGTCGCACAGCCTATCTTCACGCCAAGCCAATCGCCGGACTCATCAAGATTGGTATCGACTACGGCTTCTTCGACTTCACCTATACCAAGCTGAAGCTCAACGAGATGGCAGCAGGAAAGCAGAGCGGCACACGCGCTTCTGACGGCTTCGACGACATCGTCAGCGGCAAGCCCGACGGCAATCCGTCTGTACTTCCTGGCAACATCAACCTCGGTATGCACAAGTTCGACTACAGCGTACACGTTGGTCCGAGCGTTAGCGTGAATCCTTGGAACAAGCTCATCGCAGCAGCCTACTTCCACGTGATGCCTACGGCGACGGGCGTGCTGCAGAACGACACCTTCGCCTACGGTTTCGGTTGCATGATGGCAGCCGGCGTATCGGTAGCTTACAAGTGTATATCGCTCGGTGTAGAGGGTCTTTGGGGCAAGGTTAAGTACAAGCAGGCAAGCTTCGACGGCGGCGACGACGAGGGTAACAACGATGGCGACTACGACAACGGCAGCGACTACGACGAGGGCGACAGCGAGAGCTACTTCTCAACCGAGAAGTTCACGCTGAAGCAGAGCGGCATCCGCGCATACGTAGCCATCCGCTTCTAAGCAATACAAAAAATCAGAATACACAACCCTAAACGAAAACATATATGAAAAGAAACTTTCTTTATGCCTGCCTCATCGCACTTGCATCGGTAGGCTTCACAGCCTGCGAAAGCGACGAAAACGGCGAATATGGCGATGAGAAGATACCCGAAGGCGCATTGCCTACCACAGAGTTCACACCCGGCAATTTCGAAGATGAGCCGTATGCTGAAGACGCGATAAAGGTCGAGGTTCAGAGTACATTGGAAGGCAATCCCGAATTCTCGTCTATCGAGCTTTTCGGCGACGGCCACTATCTCATGAGCGGTGCAAACTACAACCATGCGCAGCAGAAGACCGTGAAAGCGAAGCGCGAGGCAGACGGTTCGGTTTCTGTCTTCAAGAAACGCGGCACAAAGCGCATGGCTACACGTGCCAACGAGGACGGCACAATAATCTTCGACAACGGTTCGTACACTTACGGCACATACACACGCGAGCAGAAGGGCGTGTACAGATTCAACAACGGCGCATTGCTCGACCTGCGCAAGCTGCAGGAAGGCAGTTCGGAAGTGGTATACACCAACAGCGACGGCTCGAAGTCGACGGTATACGTAAACTACAACGTTGACGAGAAGCCGCTGGAAATGCGCAGCATCTGCCGCTCATGGCGAATGAACAGCTTCGAGACATGGCACTACCTCAACGGTGGATACATAGCACACGGCAAGCAGTGGATTACCAACGGTGTGGTCTCGCACAATATTGATCTCTCGCCGGCTGCACAGAAGTGGGACTATGACAAGGACGACGTTCTTCCCGCGAAGGACTACGAGTTCTGCAAGCGCGTTATATTCTCAAGCAGCACCTACCTCTGCTTCTACGTGGACGGCACAGCCGAGGTGTCTGGATGGGATTGGCGCGACCGCAGCAACGGCACACTGTACTATTATGACCTCTTCGATCAGGATAACACAGACAAATGGGACGGCTACGTAACTGTACGCTTCAAGGGCAGTCAGATGCGCGTTTACGAAGACTACAGCGAGCCGGAAGGTGGCATGAAATTCCGCATGATTAACGTGAGCACTCTCACCGCAGGCTATTAACTCATAAAAAAACTCCGTATGCGCTGTGCATGCGGAGTTTTTTTATTAACACTGATTGAGCTGTTAGCGATTTTTTGTTTATCTTTGCAATTAATTTGCATACAAAAATCAATCAGTTCATGACCAATCTTGCAAGCTATTTCCCGATAACCGACCCCACCCTGATATTCTTTGTGGTGATGCTCATCATTCTGTTTGCCCCAATCATCATGGGCAAGCTGCGCATCCCGCATATCATTGGCATGGTGCTCGCCGGAGTAGCAGTCGGCAAGTACGGCTTCAACATCCTTGCGCGCGACGACTCGTTCGAGCTGTTCGGCAAGGTCGGACTCTACTACATCATGTTCCTCGCCTCGCTGGAGATGGACATGGAGGGCGTGAAGCGCAACAAGGGCCGCTTCCTCGGATTCGGTCTGCTGACGTTCGCGCTGCCGCTCGTGCTGACATACTTCGCCAGCATATCCCTGCTGCATTACTCCGTGTTCGCGTCGCTGCTCTTGGGCTGTCTCATGGCGTCGAACACGCTCATCGCCTACCCCATCGTGGGCCGCTACGGTCTGCAGCGCAAGCCGAGCGTGACACTCTCGGTCGGTTCGTCGATGATTTCGCTGCTCATGGCGCTCGTGGCGCTTACAGCCATCGTCGCCTCGTACGGCGGCGACACGAGCGTGTGGTTCTGGCTGCTGTTCGTGGGCAAGTTCGTGGGCTACTGCGTCGCGATGTTCCTGCTCATTCCGCGCTTCACGCGCTGGTTCCTGCGCCGCTACAGCGACGCCGTCATGCAGTTCATCTTCGTGATGTCGATGCTCTTCATGAGTGCGGCGGCGAGCGAAGTCGCAGGTCTTGAAGGCATCATCGGTGCCTTCGTAGCCGGCATCATCCTCAACCGCTACATACCCCACGTGTCGCCGCTTATGAACCGCATCGAGTTCATCGGCAACGCGCTCTTCATACCCTACTTCCTCATCGGCGTGGGCATGCTCATCAACGTGCGCCTGCTCTTCGAGGGCAGCACCATCATCATCGCCATGCTCGTCATAGCGGGCTTCGGAACGCTCGGCAAGGCGATAGCCGCCTACACCGCAGCCTCCATGTTCCGACTGCCGAAGTCGTCGGGCAACATGATGTTCGGACTCACTTCGGCACACGCCGCCGGCGCCATCGCCATGCTCATGATTGGTATGCGCGTGGAGCTGGAGCCGGGCAAGCCGCTCGTCACCGACGACATGCTGAACAGCGTGGTGCTCATGATTCTCGTTACGTGCATCATCTCGACGATGATGACAGAGCGTGCGGCGCAGCAGATCACGCTGCGCGACCGCGAGATGCCGAGCGACGACAAGCCGGCCACGGCTGAGGAGAAGATACTCATACCGCTGAAATACCCCGAGTATGCGCAGCGCCTCGTTAACCTCGCGATGCTCATGCGCAACCCGAAGAACACGACGCAGCTCGTGGGTCTGAACGTGGTGTACGACGACGACGACATGCAGCACAACATGGAGAAAGGCAGCCAGCTGCTGGAGCGCATGGCGCAGTACAGCGCGTCAGCTGATATGACGATGCAGACGCAGGTGCGCGTTGCGGCGAACATCGCCAACGGCATACGCCACGCCTTCAAGGAGTTCCGCGCAACGGACATCATCATCGGCATGCACATGCACCCTGAGGTGTCGCAGAAGTTCTGGGGAGCGTTCCACCAGAGCCTCTTCAACGGCCTTAACTCTCAGATAATAATGGCTCGCCTCAATCAGCCGCTGCCCACGATACGCCGCATAAAGGTGGTTGTGCCGTCGAGAGCGCAGTTCGAACCGGGCTTCTACCGCTGGCTGGAGCGCCTCTCGCGCATGGCATGCAACATGGAGTGCCACACGGAGTTTCACGGACGCGGCGACACACTGCCGCTCATAGCCGACTACATACGCCACTACCACCCCACCATGCGCTGCTCGTTCACCGAGATGACCCATTGGAACGAGATGCCGCACATCGCCGAGAGCATACAGAAGGACCATCTCTTCGTGGTTGTGACGGCAAGAAAGGGCACGGTGTCGTTCAAGAACGCGCTGGAGCATCTGCCCGAAGAGATAAAGCACCACTTCTCTGGCTCAAACATCATGATCATCTTCCCCGACCAGCACGGCGACGCTATGGACGAAATGACGTTCGCTCAGCCGCAGCACACCGAGGACCAGAGTGCATACGAGGCAATCGGAAAATGGATTAAGAAGAAATTTTGAGTTTTGAGTTTTGAGTTTTGAATTGTCGGCTGCGCCGATTCTGAATTAAAGAATTTTGAATTGAAAAGCTAATCTCAACATCTCACCATCTCAACACCTCACCATCACAACATCACAACACCTCAACATCTCAACATAACACCACCAACTATGATCGACATAAAAGGAATAACCAAGAGCTTCGGCTCGCTGCAAGTGCTTAAGGGCATCAACTTGCATATAGACAAAGGAGAAGTAGTGAGCATTGTCGGACCGAGCGGTGCCGGCAAGACCACACTGCTGCAGATAATGGGCACGCTCGACAAGCCCGACAGCGGCTCGATAAGCGTTGACGGCGTCGACGTGATGAGCCTCTCGTCGAACAAACTGAGCGACTTCCGCAACCAGCACATCGGTTTCGTGTTCCAGTTCCACCAGCTCCTGCCCGAATTTACGGCGCTCGAGAACATCATGATACCCGCTTACATCGGAGGCAAAGGCACATCCGAGGCGAAGAAACGCGCTCTCGAACTGCTCGACTTCATGGGACTCGCCGACCGCGCCAACCACAAGCCCAACGAACTCTCGGGCGGCGAGAAGCAGCGTGTGGCTGTGGCGCGCGCCCTGGTGAACAACCCGGCTGTGGTGCTTGCCGACGAGCCGTCGGGCTCGCTCGACTCGAAGAACAAGGCAGAGCTGCACCAGCTCTTCTTCGACCTGCGCGACAAGTTCGGCCAGACTTTCGTAATCGTCACCCACGACGAGCACCTCGCTTCTATCACCGACCGCACAATACACATCGAGGACGGACTGATAAAGCTGTAGCATTAGTGAACACCATTTACAAGGGTACGGCAGGAATGCACATACCCTCCTAAAAATAAACAAACGAACAACAAAACAATATGATAAAACTCGGCGACTACAATAAAATGACTGTCGTTAAGGAGGTTGACTTCGGTATCTACCTCGACGGCGGCGACGAAGGAGAGATACTCATGCCTAAGCGCTATGTGCCCGAAGGCACGAAGCCCGGCGACGAGCTTAACGTGTTCGTCTACCTCGACCAGGACGAGCGCCCCGTAGCCACTACGGAGACGCCGCTGTGCAAGGTGGGCGACTTCGCCTACCTCGAAGTGTCGTGGGTGAACGAGTACGGCGCATTCCTCAACTGGGGCTTGATGAAAGACCTCTTCTGCCCGTTCCGCGAGCAGAAGAAACGCATGCAGAAGGGCGAGAGCTACATCGTACATGTGCACATCGACGAGGAGAGCTACCGCATCGTAGCATCGGCAAAGGTGGAGAAATACTTCGCAGAGCGCCACCCGTTCTACAACCACGGTCAGGAGGTAGACCTGCTGGTGTGGCAGAAGACGGAGATGGGCTTCAAGGTAATCATCGACAACTGCTACCCGGGACTGGTCTACGAGGATCAGGTGTTCCGCTATCTGCACACCGGCGACCGCGTGAAGGGCTACATCGGCACCGTGCGTCCCGACGGAAAGATTGACGTCACGCTGCAGCCTACCGGACGACAGCAGACACTCGACTTCGCCGACACGCTGCTGCAGTACCTCAAGGAGCACGGCGGCAAGTGCGACCTGGGCGACAAGAGCGACGCTGAGGACATCAAGCGACGCTTCCAGGTGAGCAAGAAGGTGTTCAAGAAAGCCGTGGGCGACCTCTATCGCCAGCGACTCATCAGCATCGCACCCGACGGACTGACGCTCAACTAACGGGCAACCAGACTTAATGCCAGAGACAATGAAACCAAACTATCTACTAATCGTCAGAGAAGCATGCGCAAAACGCATCTCAACACTCGCCTGTAGGACATGCGCTACGCTTCTCGGCGCACTCGTCGTGTCTGTTCTGAGCGTAGGATGCGGCGGAAGAAGCGCGTCCGCCACAGACGACACCGACTCGGCACGCATCAACCGCCTGCGACAGCTTGACGACTCGGTGATGACCTTCGCGCCTTCCACACAACGAATCATCGACGAGGGCATACGCACAGCGCCCGACAGCATCACAGCCTACGAATACCGACTGCGCGAGGCACGCTTCTTCTCGCTCAGCGACAGTCCGGAGCGCTCCAAGAACTGCATCGACAACATTCTGCGCTTCGCCAGCGAACAACGCAAGCAGAAACTTAGCCGAAAACAGACACTCCGACTCAACTCGCTCGTAGCCGGAGCGTACAATTGCCGCGCTGTCTACTACCACAACTTCCACCGCAACAAGGAACAGGCTATAGAGCTATACCGCTCTGCTTACGACCTGCTCGCCAACAGCGACGCTAAGCACAATATGCCCAACGTGTGCGCCAATCTCGCCGACGCCTACATTCAGAACAACGAGATTCCGAAGGCGGCGCAGTGGTACCGCCGCGCGCTCTTCCTCGTCGACTCGCTCTCGCTGCCCGAGAAAGAGAACATTACGCTCTACATGGGACTGGCGCAGATATACCTCTCGCTGCACGACTTCGACACCGCACTACATTATTATAAGGCTACGGAGAACTACTTCCAGATGATGTCGCCGTCAATGCAGGCTTACTTCCTAAACAACTTCGGCAACTACTACTATTTTCTGAAGGACTATCCGCAGGCGCTCAAGATGTTCCTGCGCATGAAGCACACCATAGAGCGCCACGGCATGCAGAACAACTTCGACATGTATCAGTGCAAGGTGAACCTCGCCGACGTCTATCTGAACATGGACAGCATAAGTCGCTCGCAGCAGTGCCTCGACGAGGTTGAGCCTTACTTCCGCAAGAGACACGACCTCACGGCGCTCCACTACTGCAAGACAATACGCATCGGCATAGCCACCCGAACGGGCAACACCGCCGCGGCTCAACGCATAATAGACTCCAAAGACGAGACGGAAAACCACCCCGTGCAATACTCGCTCGCCAACCTGCGCAACATCTATCTGCAACGCTACTACGAAAAGGTGGGCGACTACCGACGGGCTTACACGCTGATGAACGAAATCAGCGAATACAACGACTCGCTCGAACATAACCACTCTAACATGCGTTCTGCCGAAATCATGGCGCGATTCACAAGCGACACGCTAAAGCTGCACCACGACCTCACGATAGAGCACAAGAACGCCACAATCGAGAAGACACAGAAGCAGCTGCTGCTCAGCATTGCCATCGTACTGCTGCTCATGCTGCTCTTCGCGCTATGGATAATGCAGAGCAAACGCAAGCAGATGAAGGCGCAGATGGACATCATGAACCTGCGTCTGAACATCGTGCGCAACCGCATCTCGCCACACTTCGTGTTCAACGTGCTCAACAACAAGATTGTAAACGCCGGACGCGTAGACGACACAGAGCTGCTCGACCTCACACGCCTCATCAGAACCAACCTCGACATGTCGCGACAACCCGCCGTGAAGCTCGCCGAGGAGCTCGACTTCGTGGAGAAGTACATACGCGTTGAGCGCTTCATGCTGGGCGACGACTTCGCTTGGCACATCAATGTGGCGGCAGACGTAGACCGCGAGAAGGTGCTCGTGCCGTCGATGTTCCTGCAGATTCTCACCGAGAACGCCATCATACACGGACTGAAGGGATGGGACGGACACAAGGAACTCACCATCGAAGTGCACCGCGAACAGCACACTACAGTCATCAACGTGAGCGACAACGGACCCGGCTTCTCCACCTTCAACGGCACGTTCAAGAAGAAGACCGGACTGGGCATCATAGCGCAGACCGTAGCCATAAACAACGAGCATAACAAGAACAAGATACGCTTCGAGATAACGAACATAGAGCACGACGGAAACGTCTGCGGATGCCGTGCAACGGTGCGCGTGCCCGACGGAGTGAAGTTCCTGTAACAGTAAGCTGAATAGAAACGCAACTAAAAAAAGAAAGACTTATGATGAGATTTGTAATTGTCGACGACGACAAAGCGGCTGCCGACGCCCTCGCAAAGAAGCTCGCAGCGTACGACGAGACCGAACTGTGCGGCATAGCCATGAACGGACTCGACGGACTGCGCATGATAAACGAGACACGACCCGACGTGCTGTTCCTCGACATCGAGCTGCCCGACATCTCGGGCATAGAGTTTCTGGAGCACGTCAACTGTCTGCCGCAATACAAATGCCGCACGGTGATGTACACCGCGCACGACCGCTTCATGCTCTCGGCGTTCCGCAACAAGGCGTTCGACTACCTGATGAAGCCTATCGACGACACCGAGCTGCGCAACATCGTACGACGCGTCTGCATAGAGATGGCTGGTGCGCCCAACTCCGTCTATAACTACGCCGAGACGAGAGGCGAAGCCGAACTGGAGGAAGCCGCTGACGAAGCCTTCGACGACGAAACTACCATCGGCGACCCTGCCAACGGCATCGCCTGCCGCAACGACGGCAAGTTCATCGTCTACACCAACTCCGTCGACTTCCGTCTTGTGGACATCCGCGAGATTGGGGTGCTTGCCTACAACCACGATCTGCGTGTGTGGGAGCTGACACTCGCCCACCAGAAGACGCCGATACGCCTGAAGCGCAACGTGAACAGCGACATGCTGCTCGCGCTGAACAGCCAGCTGGTGCGCGTGAGCCAGAAACACATCATCAACATCGGCTATCTCATGGAGGTGACGAACAACACCTGCCGCTTCTATCCGCCGTTCGACAAGGTGGAGGACGTGAAGGTGGGACGCCTGTTCCGCAAGAAACTCATCGACCAGTTCTGCAATCTGTAGGTTCTGCTGACGTATAAAATAAGAATCAAGCTACCAATATAAACGAATTATATAAGTATACAAACGAATTGTATAAACCATATAAAAAACAAAAGGCAGAAATACGCAATGTATTTCTGCCTTTGTTTTTCTTGTTGTCTGACGGGTGATTACTCAGCTGAAGGAGCAACAACGCGACGCTCAGCGATACGTGCCTTCTTACCAGTAAGGTTGCGGAGGTAGTAGAGCTTAGCGCGACGTACCTTACCGTGCTTGTTCACCTCGATGCTGTCGATGTTCGGCGACTCGATAGGGAAGATACGCTCTACACCTACTGTACCTGACATCTTACGAACGGTGAAACGCTTCTTGTCTCCGTGACCAGAGATCTTGATAACTACACCACGGTAGAGCTGAATACGCTCCTTTGAACCCTCGATAATTTTGTAAGCGACTGTGATTGTGTCACCTGAACGGAACTCAGGGAACTTCTTGCCGGTTGCAAATGCTTCTTCAGCAACTTTAATTAAATCCATTTTCTTTTGATAATTAAATTTGTTTATCGTTCTCGCGCAACATAATCGGGCTACTCATCTTCCCGTCATCGGTTACGCCGAAAAGCGAGTGCAAAGTTACGACTTTTTATCCGTTCAGCAAAATTTTATCAGAAATAATGAGTATCTTTGCATTACGTTTATATAAAGTTTAACATAACACCATCAAAATCAAAACTTGCATATAATGAACAGATTACACACAATAAGCATCTCGGCAGCAGCCGTTCTGGCGCTTGCCTTTGCTTCGTGCTCTACAGCTCAGTATCGTGTAGCGTCGGTGGAACGTAGCCGCATACTCATCGACTCGCGTTACGACAACAGCACCGACCCTGAAGTGGTAAGAACCAACAACGCCTTGCTCGAACGCAAGAAGCTGGTGGACGCAGAGATGAACCCCGTGCAGGGTCATGCTGCAGAAAATCTCTGGGTGAAGCGCCCCGAGAGTCCGCTCTCAAACCTTCTCGCCGACATACTCGTGTGGGGCGGCGCAAAGTTCAACGAGCAGCCCGACTTCGCCGTGTACAACATGGGCGGCATACGCGCTGCGCTGAGCAAGGGCACCGTGACGCGCGGCAACATTCTCGACGTGGCGCCGTTCGACAACAAGATTTGCTTCCTCACGCTCAGCGGTGCCGACGTGCTTGAGCTGTTCGGGCAGATAGCCATGCGCCACGGCGAGGGACTGAGCCACTCGCTGCGCCTGACGGCAACGCCTGACGGCAAGCTCGTCTCTGCCACTATCAACGGAAAGCCTATAGACCCCAACGCCAAGTATCGCGTGGCTACGCTCGACTATCTTGCGCAGGGCAACGACCACATGGAGGCGTTCCGCAAGAAGACCGACGTGGTGTCGCCTACGGGCGAGGAGAACAACGTGCGCCACATCATCGAGCAGTATTTCAAGGCTGCCGACGCTAAGGGCGAGGCTGTGAGCAGCGCCGTGGAAGGACGCATGAAAATCGTTGAAAAGTAAAAAAGTAAAAGAGTAAAAGAGTAAAAATTAGGAAACATATAAAAGAACCTATGAAACGATACATATATATTATAGCCATTGCGCTTGCCACATCGCTCAGCGCGGCAGCACAGAAAACCATAGAGATTCTGCACACCAACGACACGCACAGCTGCATCATGCCGCTCAACCCCAACCTCGCCGATACCGCCGTGGCCGGCCGTGGCGGTTTCCTGCGCCGCATCGAGATGCTGCGCCAGGAGAGGCTCAAGGACCCCGACCTGCTGGTCTTCGACAGCGGCGACTTCTCGCAGGGCTCTCCCTACTACAGCCTCTTCAAGGGCGAAGTGGAGATAGAGCTGATGAACCGTATGGGCGTCAACGCCTCTACCATCGGCAACCACGAGTTTGACTTCGGCGTGGAGAATATGGCGCGTCTCTTCGACATGGCCAAGTTCCCCGTGCTCTGCGCCAACTATCGCTTCACGGGCACACCGCTCGAGGGCAAAGTCGAACGCTATCGCGTGTTCCACGTCAAGGGTGTGCGCATCGGCGTGTTCGGCATCGACCCCAAGCTCAAGGGTCTCGTGGACGACAAGAAGATAGGCGGCGTGGAATACCTCGACCCCATCGCCACTGCCAACGAGATGGCGCAGCTGCTGCGCACCCGCGAAGGCTGCGATGTGGTCATCTGCCTGTCGCATCTGGGTTGGCTCGAGCGCGGCATGAGCGACCAGGAGATGATAAGCCACTCGCGCGGCATCGACCTGGTGCTGGGCGGCCATAGCCACAGCTACTTCCAGACGCTGCGCTATGTCAAGGACCTCGACGGCCGTCAGGTGCCCGTCGACCAGAACGGCAAGCACGCCATCTATGTAGGCAAGATAGAACTAAAGGTGAAGCGCAAGTAACCGCAGCGACATCTACCACAAAGCCCTCGACGCTATCGGCGCCGAGGGCTTTGTCATTGATGATGGGTATGGTTTACTTGAGGTGCTTCTTGAGCTGCTTGCCCAGCAGGGTGTAACCCTTCTCGTTGGGGTGCAG
>ERZ870052.446-NODE-446-length-16448-cov-7.339930_pt1 | contig 16448 bp, 14 predicted proteins | sample MGYA00520889_ERZ870052 | MGnify/ENA primary metagenome ERZ870052 (study PRJEB32232, sample SAMN07284988) | human gut metagenome | biome: human-associated habitat; material: feces | host: Homo sapiens | place: Tanzania | collected 2014-08-14 ...
TAGGCAGACCTCCAATTCCTTGTAACCGAACGCCTGTAACCGGGCAGGAAAACTCTCTTTTTCTGCACACAGGGCATCCGGTGGGCTTTATACTTTTTCTTATCCTTTTAAGGTTACATGGTTACAGAAAGAAAAAACGCAGCAGTCATGCGGACTTTTCGGTGTAACTGCCGCGTAACCAAACCTGTAACCAGACGTGTAACTGCTGTCCATCAGAAGGGAAAGCCCAGCTGCTTGGCTTCTGCATCCGTTATTTCGGAGAAATTTTCATCCCCGGTTTCGGGGCTGGTTACGCGCTCCCAGCCTTTCTGAACGCCGTACTTTGGGTAACGCTTTGCGGTCTTGTGCGCCTGCCAGCCTTGGATATCGCCGCGCGAAATGCCGGTGTTCATGATCTCGCAGATAGCGCGGGTCTCCCACTCTGCCGGGATATTGGTGTTGCCCAGCGCCTCCGCATAAAGCTGCTTGGAGCACACCCTGTCACCCGTGTAGTCTTCCAGAAACGCATAGATCATGCCAGCCTGTGCATCCTCCTGCATGAAGTCCTGCTGATGGGCTTGCAGCGTTTCCTGCATGGCAGGGCTGAACGCCAGCTTGTAGTTGCCGCTGTTGTAGATGGTCATGGCTTCCGCCCAAAGCTGGTCGATATAGGCACGAGAATCTTCCTCGTTGTCCAGAATGTGCACCTCGGCCAGTTCCGCATCCACCGGAACAGGGATGAAGCGGCGGTTGCCCGTGCGGTCACGGGGCAAAAAATCCTGCCGGTTGGTCGTGCCAGCAAAGACGCACTGGCGCAGACGGTCGGCAGGATGGGTCTCGTAGGGGACTTTATAGGTTTCCTTCTGCTTGCTGAGGAAACTCTTAATCTCCTCGATGCTCTTGGCATTGGCGGTGGCGATCATCTCTGACATTTCAATGATCCAGTGGCCTTGCAACTTGCGGTACACGTTGTCATCGTCCAGCCGCCGCAGGTCATCCGAGAACCACTCGTCTTTGATGGCCAGCAGACGGAAGAAGGTGGACTTCCCCGCACCCTGACCGCCCACCAGACAGAGCATGGTCTCAAACTTACATCCCGGCTGGAACACCCGTTTGATGGCTCCCAGCAGGAAGATCTTCATGGCTTCGCAAGTGTACTCGTCCTCCGCAGCACCGAGGAAGTGGTGCAGGACGTGGGCAATCCGTTCGTTTCCATCCCATTGCAGGCTGTTCAGGTAATCCCGGATGGGATGGTAGCGGTTTTCGTTGGCAACGATGCGGATGGCCGATTCAATTTTCTTCTCGCTGGAAATGCCGTATTTCTCCATCCGGCGCAGGATATACTTCATGTCAGTGTCGTTCAGGGTCTTGCCGGAGCGGGGCCAGCCCACGGGCTTCACAATGTCGATGCGTTCACTCAACAGGTTCAGCCGGATGGCATCGGCCAGCACATGGTCATTCTGCAAAATCGTGATACAGTTCTGAATCGTCCGCTGGATTTCACCGTTGGAATGCTTGGTCAGCATCTCTTTCACATCTTCAACGGTTCGGGGAGCACGTTCTTCGTTGACTTCTTTGCTCAATAAGCATCACCTCATACTATTATTGAAAATGGCATTTCGACTTTTCCGCAAGATGCGGTTCTCCGGGCTTCCGCTGCACCTGTTCTGCCTGCAAGCGACTCAGCAGTTGCAGAACGGAATCTCGTGCTTTCTCCTTGACCTGCTCCTTGCCTTTCTGTCGGACTTCCGGCCTCAGCAGCTTCTCCTGCAGACGGGCGGCGGTGGTCTGCATGGTCTTGAGAAATTTGTCCAACACGGTGTCCAGATGCTTGGCGGTGTACTCCCGTGTGGATTTCGGAGCCTTTCTCTCCGGGGACAGCACCCACTTTTTTGTGTCCTCGATCATCCGCATATCTTCCTTGCGAGTCTCGGTGCGCACTGCGTCCGTCACGACCTCCACCGCCTTGTCGTAGGCCGCAGCCGAAACATCTTCCAGCAAGGTCTCCATATCCGAAACTTTCAGGGTCAGTTCGTCCAGCCTGCTCTGCTGGGCAGCAAGCTGCTCCTTTTGTTTGGCAAGAATGAAGTCCTGCTTTTCCAGATATTTGCGACTGCCGTACTCCGCTTCCTCCTCCAATTCCAGTCCATGTCATTTTGCAATCTCGAACAGCATCTTCCGGCAGGCGGCATCAAAGGCAATCTTGCGGTTGTTGCGGCGGCTGAGGGGCTTGTCTGGGTCCGGCAGGTCGAAGCCTAACGCTTCCAATGCCTTTTCCTGCTGGGGTGCGATTTCGCCATACTGGTTCTCGCAGTCAAACACATGACGCTCATGGATGTGTGGGGTACTTTCATCCAGATGCAGTGCCCAGTCCAGCAAGTGCACATGACTTCCAAACCGTTCATGGAATTCAGCCATAAACTCCGTTACAACCAAAACCAGATCTTCCACCGATGCATGTTCGTCCAGCGTTCCGAACTGGTAGATGGTTTCCTCCGGGCATGTTTTCTTTCCGGCAAGTAAATTGTCTATGGTTCGATTGCGCTCGGTGTGGCGAATTTTCGCATTGCGGGCGTTCTGGCTCTCCACAAAGTGGGAGTAGTGGATTTCATAGAACATCTTCTCCACATCACTGAACGCGGCAGTCTGTTTGTCCTTGTCGGATGCAGAACGGATACCGTGATAGCAGTCCCAGTAGATATTCCCCTTGGCACGCTCTTGGTCAATGTGTTCGCTGTTGGCAAGGTTGAAACTGCGGTCATTGTGTTTTGGGTTATAGGTACCGTGGGTTCCGGCTCGTCCGTTGTGTCGTGTTAATTTCAGATAGACATCCCTCTTTCCCTATATTTTTGTGTACGGCCGCTCCTGTGATCAGATCACAGGAGCGATACAATTCTTCTAAGCAAGGGGTCTCGCATTTCAAGATTCTGTCTTGAAATCTTCTCTCGGCATCGAGAGGTAATCCTTTCGGAAAAGGATTTATGTGGTTGTCATACTGCAAAGAAAGTGGCCTATCGCTCCTTCCCTCAGTGGGAGATCATGGCGTTTGTCGCTTTCCGCTTAGAAGAGTTGGCTTTCGCTCTGCAAGAAAAGTATAACAGGCTTTCCTGCAAAGCGCGTGGACCTTGTACGTCTACTTTTGTAGACCTCATACGTCTATTTCTTCCACAAATTTCCAAAATGTTGTGCCGCTGTATTTAGTATAGCACCCGAAATTGTGAAAGTCGTGGGCCTCGTAGACCTACTAAGTGGGCCTGTCAGGCCTACTTTTTACAAAAAATTCCAGAAAATCGCAAGCAGGCACCAGATCACAGTGACTGCTGGTTTTCGTCATTTGGAACCCACAGAAAGTATAACAGCGAAACTTAGAATCGAACAGGAACCGAGAGTTCCTAATTTTCAGTGAAAGTAGGAAGTATCGTTCCGTTTTTTCGTAGCAGCGTCACTCTTTAACTCCTAAAAAAATTCTATATCTTTGCGTAAGGTTCAAATAGATATCCCTTCTTTTCAACATCTTGGCGGGGAGGACGCAGCAGCGAAGCTGCTGAATCTGCCGCCATTTTGCGCCAGATAATACCCAGTAGGATATGACGCACAGCATCATATCACTGGGCAAGGCTGCCGCCCTTGACCCACGCAAAGAGCTGCGCTCTCTGCACTCTTGCACCGGGCAAACTGTCCTGAAGGACAGCTCGCCCGGTTTCAACAGTATGAGAAACAGCCACCGATATTTCATCGATGGCTGTTTGCCCTACACAGATATTACGTTTTAGAGAAGTTCATTCAGAAGATTCATACACTTAACTTTTTGCTGCAAATTCGCACTTCCATATACATTAAGCGTGAAAGATACATTTTTATGACCAAGAATTTCGGAAAGTGACTTGATGTCAAACTCCGGAATTTCAATCGCCCGAACCGCAAAGGTATGTCGAATCTCATGAAATTTGACTTTTTCTAATCCATTTCTTTTTAGAAATCGCGTAAAAAATTGCCTGTATGTACGCGGTTCTGTAGGCTTTGTCTTTCCTGTCAAAAAATAATGATTAGGATTTTCTGTATAAAATTTCTTGATTATATTCATCAACAAGGATGGAGCCGGAATCGTCCGTGCTGATGTTTTCGTCTTCGGCGGTCCAATATAAAGATACGATTCTCCTTTTTTCTTGTCGTAGATACGTTGAACGGTTTTGTTGATATTGATAGTCTTATCTGTCAGCGAAATGTCTTTCATTTGTAAGCCGCACAATTCTCCAATCCGAACTCCCGTGAATAGCGCAATCAGAATCCCTGCTGTCTTCCGGTTCAAGTTCATATAGATGCACTGAATTAGCGCTTGTTCCTGATCCTTTGAAAGAGAAACGACTTTTTTAACGCCCAACTCTTTCGGATACTCTATCAGTTCCCAGTTCAGAAGCGAAATAGCCCGTTCCTTGTAGGCATACTCCATTGACAATCGGAGAACAAGGATAACATCCCTTATCGTTTTCACTGTCAGTCCACCAGTCTTATCCAATCGTCCCTCATTATAAAGGTACGAAATATAGTTCTGGATGTCCGCTTCGGTAATGCTGCCAATCTTGCGCTTGCCGAAATATGGAATCAAATGATTTTCGGCAATCAGCGTAAAGCTGGCGTGAGTTGACGGTGTAATCATCGGCTTTTTTTGATTCAACCATGTATTCACAAGCGTCTTGAATTTTGTATTATTAGTCATTATCAGACCACCTCCACGAACTATTATCCGTTGAAGGGTTAACTTCATACAGTATTGACCTCAAGTAACGGTCTTGAGAAGCGCCCGAAACTCCGCTTTCCGGGCTTCGATGAACCGTGGCAAACGACCTTGCTATCATCCGTATTCGCAAAGAACACTCAGAAAAATACAGACGGGCGAATAACAAATGTTATCTGCAATTCTGCAAAACAAGGATTGATACCACAACGAGAGTACTTTGACAAAGACATTGCCAACAGCGATAACACCAGCGGATATTATATCATCGAAGAAAATGACTTTGTTTACAATCCCCGCAAATCATCCGATGCACCATACGGCCCTATAAGCAGTTACAAATACACCGAAGCCGGTATTGTTTCACCGCTATACCTTTGCTTTAGAGCTAAGAAAGAGATTAATCCTTTATTCTTTGAATGGTATTTTCGCTCTTCCGTATGGCATAGGTATGTGTATATGTTTGGTGACAGTGGAGCGAGACACGACAGAGTTAGCATAAAGGATGATGTTTTCTTTGCCATGCCGATCAATCTTCCATCGGCTCAGGAGCAAGAACATATCGCTGCTTTCCTTGATAGGCTTGACCAAAAAATTGAAAAGCAACGCACTTTGGTGGAAAACCTCAAGAAGTATAAAAGAGGTGTCATACAGTACATCTTTCGTCAACTCCCCACTCAAAATAGCGCAGGATGGACTTGTGTTCGACTAGGTGATATTTTCAAAAAAGTATCACGCCGTAATACAGACGGAGTGATAAAAAATGTAATTACCAACTCTGCGGAATACGGATTGATTCCTCAGCGTGATTTCTTTGACAAGGATATTGCCGTGGATGGAAACACAGCAAATTACTATATCATTAAAAATGGAGACTTTGTTTACAATCCGAGAAAGTCAAACTCCGCGCCATACGGACCGTTTAATAGATATACTCTCAGTGAGCAAGGAATTATCTCCCCGTTATATACCTGTCTTGTGCCACAAGCAGATATTTCTCCTTCATACCTCGCTTGGTACTTTAAGAGCGATGCTTGGTATAGATACATCTATGACAACGGCTCACAAGGCGTTCGTCATGATCGAGTATCTATGACAGATGATTTGCTTATGGGTATTCCGGTTATGTATCCCGGCCATGCAAAGCAGATTTTATATGCAAATATTCTTGACAAGGTGGAGGCTCGATTGCAAGCAACCAAAAAAACACTTGACCTTTTGTGTAAAATGAGGGATGGCTATATGAAACAGCTCTTTATATAAAGAGCTGTTGTAAAAGAGCCTTTTGCATTGTACGCAAATACGTCAGCTCATTTTCGGCGCTTTTGATTCTTGTGGCGATAGCCTCAAAAACTGAAATCATTTTGCACTGCGTATTGTAGTCGGGGTAGCTAATTTCTATCTTTGAAAGTTCACTTGCTTGAATGTGAACGACAGACTTTCCCTGCGCAATCCGAGCAATTTGTCCGTTTACAATATGATTCAAAATATAACTCATAATCCGCCCGTCAATTTTTGAACTGCGGAATATGTTGAGATCACCTGCGAGAATTATATCTGGCAGCATAACACACGCTGCGGTTGATATTTCTTCTGGCGTCTCACCAGAGGTGGGAATAATCACATCTCCAACATGGCTATAATATTGCTTTTCAGGTTGGGCTTTGGTTCTGCGTATAACTGCATTTATCACCTCATGGTATGTCGTGTACAGTTCACCATATAGGATAAACGGAGTTCCATCAGGTGCTATGTCTGCTTTCGATAATGGTGCGCCTTTTGTAAATGATCCTAAAGCGCCAATCTTAGTTGTAGTCCATGTTGCGCCTTCAATACAACATGAACCAGGGGTCAATAGTGTGCGAGCGACACCTCTTTTATACTTCTTGAGGGAAGCAAGAAGTTTTTCCTGCGCGGTGATTCGCTCATCAATTTTTTGAAGAAAGTCGGCTATGCGCTTTTGTTCGGAGGGCGAAGGAAGATGAATTGTTACGCTCATGTAATCCTCAAAGGAAATATTGAGTAGCCCATCCATACGAACGCTTGACGATACGAGGCGTTTAAGCTGCTTATCCATTTTGGCGTTATTGAGTGCCATCGCAATAAATGGTGTATATTCGTGATTATTGATCTTGAAGCAATGATACACATAAGGGATTCGTGCCTCTGGCCCAGTCAGCTCATAACAACAACCAAACTGTTTAGCCTTAGATGCGCCGTGATTATATGCCAACTCTCCTTGCTTCAAGAGAATGTATTTTTTGAGGCTCTGTCCAGCATTGTCTCTGGAGTACTTTTCGGACTGCATAATGAAGCCATTTCCGGCACTGAGCATCATGATCGGTGCGTTAGATTTTGGATCAGTACGATTTACCAGAGCCGCTATATCGCCTAATTGTGTCGATCTGTACGGTTCATCGAAGCCCGGAAAGCGGAGTTTCGGGCGCTTCTCAAGACCGTTACTTGAGGTCCTTTTTCAGAGCTCATTCCTGTATGAAACAAAAGTGAAATCCCTTGTAGTAGCAGATTTTTTCCGCTATTGCAAGGGATTTCGTCTTTTATGCAGCATTTCTGCTTGCTTGATCAGAAGTATAAAAGAGGTGTCGTTGCGGCTATTCTTTCACATCAGCTAAAGTTCTCTGATGCAGCCGGAAACCCATATCCAGAATGGACATCCTGCACACTACAAGATGTAGTGGATTTTCTGGACGGGCAGCGCAAACCGCTTGAAAGTGCAGACAGAGCTAAACGGCAGGGACAATATCCATATTACGGCGCATCGGGCATAATAGACTATATTGATGATTTCATCTTCGATGAGCCGTTGCTCCTTCTTGGTGAGGATGGGGCAAATATACTTAATCGCAGTACACCGTTGTGTTTTATCGCAGAAGGGAAATATTGGGTAAACAACCATGCTCATGTAATGCGACCTAAAGCAGGACAGAATATCAAGTTTCTTTGCGAGTTACTTGAAAGTCTCGATTATACACGCTATAACACTGGCACGGCACAACCAAAGTTAAACCAAGAAAAGTGCCGTAGAATTGAGATTGCTTTGCCTGTTTACGAAGAACAATGTCGCATTGCCGATTTTGTGTCTGCCCTTGACCAAAGGACAGACACAGCGGAAAGCATTCTTGATTATCTGCGTTCAAATAGAGATGGACTATTACAGCAGCTCTTTATATAAAAAGCTGTTGCAACAATCCTCTTTTTGCAGAAGAGAGCAAATCAATTTTTTTACTTTCTTTTTCAATGAGATAATCGATCTGAGATAGAAGCTTACACACTTTCTTTTGCTTGCTGTACGATGGCGCATAGATTCTCAGACTGCCTAAAGTATCGGTGCTAAGATTTTGCTGTTTTGTCCCCTGGGCAATTCGCATGCCGATCCATTGACCATTGTAGATGTACCAATAGTAAAGATATTCAATGTCTATTTCCCCGGTTTGTTGGATTGCCATACACGCCTGACTTATGGTTGCTGGAACACTTAGAATTGATGCAGTTCCTCTCACTCCGGCTGCTTCAAGCCCATACATCGCTATGAGTAACGTATTTGCTGGATACTCTCGAAGGTTACAACTGGATACAGCTTCGGATGAAATGTGCTGGCTGGTTTCACACAGATACTTTGATTTCAGTTCTCCGCTGGACACCCACCTAATATTGCCTGAGTAAAACGTCCTGTTTGTACTGCTCGGTGTTGATCCTGAAGATAATTGAAAATAATCTTTGAGTTTCCCAACATAGCTATTGTTTAGATTGCCATTTTCTTGTTGCTCAAATTCACGGGAAAGCAATCCTCTTTTATACTTCTTGAGGTTATCTACAAGAGACTGCTGAGCATCGATACGTCGATCCAAGGCAATGAGAAAGTCTGCAATCTTTCTTTGCTCGGCAGCATTCTCCGGCAGATAGTGTTTTGTGGCGAAGAACTCATCTGTTGGGACATTAAGCAATCCGTGATTTCTTGCCCCTTCTGCTGAAATCATATAGATTTCCTTGTACCATTTGAGTGAATCAAAGTACACCTTAATGAAGTCTGTATCGTGCTTCTTGAGCGCAAAACAGATATATAGTGTAGACAACGCTCCCATAGGATAGCGGTCTAACCGCTTTATTGAACCGAAGTCATAACCCACGGAATAGCTCTTGTTATACGCATATTCGCCGTTCCTCAAAAGGTAATATCCGCTCATGTCTTTGCTTGCAACGGTTTTGTTAAAGTAACTGATCTGATCGACAAGACCATCTTTCGAAGATATTGTCAGAGGTAGATTAGTTTCATTGTTGCTGTTTTTCCGTGTTACTCGATCTGCAAAATCAGACAATTTCGCTGCTCTCCATGGTTCATCGAAGCCCGGAAAGCGGAGTTTCGGGCGCTTCTCAAGACCGTTACTTGAGGATGCATTTGCCATAATTATTTGCCCTCCACGTCAAAGGGGAAGTCCAGCCCCAACTCATCAAAAAACGGTTTCAATTCTGCATCTATATCCTTAATTTCAGATTGCAGCTTGCGAATCTCTGCCGCAACTTCATTCAAGTCAATCTCAGGTTCTGGCTCAAAGGTATCAACATAGCGAGGGATATTCAGGTTAAAGCCGTTTTCTTCAATCTCCTTCATAGTTGCAACATGAGCATATTTATCGACATCCTGACGACGCTCGTATGTTTCAACAATCTTGTCGATATCGCACTCCCGAAGGATGTTCTGGTTCTTTCCAGCTTCAAAGTCACTGGAAGCATCGATGAAAAGAATGTTGTCAGAGTTACCATTGCGTTCTCTCTTGAGAACAAGAACACAGACAGGGATACCCGTACCGAAGAACAAATTTGCAGGCAGACCAATCACCGCGTCCAGAACGTTCAATTTCTGAATAAGGTGTTTGCGAATTACTTCTTCCGCCGCACCACGGAACAGGACACCATGCGGCAGAAGAACGACGGCTCGTCCATCCTCATCCATGTGATAAACCATATGCTGAACGAAGGCAAAGTCAGCCTTGCTCTTCGGAGCAAGTTTGCCATACTCATTGAAACGCTCGTCCTCCATGAAGTGCATATCGGCAGACCAGTTTGCAGAATAAGGAGGATTGGCAACCTGAACACGGAACTTCATGTCTCCGAAGTAGTCATGCTCCAAGGTATCACCGTTGAAGATGTTAAAGTTGCGATATGGGATGCCGCGCAGAATCATGTTCATTCTAGCGAGGTTATAAGTCGTGGAGGTCAATTCCTGTCCGTAATAGTTTCTCACGTTGGCATAGTTCTTGAGGCGCAGCAGCAGTGAACCAGAGCCACAAGTGGGGTCGGCTGCATCCTTGACATCCGTGAGACCAAGGCAAGCCAGACGGCAAAGCAATTCGGCAGGACCGGATGGCGTATAGAACTCACCGGCTTTCTTGCCAGCAGTTGCAGCAAACTGACCGATCAGATATTCATATGCGTTACCAAGAACGTCAATTTTGGTATCATCCACGCCGAAGTTGATTTCGTCCAACGAAGCGATGATCTTTGACATAACAGCACTTCGGTCTTTGACAGTATGACCGAGCTTTGAGGAATCGAGCTGCATATCAGAAAACAGACCATCAAAGTCTTCCTGAGAATCGTTTCCGATTGTGGACTCCATCAGCGCATTGATTGCGCTCTGCAAGAACTCAATGTCGAAGGAGCGGTTTTCTACCATCTTGACCATCTTGCGGAACAAATATTGCGGCTCAATGACATAGCCGAGATCGCGCAGCGCCTCTTCGATAACGGCGGTTTTGTACTCTTCATCCGCCCACGCCTCTTCATATCCGATACCGTCATCCTTGAGAAGATTCGCCATATACTTCTCTGTCCGGTCGGAAAGGTAGTAGTAGAAGATCATGCCCAAGATGTAGTTCTTGAACTCATATGCTTCCATGTTTCCGCGCAGGGCATTTGCCATTGCCCATAGCTTATTGCAAAGTTCTTTCTGATGAGCCTGAATCGAATTATCCATTTGTCCCTCTCCTTATTGGTATTTCTCTGTGTGCTGCCGGATAAAATCAACGATCCGATTTACAAGGGAACGTTTCTTCAAAAGCGGCAAAGGCTTCTCAATCCTGTCTCGAATATTTCCTGCATCCATTGTTCCAGAAAACTCATATTCCGAAATAATATCCGTCAGCATGGATGCGTCAATATCTTCGGTCTTTGCAAAAGCGACGATTTCTTCGCGCTTTGCTTCATTTTCAAAGTCGTTATAGGCTGCATCAATTTCATCCGCACTTTCCAAGCCGACAACAACACGATCCAAAAATGCTTGCAGGATTTCAACTTTCCGGAGCAGCTGCGGATTATCTGTTCTGCCCAGCTCGTCCTTGATGTGCTTAATGTCGTAGTCCTTCTGTTTGGGATCGTCAAAATGGATGTTGCGGATCAAGTTCATGATGTATGCCACATTGATTCTGTCGCTCTCCATCAGTTCGATGCAGAAGTCAACATCGTTCAGGACAGAGACAACCTCGCGGTCTGTTTTTTGCCTTGAGTAGAGCATAAGGTATTTACTCTTATAGTCCTGGTATTCCTGCTCGGACATGATAAGAGCCCCCTGATCAAAACTGAACTCAATAAAAGTCTGCAACGATTGGAGATACTTTGTCAGTTCACGGAACGTCACAACAAACTTCTTCTGATCGTCCTCGTTCTGCATCGTGTCCACGGACTCAGGAAACAGCGCAATTTCCTTGAGTTTCATCACCATTTCGTTAAACTTCTCCACAAAGTATTGATATCCCGGCACAACAATGCCGGAGGTATCCTGACTCTTAGAAAAAAGCGTCAATGCCTCATCGGTGCGTTTTTTGAGGTTACGATAGCAAATAATAATACCAAAGGGCTTTGTTTCCTTCTCAACACGGTTTGTGCGGGAATAGGCTTGCAGCAGATCATGGTACTTCAAGTCCTTGTCCACATAAAGGACGGAAAGCCTTTTGCTGTCAAATCCGGTCAGGAACATATTCACAACGATGAGAATATCAAGTGGCTTTGTTTTCTTTCCCTTTACCCGGTCAGAAATATCCTTGTGATAAGCCGAGAACGTATCTGTGGAGAAATTGGTTCCGTACATCTCGTTATAGTCCTTGATAATGCGCTCCAACGAATCGCGGCTATGTTCATCTTTGCCCTCGGCATCCTCGTTCTGCCCATAGGAGAAGATACCGCTGATATTCAGATCATGCTTGATTTTTTTGAAAATGTCGTAGTACTTAACAAGGGCATCAATAGAGGACACGGCAAAAATAGCAGTGTACTGTCCATTTCGGGTTTTCGCTTTGTGGTTCTGAATAATGTGGTTAGCAATCAAAGACATTCGCTCATCGGACATATAGAGTTCACCTATATCAATCGCGTCCGCGAGTGTGGGGTCATCCCAGTCAAAATCGCCCTCCATTGTTTTTATGTATTCAATATGGAAGCCCAAAACATTATTATCAAAGATAGCGTCTTTAATCAAATAATTGTGGAGGCACTCACCGAAGAGCATTTCCGTTGTCTGCGTGATTTTACCCTCGGTTTTTCCATTTACTTCAAAACGAGGTGTCCCTGTAAAGCCGAAAAACTGCGCTTTCTTGAAATGCCGCACAATGTCTTTATGCATATCCCCGAACTGACTACGGTGACATTCATCGATGATAAAGACAACCTTCTCGTCTTTGTATGCATCCATCACCTTCTCATACTGAGGACGTTTTACGGCATTTGCCATTTTCTGCATTGTAGTGACGATAAGCTGCCGGTTTTTATCTTTCATTTGCCGAACAAGGACATCCGTGCGATCTGTCACATCAACAGAACCTGCCTCAAACTTATTAAATTCTTCAGTTGTCTGCGAATCCAAGTCCTTTCGGTCAACAAGGAAAATGACCTTCTTGATATTTGGATTTGCCGCGAGGATCTGTGCTGTCTTAAAGGATGTCAACGTTTTTCCCGCACCGGTTGTGTGCCAGATATACGCATTCCTGTTTGTGAGTGTAGCCTGCCGAATCAAGGCCTCTACGGCATAAACCTGATAGGGACGCATGACCATCAAAATCTTATCAGTATCGTTCAGGATGGTGTAACGCATCAGCATTTTTATGATGTGATCCCTTGCAAGGAAAGAAATCGAAAAGTCCTTCAAATTGGTAATGCGGACATTGTTGAAATCAGTCCAGAAAAATGCAAGGCTATACATCAGGTCTCTGTCGGAATTAGCAAAATACTTTGTGTCAACTCCGTTGGAGACGATAAAGAGCTGAATGAAATGATACAACCCATTGTAGGAATGCTTCTTATACCGCATGACTTGATTAACCGCCTCGCGGATGTCAATTCCACGGCGCTTCAACTCTACTTGAATCAAGGGCAAACCGTTTACAAGAATCGTAACATCGTAACGATTGACATACTTTCCAACCACGGTTGTTTGATGAGTGACTTGAAAAATGTTCTTCATGTGATCCTGATCGAAAAAGGAAAGATATACTTTTGTGCCATCTTCGCGCTCAAGAACAAACTTATCCCTCAAGATTTTTGCACTCTGGAAAACTGACTTGCCGAGCATAAGATTAAAGATACGCTCCCACTCTTTATCAGTGATCGGCGTATCCAGCTTGGATGCATTGAACGCTTCAAACTGTACTTTGAAGTTCTCAATCAAAGCACCATAATCCGGAATGTCAACATTGCTGTATTCCTGTTTATTAAGCTGCTCTATAAATTGTTGTTCAAGAGCAGCCTCGCTTTGGTAACTCATATCTTCATCTCCTATACTTGAGGATATGTTTTATATCAACCCTCACCATTGATATTTTAACGACCATCTTATCCTATAAACAGGACTACTCCGGATTTTTCTTCATATATTTACCACTCCGTATACGGGCATCCAATGGTTTTTCTGCGTCAGCTGGAATCACCCATGAATAGTCAACTTTCATTGCACCCGGTATACGATTTTCCGAACATAGAACCTGTATTCTTCTCTTTGACAATCCCCATTTTTCCGCAGTCTGCCTAATTGAAAGATATTCCACGTCACCATCCCTCACTTTCAGATATATCCCCTGCTCCACTGCTTCTTGATAGCATTATAAGCCCAACCGCGAACAAAGTCAATTTAGAGGAACTTCACAAGTCGAATACAAACACTATTTATATGCTTTTCTGCTGTATGAAGGGTTCCTTCCAAGCATTTCTTTCAATTCAGATCATGTGCAAGACCTGCGGTACTGCTCGTCAATTTCCTTCATGTTATAATCCATCAAACCGGGAACACCCATTTCGCCGCCGCATTTGTTGCAGAAAGCAGCCGTGATTTCAAAAGTATACTCCTTTTCCCGGATGGTCCGGTTGATTTTGATTTTCTTCAAGGTGTAGTTTGTTTCTCTGCGGCATTCTGTGCAGAAATCCCTCTGATTTTCCATGGCGGCACGCTCCCTTCCGGTTTTACATTCTTTTTTATTATTGTATCCCTACCTTTGTTTTTCGTCAACAATAAAGCCGCTGACAGTCTGCCGCTCGCAGAATCCATCAGTGGGTTTCATGAGTCTTCAAATCCCCTAGACGCAAAAAATCGGCACCCGCTTTTCAGCGAGTGCCGATTTTGTTACCCTATAGTGCGCTTTGATTTTTGGCGTATGTGGCGTAAGTTTGGCGTAAATCCGCTTTTGCGCGCTCCAAAAATCAAGGATTCATGCGGCTTTTGGGCAGTGCTTAGTACATGCCGCCCATACCGCCCATGTCACCAGCGGGTGCAGCGGGAGCCGGGGGCTCCGGCAGATCTGCGACCAGGCTCTCGGTGGTCAGGACCATCTCAGCGACAGAAGCAGCGTTCTCCAGAGCGGAACGAGTGACCTTGGTCGGGTCCACGATGCCAGCGGCGATCATATCCTCGACGTAGACTTCATTCTGTGCATCGAAGCCGTAGTTGGGCTTGTTGGCAGAGATGATCTTGTCGATGATGACGCTGCCTTCCAGACCAGCGTTCTTTGCGATCTGGCGCAGAGGTGCTTCCAGAGCCTTCAGGACGATCTTTGCACCGGTGCGCTCGTCGCCTTCCAGCGTGTCGCACAGCTCACGGACAGCGGGGATGGCATTGATGGGAGCCGTGCCGCCGCCAGCGACGACGCCTTCCTGAACAGCAGCCTTGGTTGCATTCAGAGCATCCTCGATGCGCAGCTTCTTATCCTTCATCTCAACTTCGGTTGCAGCGCCGACCTTGATGACAGCAACACCTCCGGCCAGCTTTGCCAGACGCTCCTGCAGCTTCTCGCGGTCGAAGTCGCTGGTAGCAGCCTCGATCTGGTTGCGGATCTGAGCGATACGGGAAGCGATGGCGTCCTTGTCACCTGCACCGCCAACGATGGTGGTGTTCTCCTTGGTGACCTTGACCTGACGAGCGTGGCCCAGCATCTGAACAGTGGTATCCTTCAGCTCATAGCCCAGATCGGAGGACACGACCGTGCCGCCGGTCAGGGTTGCGATATCCTGCAGCATCTCCTTGCGGCGGTCGCCGAAGCCGGGAGCCTTGACCGCGCAGACATTCAGAGTGCCGCGCAGACGGTTGACGATCAGGGTGGACAGAGCCTCACCCTCGATGTCCTCAGCAACGATCAGCAGCTTCATGCCGTTCTGCATGACCTGCTCCAGCAGAGGAACGAGGTCCTGAATGACACTGATCTTCTTATCGGTGATCAGGATGGCGGCGTTGTCCAGAACAGCTTCCATCTTGTCGGTATCGGTGACCATATACGGGGTCAGGTAGCCGCGGTCGAACTGCATGCCTTCCACGATCTCGTTGTAGGTCTCAGCGGTGGTCTTGTTCTCCTCGATGGTGATAACGCCGTCGGAAGTGACCTTCTCCATTGCCTCAGCGATCAGGCGGCCGATCTCAGGATCGCCAGCAGAGATCGTGCCAACACGAGCGATGTCGTTGGCATCCTTGACCTTCTGGCTGTGAGCCTTGATGGTCTCAACGGCCTTAGTGACAGCCTTGCTCATGCCGCGGCGGATGTCCATCGGGTTTGCACCAGCGGTGACGTTCTTCATACCCTCGGTGACCATTGCCTGTGCCAGAACGGTCGCAGTCGTCGTGCCGTCGCCCGCTGCATCGTTGGTCTTGGTCGCGACCTCACGCACCAGCTGTGCGCCCATGTTCTCGAACTCGTCCTTCAGCTCGATCTCCTTAGCGATGGTGACACCATCGTTGGTGATGACGGGTGCGCCGAACTTCTTGCTCAGCACCACGTTGCGGCCCTTGGGTCCGAGGGTGATCTTCACGGTATCTGCCAGAGTATCAATACCAGCGCACAGTGCCTTGCGGGCTTCCTCGCCCTGCTTAATCTGCTTAGCCATAATCAAATCGCTCCTTTAAGCTCAATTTTCAAAATAGAGGGAAACCATCAGTCCTCAACGACTGCCAGAATGTCGCCCTGACGGACGATGGTGCACTCCTCGCCGTCCACCTTGACTTCGGTGCCGGAGTACTTGCTGGTGAGGACCTTGTCGCCCACCTTGACAGTCATCTTGACTTCCTTGCCATCGACGACACCGCCGGGGCCAACAGCGACGACCTCAGCAACCTGAGGCTTCTCTTTTGCACTGCCGGTCAGGATGATGCCGCTCTTGGTGGTCTCCTCGGCCTCAACAGTCTTGATAACAACGCGGTCTGCAAGAGGAATGATCTTCATAGTTCTTGCCCTCCTATAATAAATTT
>ERZ870052.448-NODE-448-length-16416-cov-3.793011_pt1 | contig 16416 bp, 14 predicted proteins | sample MGYA00520889_ERZ870052 | MGnify/ENA primary metagenome ERZ870052 (study PRJEB32232, sample SAMN07284988) | human gut metagenome | biome: human-associated habitat; material: feces | host: Homo sapiens | place: Tanzania | collected 2014-08-14 ...
TCGATACCACGCGTGGGGCTTCCCGCCACGGCGACGGACATGCGGCAGCGCGCGAGGTCCTGGCCGGTGGCGCGGCTCACGGCCTGCGCGGCGACGGCGGGCGATACCAGCCGAAACGGCACGCACTGGCAGCGGCTCACAATGGTGGGCAGCATTACGTCGGCCGAGGTGCCCAGCAGGATGAACATGACGCCCTCGGGCGGTTCCTCAAGCGTTTTGAGCAGCGCGTTGGCAGTGTTGGCGCGCAACTGCTCGGCGCGGTCGATGATATAGACCTTGGCCTTGGCGCGGATTGGTGCCAAGGGCACGTCGTCGAGGAGCTCGCGGGTCTGGGCGATGAGGTAGCCCGTGGCGCTTTCGGGCGTGTAGTAGTGCACGTCGGGATGCGTATGGCGGGCGACGCGCACACAGCTGTCGCACGATCCGCAGCCGTCCTGCTCGCACAGGAATGCCTGGGCGAGCGCCCATGCGGCGTCGAGCTTGCCGGCACCGGGAGCGCCCAAAAACAAGTAGGCATGCGATGCGCGGCCGCTGGCGACGGCGTTGGTCAAAAAGTCACGCACGCGCTCTTGGGTGTCGAGCTTGGCGAGCAGGCTTGCCTGAGCGGGGGCCATGCTACTCAGCCTCCTGGGCAAGCGCGGCGGCGACGGTATCCTGGGGAATATCGAGGCCATACGCGCGAACCTGTTCGACCGTCTGCGCGAAGACATCTTCGATGGGCGCGGTAGCATCGATAAGCTTTACGCGGTTCGGCTCCTCGGCAGCGATGGCGCAAAAGCCCTGGTAGACGCGCTCCTGGAAGGCCATGCCCTTGGCCTCCATGCGGTCGGCAGCACCTCGGGCGGCCATGCGCAGCGCCGCCTGCTCGGGCGTGATGTGATAGACGAGTGTGAGCGCCGGGTGCGTTCCCGCGACGGCCAGGTTGTTGGCATCGCGTACCATCTGGCGATCGAGGCCATCGGCAAACGCCTGGTAGCACGTCGTGGAATCGTAGAAGCGGTCGCACAGGACCACCTTGCCGGCCGCAAGGGCGGGCGCGATGACCTCGTGCACCAGCTGAGCACGCGCGGCCTCGTAGAGCAGCAGCTCGCAGGTATCGCCCATCGCCGTGTTGGCGGGATCGAGCAGCAGGGCGCGGATCTTTTCGCTGATGGCAGTGCCGCCCGGCTCGCGCAGGCTCACAACCTGGTAGCCGGCAAGGTCGAGCGCGCGGGCCAGCAGACGTGCCTGCGTAGACTTGCCGGCGCCATCGACGCCCTCGAGCGTAATGAAGCTATGTTGAGCGGGCTCAAAAGCCATGGGCGCAGCCCCTTCCTACAAGGCGCGTAAATGCAGATATATCAACCAAGCCATGATACCCCAGTGCTCGGCGCGTCCCAAATCCCACCTAGCCCCAGGCGACTACTAAGTTGCGGTGAAATAGGGACTGGTTACAGCCCTGAGGCCGCCAAACACTCCCTATTTCACCGCAACTTATGATGGGGAGTTTTGGACGCTGGGTATAATCGACGTATTGCATTAAAATGTGGCGAAAGGAGTGGCAATGTCTCGGTATTGCGCCTCGTGCGGCAAGCTTCTTGCAGACGACGCCAAGTTCTGCACCTCGTGCGGTGCACCCGTTGAGCAATCGACCGCGAGCAACGATCAGCCCGCTTTTGAGCAGACCGGCCCCCTTGATACGCCTCAAACCAAGGCGGACGACCCCCTCGCCTATCGCCCCGACCCCGCCGCAAGCCCCGTGTCGGTCGAGACCACGCAGCGCATCCCTGTCGCGAGCGGCTCGCCTCAGCAGCAGCCGGCACCTGCATACGCGCCCGTTCAGTCACAAGCGCCCGCTCCCAAGAAGAGCGGCACCGGACCACTTGTCGCCATTATCGTTGTGTTGGTGGCGATCATCATCGCCCTGGTCATCTTCTTTGTGATCAAACCGTTCGACAGCGCTTCCACGCAGACGACTGCCGAGGTAACCAAGCTGCACCGCGATGTCGACGACGATGACCTAAAACCCCTCGGCGACCCCAACAGCCTGTACGACGACGATGACGATGACGACGAGGATGGCGGCGAAGCGACGCTCTCCGAGCAAAACCTCTACCGCCGGCTGAGTGAATACTACGATCTGCTCGAAGATCTCGATAGCCAGGTCCGCGCCTGCGCGCAGACCTTCAACGGCAGCTATCTGGAAGAAGATCGTACCACCCGTCAAAATCTCGCCGACGTCGCCGAGCGCACGGAGAACACCATCGAGCAGTATTACGACATCGTCGAGGACCTGGACGTCCCGACGAGCTCCAAGAACTACAGCTCCTGGAAGGACATCATCGCCCTGTACGATGATCTTGATCACCGCATCGATGCAATCTGCGACGCTTGGGAGATCAGCCTGAAATACGCCAAGCCCGCGGACCACAAGAACGAGATCGTGGCACCGCTGTCACGCGACAACGTGGCGGGCACCAATGACAATAAGTACCGCCTAGATTTTGAGGAGCGCTATCCCGGCGCCAAGCCCGTCGAAGTGAACTAAACTCCCCAACCAACAAAAAGTTGCGGTGGAATAGTTCCGGTTTTTGAGCCCTGCAAGCCCAAATAAGAACTATTTCACCGCAACTCATGAGCGGGGCCGGGTGCGCGTTTGGATTCGCGCACCCGGCCCCTGTTGCTGTGTTGCGTCGCTGTTCGGCTATTTGTCGGCGGCGGCCTTCTTTGTCGTGGCCTTCTTGGCGGTCGTCTTCTTGGCGGTCGTCTTCTTGGCGGTCGTCTTCTTGGCGGTCGTCTTCTTCGCCGTCGAAGTCTTCTTGGCCGCACTCGTCTTGGTCACAGTCTTGCGGCCGCGGGCGGGCTTCTTCTCCTTGGTCGGGCAGTCCATGTTTACGCAGATGCGCCACGGGCCGCGCGCCGTGTTGACCACCACGATGGGGGCGCCGCACTCGGGGCAGGTCTCGCCCGTCGCCTCGAGCTTGCCGCGCGCCGGCAGCGGATAGCTCACGCCGCAGTCATCGTAGTTGGTGCAGCGGATAAAGCGCTTGCCGCTCTTCTCGCTCTTGTGCGCGATCAGGTCGCCATGGCGTCCGGCCTCGGCGCACACCTTGCACTCGCCCACCTTAAGGTCGGGCTCGTAGTTGGTGGGACACGTGGGGTTCACGCAGATCTCGAAGGCCTTCTGGCGGAACGGCTGACACTTAATGCGCGGGGCGCCGCACTCGGGGCACACGGCCGCCTCGCCCTCGAGCGGGCTCACCTTGACGCCGCTCGGCACCGGATAGGTCACGTCGCAGTCGGGCCAACCCATGCAGCCAATGAAGCTGCCGCGGGTCTTGGCGCTCGTCTTCATAACCAGGTTCTTGCCGCACTTGGGGCAGGCGCCCACACGCGCATCTGCCGTGACGGCGTCGCTGATGGCGTCGCCCAGCTCCTGCGTGTGCTTGAGCAGCTCGTCGAGCACGCCGGCCAGCAGCGCGCGCGAGTGCGTCACGACATGCTCCTCGGTATCCTCGCCGCGCTCCACGCGGGTCATGTCGCCGTCGAGCTCGCTGGTCATATCGGGGCTCGTGATGCGCGGGGCAAACTGCGTCAGCGCGTCGATGATGGCGATGCCCAGCTGGCTCGGCTCAACGGGATCGTTTTTGAGGTAGCGCACGGCATACAGGCGCTCGATGATGCTCGCGCGTGTGGACTTGGTGCCCAGGCCGCGCTTTTCCATCTCCTGCACGAGCTTGCCCTGGCTGTAGCGCGCGGGCGGCTCGGTCTGCTTGGCCTCGAGCTTAATGTCGAACACGTCGACCGTATCGCCCTGCTCCAGCGGCGGCATCTGCTCGTCGCGCTTAAGGCCGTACGGGTAGGCCTCGCGGAAGCCCGGGGTCACGAGCACGTCGCCCGAGGCCACGAACGGCTCACCGTTGACGTCGAGCTCGAGCTTGGTGTTCTCAATGGTCGCGGGACCCATGAGCGTCGCCAGGAAGCGGCGGGCGATGAGGTCGTAGAGCTTGCGCTGGCCGCCGTCGAGCGTGGACGGATCGCCCTCGCCCGTGGGATAGATCGGCGGGTGGTCGGTGGTCTCGACCTTGCCGCGCGTGGGCTTCATGGGACCGGCGAGTACCTTTTTGCACACGGGCGCCAGCGCCGGGTTGATCTTTGCCAGGTCGCTCACCACGGCACCCAGATCGAGCGTCGCGGGGTACACGGTGTTGTCGACACGCGGGTAGCTGATGAGGCCCGCCATGTAGAGGGACTCGGCGATGCGCATGGTACGCGCAGGCGAGATGCCCTCGGCCGCGGCGGCAGCCTGCAGCGAGGTCGTCGCAAACGGCGTGGGCGGCTGTTGCTTGCGCGAGCGCTTGGTCACCGCGGCGACGGTTGCCGTCGTGGCGCCGTCAACGTGGCCGTACGCTGTCTCGGCAGCGTCTTTGTCGGTAAAGCGCGCCGTCTTGTGCGCGATCTTAAAGCGATCGTCCTCGGCGGCACCCTGCGCGGCACCCATGCCGCGAATCTGCCAATAGTCCTCGGGCACAAACGCCATGCGCTCGCGCTCGCGCTCGACCACCAAGGCGAGCGTCGGCGTCTGCACGCGGCCGGCAGAGCGCACGTTGCCAAAGCCGCCAAACTTGGCGAGCGTCAGGTAGCGCGTGAGCACCGCGCCCCAGATGAGGTCGATATGCTGGCGGCTCTCGCCGGCGTCGGCCAGGTTCTGGTCGAGCGAGACGAGATTATCGAAGGCTTGCGTGATCTCGGCCTTGGTAAACGAAGAGTACTGGGCGCGGGCAACCGGCAAGTCCGGCGCTACCTCGCGCACCTTGTTGAGGGCGTCCGAGCCAATGAGCTCGCCCTCGCGGTCAAAGTCCGTAGCGATGATGACGCTGTCGGACTTTTTAGCCAGGTTCTTGAGCGAACGAATGAGTTCCTTCTCGGCCGGCAGCTTAATGACCGGCGCCCAGGTAAGGTAAGGCAGGCTCTCGAGCTTCCAGCCCTTGATGGAGATGCCGTCGGCAAGAAACGGCTTGCGCTTGGTGTCGTAGGGCGGACGAGCCAGGCCATCGGGCATATCCGCCGGCAGCATCTCGCCGTCCTCGGTCACCGAATACCAGCCCAGCTTTTTATCGAACAGCACGCTGTCGCAAAAATCGGGCGCCAAGATGTGACCGGCCAGGCCAATGGTCACGCACTCCTCGCCCTTCCACTCAAAACGGTAGATGGCGGTGTTGTACACCTTGTCCTTTTTGGGTTTACCCGTGGACAGACGCTCGGCGATCTGACGCGCGGCGTCGTTTTTCTCGGCGATGATGAGCTTCAAAAGAGGCTCCTATCTCGTATCTCTGCGGCTACGCCCGCCCGTATGGCGGCCGACTTACGCCCTTGCTTGCTCGACCTGCCCGATGAGCCAATCGCACCAGGCATCCATGCCCTCGCCCTTGCGCGCGCTCACGGCAAACCGCGGCGCTTGCGGATTGAGGTCATCGAGTGTCTTAGTATACCTATCCATGTCAAAATCGAAAGCCGGGGCCACGTCGACTTTGTTGAGCAGCTGCGCGCCGGCATGCTGGAAGATGCCCGGGTACTTGATGGGCTTGTCGTCGCCCTCGGGCACCGAGAGGATCATGATGGACAGGTTCTCGCCCAGGTCAAAGTCGACCGGGCAGACCAGGTTGCCCACGTTTTCGATAAAGATGACGTCGATGTTATCCAGGCCAACCGCCTGGTCGAAGGCATCGACGGCCTCCATGATCATGTTGCCCTCGAGGTGGCACAGGCCGCCCGTGTTGATCTGGATGGCGGGCATGCCGGCTTCCTTCATGGTGATGGCGTCGACATCCGAGGCGATATCGCCCTCGATAACGGCGCAGCGCAGGCCCGCCTTGTCGCGCAGGCGCTCGTTGGTGCCCAGAATCGTGGTGGTCTTGCCCGAGCCGGGGCTCGACAGCACGTTGATCACGTAGGTGTATGTCTCTGTGAATCGCTGACGCAGCTGATCTGCCAGGCGCTCATTGCGCGACAGGATCGGCGATGCGATATCAATCGTTTTCTCGGCCATATTCGGCGCTCCTTACTTTTGCCCCTTTATACCCCATCACTAGATGGCTGGACAGGCTAATCGTCGGGTGTTTCGATCTCGATGCTCGCGATATCGAGCTCGCGGCCGTGCAGCAGACGCACGTTGGCGCCTCCGCACTGGGGGCAGCGACAATGGAAGCGGTCGTGATCGAAGACCTCGCCGCAGTCCAGACACTCGCTTTGCGGATGAATCTCCTCCACGGCGAGCTCGCAGCCCTTCGTGAGCGGGTCCTCGTCGCGAAACGTCTCCCAGGCAAAGTCGAGTGCCTCGCGCACGACCTCGGTCATATCCCCGATACGCAGCGTTACCAAAACGGCGCGTGAGGCCCCCGCCCCACGCGCCGCGCGAATCACTGTATCGAGTATGCCGTTGACAATGCCAACCTCGTGCATACCGATTTACTCCTCGTCGTCCTCGTCGTCCGAGAACAGGTCCAGACGGCTCACGAACAGGCCCTCCTTGCCCTCGCGCGCGGTAATGACCACGCGGGCGATGGCGAGCGAAATCTCGTAGAGCGAGAGCAGGGCGCCGTACATAAGGCCCAGGGTGACGGGCGAGCCGTCGGGCGTGATCACGGCCGAAGCCACGAGCAGGCCCACGTACACATAGCGCCAAGCGCTGCGGAAGGCGGCGTAGGACACGATGTGGAAAACGGACAGGTAGAAGATGATGAGCGGAAGCTCAAACGCCACGCCAAAGCCGATCATAAAGAGCAGCTCCATGTTGACGTAGTTCTCCAGGTCGGGCAGCGCCGTGGCGACGGCCGAGGTCTCGCCGATGAGCCACTCAAAACCGGCCGGAATGATGATGAAGTAGCAGAAAATGGCGCCCAGGAAGAAGAGCAGCGTCGAGGCGAGCACCGTGGGCACGACCCACTTGCGCTCGTTGGGGCGCAATGCCGGCAGGAAAAATGCCAGAATCTGCCAGATGATCATGGGCGTGCACATGACCACGGCCATCTTGAGAGCCAGCGAGAAGCGCAAGCTAAAGCCGCCGAGCGTGGTGGTGATGTAGAACTTACCGTCCGGCACAAAGGAGCGGATGGGGTCTTGCAAGATGTCGAGCACCACGGGCGTGGCGAAGTACAGCACGATGGCTGCGGCAAACACCGACACGACCACGATGGTCAGACGGCGACGGAGCTCTCCCAGGTGATCGAAGAGCGGCATACGCGCAGGTCCGATAGGCATTACTCATCGCCTCCCTTCGGGGCGTCCGCGGCAGCGGCCTCGTCCTCGGCCTCGAGCTCGCGGGCGAGCTGGTCGACAACGGCCTTGCGCTTGCGGGGGCGACGGGCATAGAGGTCGGCCGTCGTGGGTTCTGCCGGCTCGGGCTCCGGCTCCGGCTCTGCAGCGGGAGCGGGCTCGGCGGCGTCAGCCTCGGACTCGGCGGCGGGCTCGGCGCCCTCGGCTTCAGGCTCCTCGGCAGCAGGCTCGCCCTCGGCGGCACCTTCGCTTGCGGCCTTCTCGGCAGCAAGGCGGGCACGGCGCTCGGCAAAGGTCTCCTTCTTTGCGGGCGAAGCCGTCTCGGCGGCATCCGCATCCGCATCGGAATCATCGTCGACGGCGGCCTTCTTGGGCTTGACCGGGGCAGACGCGGCCTCGCTCACCGGATCGATAATCTCGGACTGAACAACGGCCGTCATCTTTTCCTGCGTCTCGCGGAACTGACGGATGGCACGGCCGATCGTGCGGCCCATCTGCGGGAGCTTATCCGGGCCAAACAGCAAAAAGCCGAAGACCACGATGATTGCGAGCTCACCCTCTCCAATACCAAACACACATACCTCCAAGGCTCGATGTGAGTCGAGCCCGCACCGCGCCATTCGGCCGGAACTCGTCTATTCATTCGGTCAAGTATAGCGCCCGGACGCCAAAACGTCCGAGCGCATCACAAACATATGCCAAACGGCACGCCCTTTTGGGGCGGGGCCTATGCCGCCGTGATTGAAATCTCCTGGTCGACGCCCAGCAGCTGAACAACGCGCATCACCGGGGACTGCACGTTGACGCAGCTAAAACGCTTGCCGTGATCGGCCGCGTGGTGTGCAGCACCCACCAGCACGCCAATGCCCGTCGAGTCGATGTAGCTCACCTGGGCAAAATCGAGCTCAACGGCCTCGGTGGGCTGCTCGAGCGCCAGGTCGATGGCGTTGCGCAGGCTGTCGGCGTTAGAGATATCGATCTCGCCGGTCACCTTAATGGTGTAGAGCTCCGGCGTGGGGTTGGTGGAAATAACCAATTCCATGTATACGCTCCTTTGCGTAGCGAGAGTGCGGATAATGCGGGGTCGGCGCGTTAGCCGCGCTCGGCGCGTGCCAGCTCGGCGGCGACCAGCTTAACGGCGAGCACCAACACGTCGAGCGCGGCTTCCAGGTCCTCGACCGTGGGATAGCTCGGTGCGATGCGGATGTTGGTGTCGCGCGGGTCCTTGCCATAGGGCCAGGTAGCACCGGCCGGCGTGAGCTTAACGCCCAGATCGGCGCAGAGCGCGGCGACCTTCTGAGCCGAGCCCTCGGGACCATCGAAGCTCACAAAGTAACCGCCGCGAGGGTGCGTCCAGGTGGCACAGCCCGTGTCGCCCAGGCCCTCGGTGAGCTTGCGCTCAACTGCCTCAAAGCGCGGACGCAGGAACTCGGCGTGCTTCTTCATGTGCTCCTTAACCGCCTCGAGGGTAGGAAGGAAGCGCACGTGGCGCAGCTGGTTGAGCTTGTCGGCGCTGATCAGGCCGGCCTTCAGACGCTTGGAGAACTCGGCGATCACTGCGGGGCTCGCGCCGATAAAGCCGATGCCGGAGCCCGGGAAGGTGATCTTGGACGTCGAGGCGAAGGCGACCACGCGGTCCTCGGTGCCCGCCGCGCGGGCGAGGTCGAAGATGTTGGCGAGCTCGTCGGTCTCGTCGTACAGGTCGTGCACGCAGTAGGCGTTATCCCAGAAGATGCGGAAATCGGGCGCTGCCGTGGGCATCTCGACCAGGCGGCGCACGGTGTCCTCGCTAAAAGTGATGCCCGTGGGGTTGGAATACTTGGGCACGCACCAGATGCCCTTGATGGAATCGTCAGCGGCAACGAGGCGCTCGACCTCGTCCATGTCGGGACCGTTGTCGGTCATCGCAACGGGGACATTCTCGATACCCAGGTCGGCCGTGATGCCAAAGTGGCGGTCGTAGCCGGGAACGGGACACAGGAACTTGACCTTCTTGCCGTCGTGGGCGGCCTCGTAGGCATCCCAGGGCTCGCTGCCGCACGAACCGCAGCGCCAGAACATGCCGGCGATGTCGTGCTCGATCAAAAGGCTCGACGAACCCAGCACGAGCGTCTGCTCGGCGGGGCAGCCCAGGAACTCCCCTGCCAGCTTGCGTGCCGAGGGAATGCCCTCGAAGCAGCCATAGTTGGAGCAGTCGACGTTGCCGTCGTGCAGGTCGGCATTGGCATTGAGGATATCGAGCATGGGGCGCGAGATGTCCACCTGGGCGGGCGACGGCTTGCCGCGGGCCATATCGAGCGCCAGGCCCTTGGCCTTGACCTCAGCGACCTCGGCCTTGAGCGCCTCGATGGCGGCATCGAGTTCGGTGGTTTCCATCTTCTGGTAGATCGTCTGCATGGGTGCGACCTTTCACGAAGCGGTACGTTGCAATTCTTCTAAGTATAGACCGCCATCGCCGCAACGTTATGAAGCCGTGATAGATTAAGTCCATCGCAATGAATTACGGCATCACCGCGCGCTCCATATGGCGGCGCCATTCGCCCAAGGAGGCACTATGGAATACGGTTCGTTTCAGGCCGAGGAGTTCGGCGACCTGCAGCGCTTGGTCGACGGGCTGTTTTACGACCGCCACGCCATCGACCGCCTGGATTTGATCGTACAGGCCGAGATCTTAGACCTGGCACCCGACCTCATGGAAATCGTCAACCTTTTGCCACCCGGCTACTACGACCGCCAGTCACTTTGCGACCAGCTCAACTCCGCCTTGGCCGCTCACGGCTGGGGCGCCGTCTACGGAACGGTGGAATAGGCCTCGATGCCCGTCATCTAACCCATTTCCCGGCTCTGGCGAGGTCCGTTCTAGGTGCTGTGTGCAAAAAAGGGCAAATATGAGTACTGTTACCTTTTTAGTAGCAGCGATTCAGGCCCCAAATCGGCATTTTTGCACCTGAATTTCCTTTCCGAGCAGCAGCTATCGCCAAATTCGAGTCATGCGATTACTCATTAACGTACAGATTGCATGATTATGTCCATTATTTTTCGCACGTAAAATGAAACGCCGTTTGTGACAGTACTCACAAACGGCGTTTTTTGACCACAGGGGTTTCCGACGGATACCAAACACTGCTCTAAACCGCATTTTGCACGCGCTCGAGTCGGTGCCAAACCTAGTTTTGCGCTCTTACTCGTCTTTGGGCTCGGGGTGTTTGCAGACCACGCTCATGTAGATCATGCCGAGCACGGCGGCGGTGACCGAACCGGCAAGGATGGCGGCCTTGGCAGCCAGAACCTCGAACTGAGCCGTCGGGAAGGCAAGACCACTGATGAGAATCGACATGGTAAAGCCGATACCGCCCAGAATGCCCACGCCGGCGATCATGTGCCAGTTGACGTTGTGCGGCAGCTCGGAAATCTTAAGCTTGACCAGCGCGAACGTCATGCCAAAGATGCCAATCGGCTTGCCCAGCAGCATACCAAAGTACACACCGAGCGTCACCGGATCGGTCAGCAGCATGCTCATGTCCACGCCCACCAGGCGAACCTGCGCGTTGACAAAGGCAAAGATCGGCAGGATCACAAAGTTGACCGGCGTGGAGATCAGGCGCTCCATGCGGATGAGCGGCGGGGTCACGCGGTGCATGACGCGCTCGACCTTGGTGGTCGAGACGGTAAAGTCGTGCTGGCCCAGGATGTGCGCCTCGTCGTCGTAGCGGTCGTCGAGCAGCGGCAGGCACTCGCCCAGCCAATCGGTGAGGCTGTCGAGCTTGACGCCGCACTTAGCCGGGATGGTAAAGGCCAGGATGACGCCGGCGAGCGTGGCATGCACGCCGCTCTTGAACATGCAGAACCACAGCAGCAGGCCCAGCACCGTATACGGAGCCAAGCGGTAGTGCTGCGTCTTGTTGAGCCACACGAGCGCGCAGGTCACAACCGCAGCGGCGCCCAGCCAAAACGGATTGGGGCTCTGGCCGTAGAAGATGGCGATGGCGGCGATGGAGATCAGGTCGTCGGCGATGGCGAGCGTCGAGAAGAACACGCGCACGCCGTTGGGCACGCGGTTGCCCAAAAGCGATAGCACGCCCAGCGCGAAGGCAATGTCGGTTGCCATGGGAATGGCCCAGCCATTGCGGGCGCCGGCATGGTTAAAGATGAGGTAGATGCAGGCGGGAACGACGACGCCGCCCACGGCGGCCAGCATGGGAAGCATGGCCTGGCGCGGGTTTTTGAGCTCGCCGACCGTCATCTCGTACTTAAGCTCAATGCCCACCAGCAAAAAGAAGATCGCCATGAGGAAGTCGTTGACGAAAAGCTCGACGGTGAGGCCGGCCGTAAAATGCCCTAGGCCCACGTACAGCGGGGTCTCCAAAAAGTGATGGATGGACTCGTAGGCATCGGTGTTGGCGCAGATGACGGCGGCGATAGCGGCGATCACCATAACGGCGGCGGAAATCGTGCCGTTCTCGGCGATGCGCTCCCAAATGTCGTGGCGCTCAAAACGCTTGCGCTCACGGACGTTGAACAGCTGCTCGGGTGCTGCCATGGGCGGCTCCTTTCACGGGAAGGCTCCCGTCTTAAAAAAGCACGGCCCGCCAAATCGGCGGCGCCGCGCTCTAACGTATTACGCTTACATCTAGCCTACCCTGCACAGATACCGCGCAAGCTCGGCCGGAAAGCGGAACCACAGGTTGAACATTATTTGCTCAACGGCACGGGCGCGCCTGTCCAAGAGACAACGCGGCGCGTGCACAAAAAACGACCGGAGCGCGGAGCGTCCGCGATCCGGTCGTCGGTGTTAGGTCAAAAGAACCTAGCAGGCGGCCATGATGGGGGCAGCGACCTGCTTCTTGCGGGAGAGAACGCCCGGCATCCAAACGCCGTCGTGCTCGTCGGCAATGCCCAGACCCTTCTGAGCGGCCTCGGTCTCACCCTCGAGCAGGACCTGCGAGCCCTCCTCCATGATGTCGGTGATGCACAGGACGATGCCGTCGGCACCCTTCTCGGCGGCATAGGCGCGCATGGCCTCGCGGATCTCGTCGATCATGCCGAGCGCACGGGTCTTGTCGACGGTCTCATACTGGCCGATGAGCAGCTTCTTGCCGGCGGGCTCGAACATCTTGATGTCGTTGCCGACCATCTCGGCAGCGGTGAAGGAGCCGGACGGACGGGTGAGGAAGACCTCCATGCCAAATTTGACCGGGTCGACGCCCACCTGCTCGCCGAGCTTGGCGGCGACGGCGCGGTCGACATCGGTGGTGGTGGGGCTCTTGAGCATGAGCGTGTCGGTCATCATGGCCGAGAGCAGCAGCTTGGCCTGAACGTCGGAAAGCTCGACGCCGAGCACGCCGGCGAGCTTGGTGACGATGGTGCAGCTGGAGCCCCAGGGCAGGCAGATGTAGTGCAGCGGGCCGGCGGTCTCGAAGTCGCCGATGCGGTGATGGTCGACAACGCCAAAGACCGTGGCGTCCTTAAGGCCGGCGACGGACTGGGCGGACTCGTTGTGGTCGGTGAGGACGACGAGCTGACCGGCCTCGACGGACTCGATCACGCGGGGCTCGGCGATACCGGCATCGGCGAGCAGCTTGGCGGACTCGGCCGGAAGCTGGCCAAGGGCGCAGGCCTCGTAGGTGTTGCCGGCATACTCAACCTGGTTAAGCAGCTGAGACAGGACGACGGCGCTCATGATGGCGTCGTTATCGGGGTTCTGGTGACCAAAGACAAGAACGTTTGCCATGGATATCCTCCACTTGATATGTGTACTTGGACGTAGCTATGGTAGCACGCTAGCGCCGAGCCTTCGCAGACAGAAGGACCGCGGCGCAATTTGGGGCAAGCCTGGGGGCCAAGCCTGTCACCTTTGCACCATGTTGGTGCAAAGTAACCTGACCCCCTTGCACCAGCTATTTACCGGCGGCGCGCAGGGCTACGTAGGCGGCGCCGATGATGCCGGCGTCGTTGCCGAGCGAGGCGACCTCGATGGGCGTCTCGCGCGAGGCGGAAAGCGCGTACTGCTTAAAGTGCTCGCGCACGGCGTCGAGGTAGACGTCGGCCGAGGCGGAGGCGCCGCCGCCGATCAGGAACATCTCGGGATCGACCACATTGGCGATGAGCGCCAGGGCGCGACCGAGGTAGTCGGCCATGGTATCGGCCGCAGCCAGCGCGAGCTTATCGCCCTCGCGGCAGGCCTGGAACACGTCCTTGGAATCGGAGGGACCGGTGAGCTCGATGGGCTCGACACCCGCAGTCTTGCACTCGGCCAGATAGTTGCTCACCACGCCGGTCGCGCTGGAATACTGCTCCAGGTGGCCATGGCCGCCGCAGCCGCAGGTACGCTCCTCATCGGGATTCAGGCACATGTGGCCGATCTCGCCGCCGGCACCCACAACGCCCGACACCACGTCGCCGTTGATGATGACGCCACCGCCCACACCAGTGCCGATGGTGACCATCACGACGTTCTGCACGCCCTTGGCAGAGCCGAGCCAGGCCTCGCCCATAGCTGCGGCGTTGGCGTCGTTCTCGTACTTCACGACCGCATCGGGGCAGTGCTCCTGGATGGCAATCCTCAGCTCGGGCAGGTTGATGGCAATGTTGGCCTTGACCTTGGCATCGCCCGATGCCGGAATGGGGCACGGAACGGCCAGGCCGATACCCGCCACAAAGGCGCGTGGAATCTGGGCCTTGGCGACCACCTGGTCGATGGCCTCGGTCACCGCGGCAAAGCCCGCAGCGTCAACGATGGGAGGCGTGGGCACGCTGGCCTTGGCAAGCAGGTTGCCATCCTCGTCGAACAGGCCCTCCTTAACCGAAGTGCCGCCGACGTCAATGCCGATGTAGTACTGCTTAGGTTCCATGGGAGCCCACCTTTCTCGTTTAAACATTGCCTGTATGGTACCGCTCCCAAGGCAAAAACCTGCCAAAAAGGGACAGGTTTGTTTTGGAAGGTTTTATCTGGGGAAATGCAGCCCTCTGGGATCTTGCCCGTTGAACGCAAGGGCGACTCGGTTTCGTCTCCAAGCGATGCATTTTGCTCGATGCAACAATCATTGAGGATTTCTGTTTAGAGCGCTCTAGCTCAATAAGTAAAGCGACTTTTAATAATATCCTTCTCGAAACTTTTCCAAAATGTAATAGAGATACTTAGATGTTGAATATACTTTCTTTTATACTCAATCGAGCTGGAAGGGAGGTTCCATGATTCCCAAATATGAATCGATAGCTGCGGATATTCGTCACAGAATCGAGGATGGCGCCCTTAAACCGGGCGATAAACTGCCCACCGTCGTTGAGTTCTGCGAGCTGTATGGCGTTTCCAAAATCACCGTCAAACGAGCAATTGAGCAGATCACCGAGGAAGGCTTGGTCACGAGCCGTCGCGGATCGGGCACCTACGTCAAAGACACCGCAGGACTTCCCGGCAAAGCGTTTTTCCAAGGCAGAAACGACCGCGCTCAGGGTTTTACCTACGAGCATCGCGGTGAGAAGGTGGCCTCGGTGGTCTACGATTTCTCGATCGTCAATCCGCCGGCAGAGGTTGCGACCCAGCTGGGAATGGCCGAAGACGACTTTGCCTATCACATCGTGCGCGTGCGCGAGGTCGATGGCCTGCCCATCGTTATCGAGTACACCTATATGCCGCTCGAGCTGATCCCGGGTCTGAAGAAAAAGGACCTGTACGCGTCGGTCTACAGCTATATCCGCGAGCAATGCGGGCTTAAGATCTCGAGCTTCCACCGCACCATCCGTGCCGTGGCGGCAACCGAGGAAGAGGCTGAGCGCTTGAACGTAAAGCCCGGCTCTTCCCTGCTCGAGCTCAACCAGATTGGCTTTCTGGACAGCGGCGCCGCATTTGAGTACTCGATTTCGCGCAACGTCGGCGACCGTTTTGAGCTGCACAACGTGACGTTGGCTTAAGTTTGTAATCCGGCGGGCGCTCGCTTTGAACTGTTTTGCACGGCGCCCGCACAACCTGATGGGGGTATGCACATGTCCGATTTGATTAAACTCACGCCGATCTTCCACGAGAAGATTTGGGGCGGCCGTCAGCTGGAGACCGTCTTTGGCTATGACATTCCCGAGGGTCCCATCGGTGAGTGCTGGGCCATCTCGGCGCACCCCAACGGCGATTGCCAGATTGCTGAGGGTCCGTACGCCGGCCACACGCTGTCGTGGCTGTGGGCCGAGCACCGCGAGCTCTTTGGCAACTGCGAGGGCAAGGAGTTCCCGCTGCTCATTAAAATCCTGGACGCCAAGGACGATCTTTCGATCCAGATCCATCCCAACGACGAGTATGCCGCCGAGCACGAGAACGGCAGCCTGGGCAAGACCGAGTGCTGGTACGTGCTGGATTGCGAGCCCGGCGCCACGATTATCGTCGGCCAGCGCGCGCACGACCGCGCCGAGGCCGCGCAAATGATCGAAGACGGCCGCTGGGACGAGATGCTCAACGTCCTGCCGATCCACAAGGGCGACTTTTTCCAGATCGACTCCGGCACCGTGCATGCCATCAAGACCGGCACGCTGATTCTGGAGACGCAGCAGTCGAGCGATGTGACGTATCGCCTGTACGACTACGACCGCCCGGGCACCGACGGCAAGCTGCGCCCGCTGCACATCGAGCAGAGCCTGGACTGCATCGACTTTGATGTTCAGGCCCCGACCGACGGCACCGTGACCGCACCCGAGGTCGACGGCGTGACCGAGCTCGAGTCCAACCCCTGCTACACCGTCGATCGCGTGCGCGTCGACGGCAGCAAGACCCTGGAACAGCGCTGGCCCTTCATGTGTCTGTCGGTCATCGACGGCGAAGGCACCGTCTGCGGCGACCCCGTCCACAAAGGCAGCCACCTGCTGGCGCCGAGCACCGTGGGCGAGATCGAGCTTGAGGGCACCATGGAGTTGATCATCAGCCACCTCTAGACCGCAACAACAACCCAAAACGCAACAAGGGGCTCCCCCGTCCATCAACGGAGGAGCCCCTTGCCATATCTATTTATCAGCCCACCCGGCTCTCCAGACCAAAAAGCAAACAAGCAGAGCGATGTTCGCGAGCTGCAAGCCGTAACGCCACAAGGAAGAGGGCGCGCCGGGGACTTTAGTCGATCGCGAGTTCCGCACGAGCCGGAGAGCACTTAATGTGCTCTCCGTGCGAGCAGGACTGTCCGA